>Ga0222712_10007518_pt1 | contig 10495 bp, 8 predicted proteins | sample C33_657DmetaG_FD_165043 | JGI IMG/M metagenome (GOLD analysis project Ga0222712, IMG submission 165043) | Estuarine water microbial communities from San Francisco Bay, California, United States - C33_657D | ecosystem: Environmental > Aquatic > Marine > Unclassified | place: USA: California...
CCACGTCGACGTCCGGGGTGTATTAAATCAAGGGTTCAAGGGGTAATGTATGAGTGTGCGAGTCTCGGGCGAACGACGACGACGCATTCGACGACGAAAAGCATCGAAGCGACGGCGATGAGATCGATGTGAGGTCGATGTGTGTGGTATAACACGTCGTCGTTCGGTTCGAACGCGCGCGAGGTGAAGGAAAACGTGATCGAATGTGAGGTCTTGAGCGCGGCCGGCGGTCGTCGAGCGCGAGAGCGGCTCGTCGATTTCAGCCGGCGCGGCGCGGCGTTTAATCACGGAGACGAAGCGTCGTCAAACATGGGCGGTTTGGCGGGGCCGGCGTCGATGACGTCGACTTCGTTCTCGGCGAACAGAGGGATGGCCACGCCAGCGGTACCGCCCTCGAATGGGGACTTGACCGAGACTACCGAGTACGCTCGTCCGTCTCCGAGGCATCGTTCGATGAACCGCGTCGGTTTTCCCGATTCTTGAACTTGCAAGTCGTTCTTTCGCCACGTCTCCGCGATTGACGCGAAAGTCTCACCTGGTTTCACGTTTTTGAAGTCGTCGATCGTTCGATTGCCCGCGATGATGGCGATGAGATCGTCATCCGTGGATCCGATGACGCGAGAAACGTCGCCGTCCCATTCCGGGAATGACGCGAAGTAGTAATCGTTCACCCCTGTGTAATGCCCTGATGCGTTCTTCGTCCAGAACAAAACTCCGGCTTCAATGACTGCTCGTCCGAGCCATTCCACGCGCTCCTGCGCGTCGTCTGCCATCATCGCGCTCGGCGGCTCCGCCGCTCGCAACGACCGTCGCGTCGACGTCGCGCGCGTCGACCCCGCCATCGTCATCATCCCAATCACCGTCCCCATGAACGCGAGACGAACGTTCCTCCACGCGCGATTCTTCGTCTTCATCTTTTTTCTCCGTCCTCGCGCGATCGCCAGCGTCTGTCGAAGTGAAACGCGCGTCGCGCTCTGACGTCGCCAACGTCGATTTTGGTGGAGGAATATGAATCGTCACCTTCGGTCATTCTGGTGGCGTCACGTCACATTTCTCGAGTCATAACTCATCATGTACACCTCGAGTGCAATGTTACCACACCATCCCACGCGCGCGCGTGCATCGTCGTCATCACTCGAACGCTTTTGCATTCTCGAGCGCACGCGCGCGCGCGCGCGCGCGCGCGATGTCATTCGTGTCGTTCACGAATGCGCTCTCGATGTCGTCACCCGTGCGCGTGAGAGAAGCGCTCGAACGCGCGACGCGTGCGCGCGTTCGAGCGCTTTCGCGAACCCGCGCGGCGCCGCCGTCGTCGCGCGCGCGCGCGAGCGCGAGGTCGCTCGCGATCGCCCACGCCCAGTGTTCTTCGGTGTCGCATTCAACGTCTCTCGCCGTCGTCTTAGCGTGCGCGTTCGCTGGCGAGCGAATGAAAACATCGAAATTGGGGCGCGCGTTGAGCGGGCCGGTGAGCGCCATGGCGTTGGGCGCGCTCGCCGCGAACGTCGGCGCTTTTGGCGACGAACGCGATCGCGCGATCGTGTTTGATTCGTTACAACACGTGCAGAAAATAGCCGCGCGATTGGCGACGCCGATGCTGCTCTTCGGCGCGGATTTACGCCAGACGTTTGCGTCGACGCGCGGGCTGGCGACGCCGTTTATCGTCGGCGCGTTCGCGACGACGGTGGGGTGTTTCGTCGCCGTGGCGATCGTTTTCGGCGCGAGCGCGAGCGGGGATTTTTATGGATTGAAAGATGATGCGTGGAAGCTCGCGGCGGCGCTCGCGGCGAAGAATATAGGTGGTGGGTTGAATTACGTCGCCGTGGCGACGACGCTCGGGATGTCGTCTTCGGCGTTCATCGCCGGCGTGGCGTGCGATAACATCTTCGCCTTGGTGTATTTCCCTTTCGTGAGCTACTTGGCGAACAGATATAACGTTGAAAATGCCGAGCGCACGGTTATCGGTGCGAGCGATTCGTCGACCGCGACCGTGGGCTCTTTCGACGAATCCCCGGCGACGGCGGTGGGCGACGTCTTGGCGTGCGCCTTCGCGTCGTGCGCGTTGCTCGCGCTCGGCGAACGAATTTCCCCGAACGCGGTGCTTCCCGCGACGACTGCGCTCACCGTTGCGTTCGCCACGATGGCGCCGAAATCGATGTCGAAATCTCTCGCGACGACCGGCAGACTCTTGGGGGACTCCTTGCTCTTTGGATTCTTTGTCGTCGCCGGCGCGTGCGGGTCGTCGCTCGAGGCGTGCGCGCCGTCCATCCTGGCCTTCCTCTTCGTCGTCTACGCCGTGCACCTCGGAATCGTCATCGCAGCTTCGCGAACTATTATTCCCGTTCGTGAGGCCCTTTTGGCTTCCAACGCGTGCATCGGTGGTCCCGCGACCGCGGCGGCGCTCGCGACTTCGGCTCGATGGTTCGATTTGCTCGTCCCGGGCGTGCTCGCCGGACAACTTGGAAACGCCATCGCCACTTTCATCGGTCTCGCTCTTAGCGCGTGGTTTCGAACGATGTTATCGCACGCATGATCGTATTCCACAATCGCCGTCGCGATGAATCCAAAACGCATTCCCTCCAACGCGTTCGCTCGCTCGCTCGCGCGCCGACCCGCGACGCGGCCGCGCCCGTTTCGCGCGTCACTTCCCCACGCCCCGCCGACGTCGGGTTTTTCCTCCTGAACCCACGACGCTCGCGTGCGTTCCAAGCGCGTGCGCTTTCCGAATCGCGCGACCGACGACGGGCGTCTCGCGACGCGCACGTCATTCGCGTTCGTCGTCTTTGAGCCGTTCGCGTCGTCGCCGGTCGCGCGCGAGTCGCGCCGCCGCCTACGGCGTTCGCGACGACCGTCATGGATTCCACATCGCACACTCGCGCGAAAGCGCCGGTGGAGAATGAGATGCGTCAATTGAAGGTACGTCATGCGATGTCCAAAACGCGCGCAGTGCGAGCGTTGATGATCCGGTGAAAGTAAAGGGATGATTGAACCTCGGTCGCTGACCGAAGCGACGACGACGCGAATAGGAGCTCCAAACGAGCCGCGAAGAGCTTCTCGCGCGCGTGCACGGGTTGAAGAGTGAATTACAAGATTGGCGGTATAAAATGGACGATCGAGTGAAGAATTACCGCGGGGAGTTGAGCGCGCTGAAAGAGACGCTCGGGAACGAAGTCGCGGCGCTTCGCCAAGAGTTGGAAGCGACGAGCGAACGGTTGAAAAAGAACATCGTTAAGCACGATTATCACGGAAAAGTCGTGGGGGGGGATGCGTGACGTCGAATCGCGCGATCACGCGAGCGAAAGTTGACGGCGCGAGCGCGAGTGCGGTGTTGAGGACGTATTTTTAGGTTGACAAAGTTTGCTGTAACAACGCGTTTCGAACGCGAGCGCTGAATATAGCGCTCGCGGGCTTGACTTTTTGACTCTCGATGTCCATCACGATCGAAGAAGCGCTGAAACGCGTGCGTTCGCACGCCAACGTCACCGGGGCGGGAGTTCTCACGCACGGTGGACGATTGATCGCCGCCGTGGGCGCGTTTGACTCTCGGGACGCCGCGCGGTGCGCTCGATTCGCCGCGGTGGCGGCGCGCGCCGTGGACGACGCCGATGAACTCGATGCCCCGAGTGATGACGAACGCTCGAGGGACGAGGGACGAGCAGTCGAGCTCGCGCGCGTGCGCACGAACTCGCGCGAACTCGTGCTCACGCGGTGTTCGAATGTGATTTTGGCCGTCTTTCTGGCGGTCGATTGACATGTCCCACGCCGACGACCGCGGCGTCACACATCGGCACGACATGGCGACCATGCGACTGGCGCTTCGCGCGCATGACTCCATGAGAGTTTCAAAACCATCATCGCGCGCGAGCGCATCATCGCGCGCACGCGTGCGACGCCGACCTGCGCCGCTGCGCGCGACGAGCGAGGACGCGCCGCCGCCAGAGTGCCCGCCGAGCGCCGTACCCGGAACGACCCCTCATTCGGATGCGTGCCGCGAAAACCCAAAGCCTTTCGGCGCGCGCACGGATAACGAACGCATCGCCGAGCTCGGTAAAGGGGTGATGGCGTGCGGGGCGATTCTGTTCACGAAAACTCACTCAGGGAGATACCGCTGCGTCAACGACACGTTCCTCGAAATGTTTGGATTCGCGTCGCTCGATGAAGTCCTCGGAAAGACGGATGAAGAGCTCGTGGAGACGTTACTCGCCAAGCCTGAGCATCCGATTTTTCACCATTCGTATCGAGGCGAAGCGATCACGGATTTACCCAGCGTCTATCGCGAAAACGACGAGTCGGTGATGGAAATGAACCAGCCGAGGTGGTTTAAAGAACGCGCGGCGTTCGTGAAAGACGGTCGCCTGCACGAGTTTTGTATCATGAAGGCTCCGTTCGATGGAGGCATCATCGGCGTCGGCGTTTTGGACGGGGTGTAATCGCACGCTCGAGTGACGCATTCAAGACTCTCAACGCACGACACATTCACTTCACTTCCCTTGTAATGAATTACAGACGCTCATGATTTTTCAACTTCCAACGATACTAGAGCTAGAGTACAAATCTCGCGTTCGTTCGCGCTACATCGGCCATTAATATCCTCCAAGCACCGTGGAAAGCGCGTCTGGGCCGTGACGAATGCTTGCGCGAGGATTGCTGTATCCCGACGACGGATTGAGCACCGCCGCGTAAACGCGTGTGTACGCTTCAATCAGACGCGAATTATATCTCGCCACGACGTCTCGGCGGGCCGCCGGCGCCTGGATTTGCACAAAGTCTGGCGCCTTCGTGCCGGCCGCATCGACGAGCGTGGACAGTGCAGTCGCTAAGCGCTCAATCTTGAGTGCTGGATCTTTAGCCATGATCCCGTTCGAAGCTTGCTCTTGGTACAACACCACGAGTTCGAGCGCGTCACTTAAACCGCTCGACGCGAGCAACGCATCGGCTTCGGCATCCGCTACGTCGCTCACTTTCTTCGCAATGAGTCGCGCAATTTCTTCTACTTTTGCCGACGCCGCTCTGTGCGCGCGCAGAGGTTCGCGAACTGCGTGCAGCGCGTTAAGGGTGAAGGCGTCACCCGCCCATTTTGGGGCGGCGGAGGACGCGCCTCCATGAACCCGTTCTGCGAGCTTGTGCGCCGCGGCAGCCACCGCGGCGAGGATTGGGTCGATCAAACCATCGAGCGCTGAAGCCAAAAGTTCGCGCGATTCCGATTCCGACACACCGGCGCTCGTGGACGACGAGCTCGCGACCGCCTCCAAGAGCTCGATCGCGCTCGCCACGCCTTCGCGTAGCGCGGGCGGCGGCGCCAGAGCGTCGTCCCCGGTCAACGAGTTCGGCGCGAGCGATAGTTTCTTGTACTTGCTACCGTGCTGCGCCACCGAATCCGCGAACGATGTCTTTGCGGTCGCACAAAGTTCGCCCAGAGTGCGCGTAATCGTCGCCTTCTCGTCCAGCAGGTCGCCAAAGAGCTTGCGGTAAAAGGGCAGCAGATTCGCAAGCTTATACGACGTGATGACGCCTCCTTCGATGCCGCCGCTCACGCTCACCAACACTTGTTCCACGCGCACCTTGAGCGGTCGAGCGACGGCGTCAAACACTTTATCTAGGACAGCCAACGAGGCGTCGAAGGTTTCCCCATCGATTTCCACGACGCTTTGTTCGCCGAAGGCGACGGCGCAAAAATCTTTTTCGCTCGCCACCGCTTGATGGACCCAGCTTAACATATCCGACGAATAACGCATCGGGTCGTGCGCGTGCACTTCAATGGGCTTCGTACCCGCGCCGCCTCTCGTGAGCGCGGTGATAAATCGACGAAACAAGGCGTTGTGCCTCGTCCGCGTGACTTCCTCGACGCAGTGTTTGAAAAGCGTCGGTCGCAGCCGCAACGCCTGAACCGATTTCTTTAGAGTCTTTTCATCGATTTCCGTGATGAAATCATTCTCCTCCGCAAGTTTGCGACACTTCGCCACGACCCATCGACACAAACGCTCGTGCGCGGCTTCGGCGTACGACGTCATCGCGTCCATGAGCTCGACGACGGCGCGTCGTCGATCGCCGTCCCGCGTTTTCGCGCAATTCCCTTGAATCACCTTCACTCGCTCCAGAGCGTCGAAAAACGTCTCAGGTAACTCTTCTTCGCGTCCATCATCGCTCGTCTTCGCGCGATCGCCCACGAGCGCCTCGACGTGCGCCTCGCTCAATTGAAAATCAATCGCAAACTCTTTCGCCTCTCGCGCTCGCGCCTCGATCGCTCTCGCCGCCTCTCTCGCCCCCTCCACTTCTCGCATTAAAATATCCGTGCTCGCTCTCGATCGCTCCAGCGCGTTCTTCATCGCCTCTCTCGCCTCATCCAGCGCCCGAAGCGTGCTCTCCACCTGACTCAACTTCGATTGCGCTTCCAGCGACGCATCCGTGTACGCGATCCGCAACGACCCCGCGCGTCGTTCCACCACTCGTCTCACGTTAATCTCGCTCGTCTTCATCATTCCATTCTCGCTCTCTCTCATCACTTGCTGCGACATCGATGCATGTTTCGACGACGCGCGCACGACGTCGGATAACATCGCGATCACGGTCGACAACGGCGGGGGCGCGACGCCGTCGCGTTCATCCTCGCGCGCGCGCGTACACGGCGCCGTGAGTTTCGTCTTCAACGCGCGGTCGATGCGGCGCTTGATCGACGGCGCGATCGCGTTCGTGTTCGCGTGCGATGTCGTCGTCGACGACGATGCGACGTCGACGCTGGACGACATCGAACGAACGAACGAACGAACGAACGAACGAACGAACGAGCGACGGAGTGTCGACGGTGTCGTTTAGGACGTGCGAGTTCTCGCGCGCGGGGGTCGCGCGAAAGCCCTAAAAAAGGCGCACGGTTTTAGGTTTTAGGTCATAGGGTATAGTGGACGACGCCCATCGAACGACGACGACGGTGGAAAAGGATGATGGATGACGACAGACGCACCGCGCGCGCGCGCGCGCGGGATGACGAGAGCGAGGACGACGCCTGTGACGATTATGATGACATCGCGAGCGCACGACGACGACGCGAAAAGGCGTCGACCTCGAGACCACGCGGTTGGGGTGATGCCGCGCGCGCCTCTGCGCACGAACGCGCGCGAGGATTTGTGGGTGTTCGCCTACGGGTCGTTGGCGTATAACGCCGGGTTCGAGCATGAAACGCGCGTGAAAGCGTGCGCGCGAGGGTTTCGGAGACGATTTCATCAAGGATCGACCGATCATCGAGGGACGGTGGACGTCCCGGGGCGAACGGCGACGCTGGAGCGAAGCGCGGGGGAGAACGCGTGGGGGGTGGCGTATAAAGTGAACGCGCGCGATAGAGAGGACGTGCTCGGGATGTTAGAGATTCGTGAGAAACAATACGATTTGAGATTGGAGTTAGATTTATACGACACCGAGGACGAGGGGGCGGAGCCGATCGTGAGGAATGCGGTGACGTACGTGGCGACGGCGAGCGAGGATAACTTGAATTGGCTGGGCGACGCGGAGGATTTAGCGGAGCAAATCGCACGCGCTCGAGGACCGAGCGGGGAAAACTGCGAGTATTTGTATAAAATAGCTGGAGCGATGCGTAGCATCGACGTAGAAGATGAGTATTTGTACGCGCTCGAGGCGCGCGTGCGAGCGATTCGAGGCGACGTCGCGGAATCCTAGCAAACGACGCCGAGTCGCGCTTCAACGGTACGGTACAACTGTACAGTATATCATTATATAACAAATTACATCAAGTACATGTGGTGAATGTCGACAACGTCACTGCTTGCGCGAGTCGGCGGCGTGGGATTCGAGCGTGTCCGCTATAAATGCGTCCATTCGGCGACCGTCGTTGGATCCGCCGCAGCATCTTGGCGCCGCGCTGAGTGGAATTTCGTGCTTCATGAGCTGCTTGTGAAGCTTCTTTGCATCCGAAGGTCCAAATATGCAAATTTTAGATTTCGTTGCGGGCTGTAGAATTGGCTGTAACAACGTCCACACGACGCGGAACACCACGGGTGTGTTCACGATGTACAGCGAATACAGCGAGTCAGAATACTTGTGCGTTAAAGTGCGGACGAGTTCGAGCATGAAATTTTTCTTCTCTGCCGTCATGCTCGATATCGTGAGTCCTTCCAAATCAAATATCCATATGTGTTTGTACACCTTGTGCGCGATGCCGGGCGCAGCTCGCGCCTTGTAATATTCCATCGCCTCCATCATCTGTATTCTGTGTCGCATGATTTCGCTCGGGGTCATTCGCGACTTCAATCCCTCTGCGTTAACGTCCATGACGCGCTCGGACGTGATGGGATGCCCGTACGAATCGCGTCCGTGGACGAACACAGGCCAGTTGGCGTGCATGGTTTCGTGTTCGGGCAATAAGCCGCTCGTGAGTAAATCGAGAATCGCGTTGTCGTCGCGCCACTTCATCACCGTGTGCATGCGTTCAATCGCCAACCTGGCGTAGTCTTTCGCGATAGAGACGGTCCAAGTCTTCCCCGGGGGCTTGTTTTGCAACTCGGTTCGAATCGCTCGATCGAAAAGCGAATACGGAACCGTCTTGAACGCATCGAACTCCTCTTTCGCCACCACGCCGACGATGACTTCGACGACGTCCTTCTCCCGAGCGACGAGCGCGCGAGATTCGATGAGCAATCCATTCTTATCCTTGACGTCGACGTAGGCCCCTTTACCGAAACTAAATAGTGGATTGCTCGGCGGCGGCGGCAGCGGCGGCGGCGGCAAGACTTCTAACGGCCCCGTCGCGATGTCTTTTTTCTCCTTTGAAAACCGCCGGCTGAAAGCGCCAAAAACGCGGTTCTTTCGCGCCGGAGACCCCGGTCGCGGCACGTCGGGCTCAGGCGGCGATTCCACGTCGGCGCGCGTCTTCACCTCCGTCTCGAGCGAAATCGTCTCCATCGCGGACTGCACTGCGACGTCGCGCGACTCGACGTCATCGTCGTTCAAGTACAACTCGCGTTCGAGAATGTACTTTAAAACCGCGGGATGCAGCGACTCTGGGGGTAAGGCGAGCGCGATTTCTTCCGCCGTCGTCGACGCTTTTCGCGCGCTGAGGTGTTGACGAACACATGTTGACGATACCGGCCTCGCGCTGTCGATCGGCGCCGTGGCGTCGCGCGACAGCCACTCCACGCGCGCTCCCGAAAGCGTCCTCGCCGACGACGACGTGACTTGCTTTTCGCATCCGTGTCTCGGAGCGACGACGATGGCGTAGTCGCGCAACAGCTCATCGCCTCGGTGCCACTTACCGGCGATTAAATCTTCGTACGCATCTTCACCGACGCAAAGAGCAAACTCCGTTTCCGGCTGTTCGCTTTTGAGCGTTTCCATAACCGTCAGCGTCGCGCCAACCTTTACTATTCCGTCGCGCGCGTTTGTCGCCCTCAACGCCGCGCGCTTTTCGCACGTGGAAACTTCAACTCGCGCGAGCCCAACACGCGGAGCGTTGACGTCACTTCTCTCGCTCTCACCCCCGTCGTTCGCGCATTCGAACGCCAACTCGCACATCGCCACGCGTCGCTCGTAACTCGCTCGCATCCCTCCGCGTTTCTCCTCGCTCACGTGCGCGTACACCGGAGCGACGACGACGCACTCCACATCGCGTAATTCTCTGAGCGCTCGCACGACCGACGCGTGTCCACCGACGTACGTCGGTGGATCCGCGCTCGCGCCGTACACGATCGTCCTCGTCCTCGCCGTCGCGCGCGATCGCGACGTCGTTTCCCCATTCGCGTCGCTCTCATTCTGCTTCGTTTGTCGTCTTTCGATGTCTTTTGCTCGCCCTACTTCGTCCGTCTGTTCGTCGTTCGTTCCCTCTGTCGTTGTCTTCCTCTCGTGATGCGCGACTCGTTCGACGTTCGCGTTCGTTTCCTCGCACAGCAGCGCGCGTTCGATCGTCTCGCGATGTGCGAAAGTCGTTCGTTCACCATTCGTCGTCGACGTCGCGATCGTCTTCGTCGATGTCGATGTCGACGTCGATGTCGATGTCGATGTCGATGTTTCATTCGCTTTCCGTCGGTCGTATTTCGTCTCCGTCGTCGACATTTCCGTGGACGTCATGACACTCGGAGTCGTCCTCCGTCGTCGTCGAGAGGCGTCGTCGAGAGGCGTCGTGCTGTCGTGCACTGCACTGAAGCAACGCGCGCGTTCGAGGACGTCGGTCGTCATCGAGCGCATTGACGAGTCGTTGATTCGTAATAAGAGACAGTCAAACGTCGCGCACGACCACGACCACGGGACCACGCGTGAACGACGTGTGATGAGCGAACGACGAACGACGTGGAGGCGAACGACGAACGACGACGAGGGATGAAACGCGAACGAACGCGAACGAACGCGAACGAACGAACGAACGAACGAACATTATTAACGAACGAACGATGGATGGATGAATGAATGAGTGAATGAATTAATGAATGACGACGTCTGTGAATTCGAAATTAAAACACGCCACAGCACCAGAGCGCGAGTTAAAAAAATAACTCCG
>Ga0222712_10007519_pt1 | contig 10494 bp, 13 predicted proteins | sample C33_657DmetaG_FD_165043 | JGI IMG/M metagenome (GOLD analysis project Ga0222712, IMG submission 165043) | Estuarine water microbial communities from San Francisco Bay, California, United States - C33_657D | ecosystem: Environmental > Aquatic > Marine > Unclassified | place: USA: California...
TTGTAGAGGCTGCGTCTCTATGAGGAACGAAATATACCGACAGAAGAATAAAGGGAAAATGAAAGAATACCTTGAAAAATATCGCGAGGAAAACGATAGTTTACTTAAATTAAAAAAAAAAAATATCACGAGAAGAATAAGGACTTGATAAAACTAAAAGGTAAAAAATACCGTGAAGAAAACAGGGTCTTACTAAATCTGAAAAATAAAGAATACCACCAGAAGAATAGAGAAACAATTCACAGCCAACAAAAAGATTACCGACAGAAGAACAAGGCTAGAATATATGCCAGACTAATGGATAAGCTCAGAACGGATTCCGGCTCTCGCCTCGTTCTTCGCCTAAGAAATAGAGTCCGTAGAGTATTAAAGGGACAAAGTAAATCCGCCACGACAATGAATCTCCTCGGATGCACCGCCAAGCACTTCAAGGATTATTTTGAAAAAAAATTCACAGAGGGGATGAGTTGGGAAATATTTATGAGCGGCGGGCAGATTCATATAGACCATATACAACCCTGTTCCAGTTTTGACCTGTCTGAACCGGCACAACAACAAGCTTGCTTTCACTATTCTAATTTACAACCACTTTGGGCCAAAGACAATCTAAGAAAGTCAGATTTTTATGTACCAAAAGAAACAGAGGCCGATATTGTCAATACCGGCCCCTGTTCTGGCCCAATCCAAGTCGCGCCGCCTTTAATTGAAGCGCCCGTTGGCCCCTCGTGACTGAGAGTTAGCTTTGACGCGAAGGGCTTTGGTGTATTCGTCGTCTCCGTCGCCGGTATCAGAATCAGAGAACTCTGACGGGAGGGTATAGTCGTATTTGACTTCCTCAATAACTACATAACGACAAGCCCTCAATTTCTGGCACCCAGAGTCTTCCGGGATACTGATTACGTCACTTGGGTCCACGGCCACTACAAGAAGGTGCCCTTCCGTGTGGAAAGTAGAGGCATATTGATGCGTTGAGCAGTGCAACCCAGACGAACATCCTACGCTTTTATTATCATCAACGTAATTTCTTTCAACTTCGATTTCTTCTCCGACCCCGTTATAGATACGTCCAGCGGCATCCGTCTTCCCTTTCAAGACCTTGGTTTTATCCCCAGCCGTGACGCTGTAATAATCTTGTCGCACAGATTTATAGGCCAAAAATTTTCCCTCTTCAGTAAGGGGGAAGCACATTTTTTCCAAAAATACATACAATTCATCAACAGCCCGTTTCGATGGGTTAGCTAGCAGTCTATCCATGAATCGCGTCAATCTTTTGTAGTCTAACCCCTGCTCCATAAAGGCGAGGATTTTCTGAGCGCAATAATTGTGCATAGGCGCACCCTTATAGTAAACCACCCCATCGCGCACGGAAACCTTCCCCTCAGAATAGGCAGTAATTGCCGTCGAGACATTCATAAGAGCGAGGATTCGCGCTTCGTCTTGAGGAGAAGCCGAGAGTGCCTGTTTGGCCAAGGTAAAGTTGGGATGACTACTGCCCAAAGTATGCACTTTTCCATTAATAATGGCAGTGATTGAAGTGGTTGTGATGATATAAGCGATGGAGGATTTCATATTATTTGTTTTTTTTGTTTTCTGTTGTTTTTTTTGTTGTATTACTATATTACTTCTGCTTGCTGATTTGGTCAAGCGGAAAATTGTATTTAGCGTCTTGTTCTTGAACATATTCCGTAATAATTTGCTTGGCTACACTAGTGCCCGTACTCCAATCTACCATCCGGTCGCCACCAAGAAAAAGCATTTTATATCTCAAGTTAAAAGATTCATTCTCCGCCTTGAGGTCGAACGTCGGCGTGGAAATGGTACCCAAGTCGATATTAAATTGCGCCCGTAGAGACAGCGCCTTATCAATAATCTTGGCGTCCTTAGCGTTCTCCATCTGAGTGTATTTAGCAACGATATCGGAGACAAATTTAGAAGCTCCTCCGACATACTTGCCCGCTTGAAGGATATAGCTCTTTTGGTGCGCGATATAGGCTTGTCTGTCAACCGACTTTTGAGCGATTTTTTGGGCGACAATGTATTCTTTGATTTTATCAGCCATTTCAGAGAAGAGACACTTAAAATTAAGGCCAAGCGTCGCCTTTTGCTTCTCTTTGACGCAATAAATAATAGGAACCGGCAAACCGAGTAAATCATAGACCTCGCTCAACTTATTACGAAGCTCGTTTGGCGACCGTCCCGCTTCCCGAAGAGCCGTACCCAAATACGCGCTAGGAACCTGCGGGAAGAACCTATCAATAAGGATATATAATCCAGAGTCCTTCTCTAAGTCAACCGTAGCAGGAGTATAGTGATTACTAAGAACATAGGAGCCACTCGTCGGTCTCGTAGCGTTCAATGTAAACACAGACAACGTGTGCTTAATATTCTTGACGGCAGCCTTCGCGGCAAGATTAGGATAAATCTGCGAGATTTTAAGCAGCGGCAAAGAGCTTAACTTTGTCAATGGCGCATCAAAACCTACAGTCTTCGCCCACAAGTCGAACGCAGCTTGGTCCGTAATTTTCAATACATACGCTCTATCTAGTTTAACGCCAATTGCATTTGTATCAGACTCAAGCAATGCCCCGACGCGATTAATTATCTTTCCGTCAGTGGTATCGTCGATAAAAAACTGACTTAGTTTATCGCACAGTAGGCTCCGTTCAGAATAGCCATAAGCCTTGCTGCCACCAGTCCTAGACCATGACGCGAAGGAGAACCCAGAGGTAGAGTAAGGAACCGAAAAATTATTATCATTAACAGTCTTACCATTAAAAGTCACAGACCCAGCCATGACGTTGAGAGCGTGGAACGGCGAACCGTATCCATAGAGTTTCTTAAAAGTCATTTTGGCTTCATAGAGAGTCTTGGCAGAGAGAACTTCTTTACCAAGAGTCGCTTCGATTTCTGTTTTAATTACTGCTAGTTTAGCTTTGATAGCTTTAATGGTGCGGTCGGTGTACTGTAAACCCTCACGAGAACTACTGACTTCAAGAACGCCGATTGGGAAGTTAATAATAAAACCCTTCTGGATATACGTTCTCATCCATGAGTCAGGACCGTCAGCACGGAGAGCAGTTGCGTCGATTGGGTAGCCAATTTCGCCCATCGTCGCAATCGCTTGCGTGCCGTTCGCGACAAGACTCCAGTCGGTCCCTGAGAGAATCGGATTATCATAGCGATTGATTTTGAAATTGGCGCGGCCTTTGATAATCGGGGGGACTTTGAAATAAGAAAAGAGGTTCGCGGCGATTTGAGCAAATAATTCAATGTCTTTGACCTTGATGGGAACTTGAATCTCGACGCCAGTCGGCTCGTCGCAGAGTTCGCTAGCGAGCGTGGCGATACGGCCAATTTGTGTTTCGTCTAGGTATGCGTTGTAGGTCGTTTTGGTGCCGCCGTTACGAGAGACGATTACGAAGTTGTCGCCGTAACTGAACGCGCATTTTCCTCCTATGCCCATCATGCCGCAAACGTCATTTGAATTACGCTTGGTGGACGCCCCAAATTTGCAATAGACGTTGACGATATCTTCGTGAGAAAGTCCTTTACCGAAATCTCTAATCTTTAAAACGGGTTCAAGCACGTTGGGTAGCGTGACTTCAATGGGCAAATCAGACTTGCCAGCTTCAACGTGTGCGTCAAGCCCATTTATACTATACTCTTTCAAAACAGCCATGGGCTTGTTCGAGTACAGAGAGTCTCTAAGTATTTTAAATATATACGCTCGGCCTTTTTCGTCAATGTCGAAAGCGACATCTTGGAACTTCTCACTGACCGTCGGTGCTACAATGTCGTTAATTGGAATCATGGTGGTATTTGTTTTGTTATCTGACTACTTGAGTTTAGCCGATAGTATCACGATTGTCAAAAGAAAAATCAGGCAATTCGTCACGTATTCACTTTATTGTACATGATGCCTATGATATTTTTCTGAATTTAGTTCTCGTATCTAAATCCCAACTGTAATATAGATTGATGCAGTTTGGTTTGTTTTTCGCTACTTTGTGAACTCCTAAGAAGAGCCCTCGGCCTTTAGTGGTCCTGCATCACCACAAAGTAGCTATCTTAAAATATAATATGGAAAGTAAAATTTGTTCAAAATGTAAATCGGAAACGGAGTTAAGCCTCTTTAGTAAGGACAAATTTAAAAAAGATGGATTATCTACACAATGTAAAGCGTGCGTGAAAGACTATCAACAAGCCAATAAAGACAAGCTTAAGAAATATAAAAAAGAGTACAGCAGGCGACACTACCAAGAAAATAAAACTAGGATAAACTTAAAAAACAGAAAATACCGCCTAGATAATGCAGAAAAACAGAGGGCTTACCAGAAAAAGTACAAGCAGGAGAATAAATCTAGGAAAAATGAATACGTTAAACACGGAAAAGAGATAGACCCCAATTATAAATTACTCGCTACGCTGCGGGCTAGAGTCCATAGAGCATTAAAAGAAACTTATAAAGTCTCTTCTACGGTCGAGCTTCTGGGAGTATCAATCAAAGAGGTTAGAGTCCATATCGAATCACAGTTTATAGGAGGAATGTCTTGGAAAAACCATGGGGCTTGGCATATCGACCACGTTCGGCCTTGTGCCAGCTTCGACCTATCGGACCCCGCGCAACAAAGAGCCTGCTTTCACTATACCAATCTACAACCGCTCTGGGCTAGAGATAATTTATTAAAAGGCACGAATTTTTCCTTAAAAGACACTTCGACCTCTGTCTTGGAAGAATCCGTCTTTTTGCCCCAATCCACGTCTGAGTAATTCTTCCTAAATCGTTCCGAAAGGTTGCGCGGCCTAGACCCTTTGCCAGCTTGATTCTTGTTTTCACCCATAATTCACAAATCCCAAAATTTTAAACGAATTTTCCTATTTTCTGTCTCTCGTACTTTAATTTCTGCCATCCACTTCTCCTTCCGAGCCTTCTGCTCCCTAATATCCGCCTCGCGCTTCTCAAAAACGGATTGTAAATATCCATCCAAATCGTCGGTTAGGAACAGTTCTTTAGGAACGATAATACAAATCTCCCTCGCATCGTCGCACTCAGGACATACGTCCTCCTCCCTCTGGAACTCCGCATAAATAGAGAATTCTCTGTCATCCGTATGTCCAATACAATAAACATTAAAAACCCCATCGACTTTTGGGTAAAACACGTTAATATACCGCAATACTATATCGTGGTATTTCTCATTGAAAGCCCCGATAATTTTGTACGCCGACGAGAATTCTTTTAAATCATTCAAGCTAGTGTCATTCATATTAGTCAATTCTTTCTACCGCACCGCTCACCGCATTAAGTTTGTAAGTCGAGTGAATTTTATCAGCTTTATTTACGTGAGGATTTTCGCATAATTTAGTGTGAGTTTTTCGTCGCGCCGTATTATGCCAAAATTCCCCGCAAAACAAGCACTCTGTCCCCCAGTCCTCGCTAGAATCAAACCTAACGAACAAAGCTCTGAGGCCTTGGGGTTCTAATTTTTTATTCTTGGCATCTCTGCCGAAGAGTCTCTCGGAATCATTTTCCATATTATTCGGACGGCTAGGCTTCCTCTTGAATAAATTGGGCGCGAAATCTGGCGCGTTCCTTAGTCACGGCCTCTGACCTAGCCACGGCGAGCAACACCTCAACGGCGACCCTCTTAACTTCTTTCCCCTGACCGTCGCAAGTGATGATTAGGTCCATTAAGATATTATCTGCGTCGGCTGGGCTTTTAGCTATACGTGATTCGACTATTTCGTGTGGAGTCATAAATTGTACTTATTTGAGAGTAACCGGCAAAAGGTCTTTGCTCTCGAAGATATTCCCGATTACTTTTGTGTTTTTCATCATGCAATATAAATCAAAACGACGCCCCATATTATAATCTTTCATCACCAATCTATAGTCTTCCCACTTAATCTCACAGATATGATTCTCGAAACCATGAGAGATAATGTCGCCCTCGTAGATGTCTTTATCATCTTTGTCGGAAAGACCAGTGAATTGCTGAACGACAAAATTCTCGTCGAGCCTATCTCCTCCAAAGAACGACAGTTCTCCGTCAACTATCACCAAATCCCACATTTGTTCTAAATTATGTAAGAAGTTATTTCTTTTCTTGTCCCAAACGCGAAATTTTAGTTGGCGGTTCATGTCTTTGTCTTTAATGAGGATACAGTAAGCTTTTGGTTAAGTCAAGCGCCAAGTATAAGATAGTCGATTACCAGACGGCTCACGAGCTAGAAACCTCTCGACCGAGCATATTCAAGGACATTCTCCCTAAAAAATGAAACAATAGTCTTTGTGTCTAGCGCAGGGGCCGAATTCGCTTCTAGGAAATAGTGTTTACCATCTTTAATTAGCACATCACATGCTCCAAACTGCAACCCGATAGCTTTAGCAACGGCCAACGTATCTTTATGTAATTTATTGGGTACATCACGATAACTATAACCCCAGCCGCTTCTGCACGGCCTATCTTCAGACTCTCCATTAAGAGCGACTCGCTGACCGGCGAAGGTCTTGCCGTCTGCGAACCAGACTCGATATTCTTTGTCAGTTTTAATGAATTCACTTGCGTAGTGCCATACCGGCACAGAGAACGGTCCCTTGACGATTTGAAATCCAGAGCCAGCAGAATGAGTCTCTGGTCGGACAACTGCGTATTTATTACGAGGGACTTCGGTCCTATAATCCTCTGGAGTGTTTACGACTTTAGCGAAAGTCCTTCTGGCGCGATATTTATCACAGTTAAGAGAAATCGCCGCAGACGGGTTCGCTACATTCTTAAACTCCCTAGTGTGACCATCAGGAGTCTCGAACAGGCATGAGTTACCCCAGCGGATAACCAAAGACTCACGATATTGCTTTTTGTGATTAGGAAATTCGTTTGTCCTAAACGTCGGAAAGCCCATATCCCGTGCCGACTCCCGCTTCGCCGTAGGTATCAAAAGAGTAAACATAAATTAATCCCAATGACCGCCCCCAAAACCAAAATAACCGCCTCCGAACGAAACAGAATGGTCGGCCTCGTCCTCTCTTCGCAACCGAAGCATTCTATCCCAAACCGTTTCTTCCGGTGCGCCTTGTCCGACAACCACGCTCGGACTTGTGACGACAGGAACCGACCTTTTACGAGCCGGGGACGAAGTTAGCTTGGAGAAGCTCCTGTACATTTTCCCGCCGACAACGGTAGGAATGATATCGTCCCTTTCAGAAGAATAATCAGGGAAAATATAATTCAATTTCTCAAAATGACGGACATATTTTCCCCCACTTGAAAACTGCATGTAGCCATTAACGGTATTCATTGCGTCTGGATATATCTGCTCGTCTAGCTCTGAGGCAACCAGTACTTTGCCGGAACTATATTTATGCACGACCAAGTCACCGCTGGTATGGGCAATCTCCAATCCGCCGTCCCTATTAAGGGACATAAAAACCCCACCTCCGGTAATTTCACTGGCGAATTTTTGAGGGCCAATAATATCGAGAACATTAGCTCCCACTTCTGTATCAGTCTGACCCTTGGGGCGCAATCCCTGCGACGCCAAAAGTAATTTTGCCAGTGAGTAATCATGCCACACGCCATTATGGACCACAGCCCTATCATTAACGATGAAAGGATGCGTATTTTTTCGAGTGTTCCCTCCATGAGACGCCGCTCGCAAATGAATCAAGGTCCATCCATCGTGGGGAATTGTATTTAGAAAGTCCGTATTCTGTATAGCCCAATAGAGAGAGTTCGGCCATTTTTTGACGCGGAACTTGCCATTGACTACTTGTACATATCCTACGCCGTCAGTGTTCTTGGCGCAAAAATGACGAAGAGTGGCGAGAATTTCTTTTCTTTCGATACCTGCTGGAATGGCGATTTGACGACACATATTATTTTAGATGAGTATATTATATTGATTGTCTGGACGTGTCAAGCGTCAAAACGAGACTCGCTCAAAGCCGCGACTAAAGCGGCAGGCCGCTCTACTCTACAGCGCCTCAAAGATGAATCCGGCACTTTTCCTTCCATGCAGGCGACTAGCGTGCTGGCTACCCGAGCAGAGTATTCAGGGACGCATTTCATTACATGAGACAAAGCTATAACGATAGCCCTTGTGCTGACTGGATTAAACTCTTTATGATATTCCCCATAGCAGTCGATACCAGTTTTAAGTTGGTTCTTGTATAAAAATAAGCTAGGCGCTCCATCTTCCAGCTCTCTTATCGCTAGATTTTCAAAGGCAGAGACGTACACTATTACATCATACTTAAAATATACAGAGCCTTTCGGCCAAAATTTAATGTCGTAATTAAATCTCAAGGCCTTGCTGAAAAGCTTGGCTAGGATGTGCGGTCTCAGCGATTCTGCGTTTTTGTCTAGTGTAATCATACTTTCCCCCAAATGCTGTCCATAGTTACTCTGGTTAGAAAATTGTTTTTAACCCTTTTAACGTCCCACGCCTTGCGGATGTCGTCTCTTGTTTCCATAGGTTGATACCAGTTTTTGTTCTTGTCGATAAGTCTCTTTAGGAATGTAAGCTCTTTTTTATAGGTCGGATAGAGGGCCATTTTTGTTATTTGGTCCCATATCTCTGTGTATTTTTGCCTCAAAATAGCTGTTTGAGTGAGATTTATATGTCTCGGGTGGATGTCCACCGTAGGAGACAGAGACTTATTATTGATAGCCTCAGACATGACCACCTTAGCCAGACAAAGCGCCGCCGCAGCCATTTGCGGGCTAGTAAGCCAACTGCTAGGCATACGATACTCGAATCCGTGAGGCTGGATACGGAACTCCAGAGCTTTACCATAAGCGGACGCGATGCTATTATAAATTCGCCGCGTAGGTTTTCGGCGTTCTGAAGCCTCGGTTTCGTCCTCAACCAGAAGTAATAGCGGGGCCAAAAAGTGCATTAATATTTCTGAGCCTGCTCTGGCGCTTATCTTACGTTTTGTGCCAAAATGAATATGTCCACCAAGCGCATATTCGCCCTTAAGCGACCCGGCTTGCCATTTATATTTCAACAAATCCGGCTGAATAGTGACCCGAAGATTCATGGCCCTAGATATGTTCGTAACAACCTCTAGCGGATTAGCTGACGGGTTAGGTCTTATTTCAAAAGTCATGCCGTTTCCGTCCGCACCTATCTCCTCGTGGGTGCTGCCGAAGCGGTCAGCCTCGATAAAACTGCCGTCGTTTCTGCGGACACAAAATTCAGGGTCAGCACCAATTGTTACATCGAAAAATTTTGACATATATTCTATACTTGAAGATTATCCGTAGTTGCTGCCGTTGTCAAGAGGAGATGTGGTTATCTAAAATCAGTTCTGGAAATTCATCTCCGATACTGGTATATTTAAGTCGTTTGTTTCCACGGATAGATACTAGCGGCGTTTGTCGCCCGTGTCAATAGCTGACGAAAAATGAGCCTCAATTAAAAACTCTACAAAAACCCTCGTGCTTGGATGGAGTTTCATTATTCTCTTATTCTTTTTATACCAGTCCACAATATCCCATCTTCCAGTAATTGACTTACCGGCACCAGCCCAATCGGCGACCATTTCTCTTATATATTTGGTCGGCATCGGCAGCGCTTTTACTTCTCCAGAATCCTCTAGGAGAACCCAATGCTGCCAATGGTGAGGGTTTACATTCTGATGATGGAGCCATGCTTTATCGAAATCTTCTCGGATATAGTCTGGAACACAAGTCTTATTATGCCCACCATAAAAAAGCTCGGCATACGGACTAAATTCCTTAAACCCAAGCTTGCTTAGGTCGTGAATTAATAGCTGCCAAAGAGGTACTTTCGTCTTTATGCCCGCCGTGAAGACCCAATATTTGTGTCTGGCTATATAGCTCAGGTATTTAAAGTATTTGTTCATTTTGCGTATTTAATTCTGAAAGCTAAGAAAATCAGACTTAAAATCATAAAAATTGTATTATTGACAAGGAACATCACTGGACACTCCTTCAAGGAAAGACAAGCGAGGATACTAAAAACATTGCCAAGACAGGCAATCCAGCAGGAGTTCAGATTAATGTCCTCTACGCTTTTTGTCTTAACCATCTGCCGAAACTGCGGCATATTACAGGCGATAAAACAAATAGACATTAAGGCGGCGAAAATTTCACTCATTTTAGAAGTTCTTCGTTCTCAAAGATATTACCAATAATTTCGGCGTCCAAAGCGAACCTCCAATGAAAAACTGGACTATAATCTTCCGGCATCTTTTCGTCGTCCAGATAAGACAACTCGAAACTCGCTTCTGTATCAAGCCAAAAAACAGTATATCGAAAGCCCTTTCGACATTGAAGGATGTCTCCTTCATAAATATCTATACCGCGCTTATCGGTAAGCCCGGTAAACTGTTGAATCTCTAACTCGCAGAACTCCTCAAGACTGTATTGATTGAGTAAGTCAAATGCCGAGCACTCGCCAGTGACGTGAAAACCGATAAACGTCTTGGGGAATTTCTTGTTTTTGGCGTCCCATGCTCTGAATTTA
>Ga0222712_10007520_pt1 | contig 10494 bp, 12 predicted proteins | sample C33_657DmetaG_FD_165043 | JGI IMG/M metagenome (GOLD analysis project Ga0222712, IMG submission 165043) | Estuarine water microbial communities from San Francisco Bay, California, United States - C33_657D | ecosystem: Environmental > Aquatic > Marine > Unclassified | place: USA: California...
CATCGTGGCCGCCTTCGGCGGCCCGGGCAGCCCCGAGTTCGCCCCGGGCACCGATGGGGCGGCACTGCTCATCGCCCTGGGATCGCTGCTGGCGGCCGTGGTGGGCGGGCTCGCCGCCGACCGGCGCTACAGCACCAAGCGCCTGCGCCGGCGGTACTAGCCGGGGAAGTCCCGGTGCGAGCGGCTGGACGTCGGCCCCGACTGGCCCTGGTACTTGCCCTGGTACGGGGTGTCGACCGGGGTGGTCATCTGCAGGAACGAGATCTGGCCGATGCGCATTCCGGCGTGGATGGCGATTGGCAGGCTGGCCACGTTCGAGAACTCGAGCGTGATCTGGCCCTCGAAGCCCGGGTCGATGTAGCCGGCCGTCGAGTGGATGAGCAGCCCCAGGCGGCCCAGGCTGGACTTGCCCTCGAGTCGCGCCACGAGGTCGTCGGGGATTCCCACGCGCTCGAGCGTGGAGCCCAGCACGAACTCACCCGGGTGCAGGATGAACGGCTCGCCCTGGGCGATGGTGACGACCTCGGTGAGGTCTGCCTCGGGCAGGCTGGGGTCGATGAACGGCTGCCGGTTGTTCCGGAACACCCGGAAGGCGTCGGACACGCGCAGGTCAACCGACGACGGCTGCAGCAGCGCCTCGTCGAAGGGGTCGATGACCAGTCGCCCCGCGGCGATCTGCTCCCGGATGGTGCGGTCGGACAGGACCATGGGCGGGGACGCTACCCGATGCGCTCCCCGACCACGCCCGCTGGGCTAGCCTGAGGGGCGTGACGCCGCACCCAGGTGAGGACTCCGGCAGGCAGCGCGCCTTCCGCGTGGACGCGGTCGCCGACGAGGACCTGATCGCCCTCGTCTCGGCGGCGCGCCATCGCGGCGCCGTGCCCGATGTCATCGTCGGTGACGTGCTGGTGGGCGCCGGGCCCGTGGATGCGCTCGATCCCGTCGACGTGACGCCCGACCAGCTGCGCCAGCTGGTGGATGGCGCCCGCCTGCCCCGGTGGGTTGTGGAGAAGGGCTCGTTCGGCCCCGGCTACGTGCAGTTGAAGTCCCTGATGCGCCAGGAGAGCCTCGTGACGGTGTGCGAGGAGGCCTCGTGCCCCAATATCCAGCGCTGCTGGACCCGCGGAACCGCCACCTTCATGATCGCCGGTGAGACCTGCACGCGCGGGTGCCGCTTCTGCGACGTGACGTCCGGCAAGCCGATGCTGCCGCCGGATCCCGGCGAGCCCGCGCGCCTGGCCGATGCAGCGGCGGCCATGGGCCTGCGCTACGTGGTGGTGACCGCCGTGGCCCGCGACGACCAGCCGGATGGCGGCGCCGCCCATTTCGCCGCGGTCATCCGCGCCCTGCGCGATCGCCTGCCGGATGCCCGGGTGGAGGTGCTCATCCCCGACTTCCGTGGCAACTGGGATGCGCTCGACACGGTCATCGAGGCCAGGCCCGACGTTCTGAACCACAACACCGAGACGGTTCCCCGCCTCTACCGGCGGGTGCGACCCGGCGCGCGGTATGAGCGCACCCTCGAGCTGCTCGAGCGCTCGCGGCGGGCGGGGCTGCCCACCAAGAGCGGAATCATGGTGGGGCTGGGCGAGGAGCTGCCGGAGGTCGCCGCGGTCTTCGCCGACCTGGCCACCGCGGGGTGCGAGGTGGTCACCGTGGGCCAGTACCTCAGCCCGTCACCGGCGCACCTGCCGGTCGAGCGCTTCTACGCGCCGGCGGAGTACCCGGCGCTCGCGGCGCTCGGGCAGTCGCTCGGCCTGGCGCACGTGGAGGCCGGCCCGCTGGTGAGGTCGTCGTTCGAGGCGGACCGGGTGGCCGACGAAGTGGGCGCCGGGGTCGTCTAGGTTGCACGCATGGAACTCATGACCCCCCAGCAGGCCAAGGCGGCGATGGATGCCGGAACCGCCGTCATCATCGACGTGCGCGAGGACGACGAGCTGGCCCAGGCGGCCATCCCGGGCGCAGTGCACATCCCCATGGGCGACCTGCTCGACCGCCTGCCCGAGGTGCCCCGCGACCGCACGGTCATCTTCAGCTGCCACAGCGGTGGCCGCTCCGAGAACGTGTGCCGCTACCTCGAGGAGAACGAGGGCTTCTCGGGCCTGGTCAACCTGGAGGGCGGCATCGTCGCCTGGAGCCAGGCGGGCCTGCCCATCTCTCAGTAGCGCTTCACCACGCGGTAGAGGGTGTCGCGCTGCACCGCGCGGCGGCCCGTGGCCTCGATGGCCTCGACCATGCGCGGCGTGTCGAGGGTGAACTGGGTGCCGGCGGCGCGCACCACGTTCTCCTCGATCATGATCGAGCCCATGTCGTCGCACCCGGCCTCGAGGGCCAGCATGCCGATGCGCAGGCCCTGGGTGACCCACGACGACTGCATGTGCGGCAGGTTGTCCAGGTACAGGCGCGCCACGGCGTTCATCAGCAGGTAGTCGGCCGCCGTGAGGCCCAGGTGGTCGTCGCCGCGCGCCGAGCAGCCCCCGGGCTGGTACGACCAGCATGCGAAGGCCCTGAAGCCACCGGTCTCGTCCTGCAGCTCGCGCAGCACGCGCAGGTGCTCGATGCGGTCGTCGACCGTGTCGACGGTGCCGTACATCATCGTGGCGCTTGTTGACAGCCCGCGCAGGTGTGCCTCGCGCATCACTCCGATCCACTCGGCCGTGGTGGTCTTGCGCGGGGCGATGACGTCGCGCACGCGGTCCACGAGGATCTCCGCGCCGCCCCCGGGGATGGAGTCGAGCCCTGCGGCCACGAGCCGGTCGAGCACCTCGCCCAGGTCGAGCTTCGAGTAGTGGGCGATGTGCAGCACCTCGCTGGGCGAGAGCGCATGCAGGTGGATCGGATACCGGCGCTTGATGTCGCGGAAGAGGTCCTCGTACCACTCGATGCGCAGGTTCGGGTGGTGCCCACCCTGCATCAGCAGCGCCGTGCCGCCCAGGTCGAGGGTCTCCTCGATCTTGCGGAAGATCACCGGCTTGCTCAGCACGTACCCCTCGGGGTCGCGCGGGTGGCGGTAGAACGCGCAGAAGTCGCAGTCGGTGACGCAGAAGTTGGTGTAGTTGACGTTCCGGTCGATGACGAAGGTGACCTCGTCCGGGTTGGTCACCCGGTCGCGCGCACGCCGCGCGGCGGCGGCCACGGCCACCACGTCGCGCGACTCCAGCAGCGCCCGGGCGCCATCGTCGTCCAGGCGCTCGCCGGCGTCGAGGCGCTCGATCACCTCGTGGTGGCGGGTGGGCGTGGCGGTGCTCATGCGGCCAGTGCCTCCAGCGCCGGGACGTCCTGCAGCTCGCCGGCGCGGCGCGCCAGTTCGAGGAAGCGCGCCAGCCCGGCACGCTCGGCGTCTCCGAACCCGTAGCGCAGGCGCTGCAGGTACCCGCGGATGTAGTGCTCGTCGAACGGGAACCGCTCCGCGGCAACGTGCGCGATGCCCGTGGGGTCGTCGCGGAAGGCGTGCCCGGCGTCGGCGATGGCCGTGCACAGGGTGGCCACCTCGGCCATCCGCGACACCGCGGCGTCGTCGCGCACGGCCCACACGGCGAACACCATGGGCAGCCCCGTGCGCTGCTGCCAGGCCTCGCCGAGGTCGATGGAGTGGCGGGCCAGCCCGTCACGGTGGGCCAGCAGTGCGGCGTCGGCGATGAGCAGCACGGCCTCGCCGGCCGCAACGGCGTCGGGCGCGTCGTCGTCGTTGGCCAGGACCCTGAACGGCACGTCGGGGCCCAGCAGCACCCGCAGCAGGGTGACGCTGCTGGCGCTGTGGGGCGTGACCGCCACGCGCGTCACCTGGTCGATCGGCACCTGCGAGAACAGGCGGATCGAGTCGACCGCACCCTCGCACGCGATGCAGCCCACCGGCAGCAGCCGCAGGCGGTCGGCATGTCGCGCGTAGGCGATGCTGGACATCGCCGAGACGTCGAGCGATCCGTCGAGCATGGCGGCGTTGAGCCTGGACGGCAGGCCGTCGGTGAAGGTGACGCCCGGCAGGTGCGCCTGCTCGAGGTGGTGGTACACCGGGAACATGTTGAGGGCGCTGATGCGTCCCACGCGCAGGTCGCTCATCGCGCCACCGCTACCGCGCCCACCGCTGCCGCCAGGCGGTCGGGGTCGGCATCGTCGCCCTGCGGGATCACCCACTCGTCGGCACCGAACGACACGGCCACCTGGCAGGCGGGGCCGCCCAGAGCGCGCCAGTGAGGCCGTATCGCCAGGTCGGGCAGAACCCGACGGGCGACCGCGGTCACCAGCAGGTCCTCGTTGCCCCACGACCCGGGTCGCTCGGCGGAGTCGTCACCCGGCACCAGCTGCACGGCCCGCGCGCCCGATGTGTCGCGCGCGATGGCGAGCAGCTGGTCTGCCACCTGGGCGGGCGTGGTGCCGGCGCCGTAGCGCACCTCCACGACCCCGTCGGCATCGACGGGCTCTCGCATCCAGCCGACCTCCGTGGGCGGCGCGATTCCCTCGGCAGCCGCAAGCGGGTCGCATGCCTCGAGCATGGCGATGATCTCGTCGCGCGTCATGCGTACCTGTCCACCATTCCTGCGGCGATCACCCGCAGGGCGTCGGCGTCGGCTCCGCCGATGTCGCCGTCGAGCGACGTCACGGCGCGCTCGACCTCGTCGAACGCCCACTGGCGCGCCGCGGCCGTGCCGGGGTGCGCCGCCAGGCGATCGCACAGGGCCTCGAGCCCCTCGCCACCCGCCGCCACGCGGCCGATCTCGTTGCCCAGCGTGGGCTCGAGGGCGATTGCGAGTATCTGCGGCAGCGTGACGGTGCCGCTGAGGATGTCCGTGCCGCGGCGCTTGCCGGTGTCTGACGGCGAGCCGGCGAGGTCGAGGATGTCATCGAGGATCTGGAAGGCCACGCCCACGTGGGTGCCGAATGACGCCAGGCGCAGCTGGGCCTCGTCCGAGCCGCCCGAGAGCAGCGCGCCCAGGCGGCAGGCCACGGCGAACAGCGCGCCGGTCTTGCGCCGGCACCGGGCCATGTAGGCGTCGACCGGCAGGCCCAGGTCGCCAGAGGCCCGCTGCTGGTCCATCTCGCCGCGCGCCAGGTCGAGCGACGCATCGGCCAGGGCGCTTACGGCGGCGGGAGACCCCACGCGGGTCAGCTCGGCGAATGCGCGCGCGAAGAGGAAGTCGCCCACGTTTATGGCCGCGTCCGCACCGTGCGCCCTTGCCACGGTGGGGCGGCCACGGCGCGTGGCGGCGCCGTCGATCAGGTCGTCGTGCACCAGCGTGGCCATGTGCACCAGCTCCACGGCCGCGGCAGCGCTGACGAGGGGAAGGCGGTACTCCTCGGTTCGTGACGAGCAGCAGAACACCATCATCGGGCGTACCCGCTTGCCGCCCGCCACGAGGGTGTCCATGGCGGGACCCGAGACCTCCGGCACGTGGCCCCCGGCGAAGCGGCTGAGCATCTCCTCGCACTGGGTCATCCAGGGCTGGAAGGGCCGTACGAAGTCGAGGACCGGCGGTGCGGTGGTCATGCCACGACCCCATGGTGCAGGGTGGCCACGCCACCGCCGAACCTGCGCCAGCGGATGTCCCTGACGCCGGCGGCGCTCATGATTGCGGCCATGTCGGCGGGCGCAGGCACGCCCTCGACGGTGTCCGCCAGGTGGCGAAAGGCCTCTCTGTCGCCGCCGAGCGCGCCGCCAACCAGAGGGGTGGCGAAGCGCATGACGCGGCCGTGCACCCCGCGCAGCCTGTCGGGCGGCGTGATCTCGAGGATCACCACGCGGCCGCCCGGGCGCACCACGCGCACCATCTCGGCCACTCCCCCCGCCGGTTCGTCGAGGCTCCTCAGCCCCCCCGATGCCGTGGCGGCGTCGAACTCGTTGTCGGCGAATGGCATCGACGTGCAGTCGGCCACCTCGAACCGGCATGGGCGGTGCGATGCGGCGGCCTTCACGCGCGCCCGGGCGATCATCTCGGTCGAGTGGTCCACGCCCACCACGCGCCCCAGGGGCGTGACGCGGTCGGCCAGCATGAGCGCCAGGTCGCCGGTGCCGGTGTAGGCGTCGAGTGCCGACTGCCCGGCGCTGAGGTCGGCCGCCTCGGCCGCCGCCCGGCGCCAGCGGTCGCCCATCCCCAGGGTCAGCAGCCCGCTCACCAGGTCGTAGCGCGGCGCGATGGTGTCGAACGCCCGGCGATCGATGGCAGCCGTGCTCATGAGTCGTCCCCCGGCAGCACTCCCGCCACGTCGGGCTGGCCCCACCGGGGGAACAGCGAGTGCTCGATGCGCATCACGTCGAGCGCCTTGCCCACGACGAAGTCGACCATGTCCTCGATGGTCTCGGGCATGGTGTACAGCCCGGGTGAGGCCGGCAGCACCACGCCGCCCGCCTCGGTCACGGTAACCATGTTGCGAAGCTGGATCAGCGACACGGGGGTCTCGCGGGGGATGAGCACCAGCGTGCCGCGCTCCTTCAGCATCACCTCGGCCACGCGGTGGATCAGGTTGTCGCCGGTGCCACCCGCGATGCGACCCAGGGTGGACGTGGAGCAGGGGGCCACCAGGGCCATCCGGGCGCCGGCCGACCCCGAGGCGAACGAGCAGGCGATGTCATCGGCCGCCAGCAGGTCCACGGCCCCCGGCGAGCGCGCGAACATGGTGGTGAATCGCTCCGTCACGTCGCGATAGGAGTGCGGCCTCGGACCCTCTCCGAACACCTCGTGGCTGATGACCCGTGCGCCGGCATCCGACACGCACAGGCCCACGTGGTGCCCGGCCTCGGTCAGCGCTGCGAGGGCCCGCCCCCCGTAGAGGGCGCCGCTCGCTCCGGTTACCCCCAGGAAGATCCTCATCGCCTTGAGATGGTAGACCCGCCAACCCCCAAAACGGCCGGGGTCCCGCACTTGCGGGACCCCGTGAAAGACCGTTCGACAGGTGGGGACTGGCCTACTTGTACTTCGTCCCCAGACCGTTGACGAAGGTGGCCAGCGCCTCGAGGTCTGCAGGCGGCAGCGATGCGTACGACGGCATCGGTGCCTTGGGTGCCTTGAACCACGCGATCATCTTCGCGTTGTCCCAGCCCTTGGCCCCCTCGTTGGTGAGGTCCGGCCCCGGTCCGGGGGCTCCGACCCCCGCCACCATGTGGCAACTGCCGCAACCGTTGGCGATGTACACCGCCATGCCCTTCGTGGCCTCCTCGTCGAGGCCGCTCACGGGCAGGCCGCCCTTGGCGACACCGGCCGGCGAGTTGGCGCCCAGGTAGGTCAGGTAGCAGAGCATGCCGGTGACGATGACGATGAGGCCCATTGCAAACGGCCTCTTCCAGATGCGCCGCTCGGGCCCGCGGTCGATGAACGGCCAGACCACCAGCAGGATGATCAGGATGTTCGGCACCATGAACGTCGCCATGATCACCGGGGTGAGGACATCCTGGTTGGCGAAGATCTTCAGGAGCTCGAAGGCGAAGTAGAAGTACCACTCCGGCCTCGGCACGAAGTCGGTGGTAGCCGGGTTCACCGGCTCGCCGACCTCGGCCTTCACGACGATCGCGAGGACGATGATGCTCACCACCGTGAGGCCGGCGATGATGGTGTCCTTGAAGATCGCGTACGGGAAGAACGGCTTCCCGGTCTTCTTCGCGTTCGCGTAATCCTTGTCGTATGCCCGCTTGTCGGCCGGCTTCATCGTGCGGCCTCCTCGGCCTTCGCGGGCCAGGTCGCGGGGTAGTTCACGGCGCCGGGCAGCTCCTTCGCGCGCTCGCGCGCGGCCTTGCGGCGGGCGTCCTCCTCATCCCGCTCGATGCGGAGCCTGCGCTTCGACCACGGCGGCTCGGAGATACCGAGGCGCACGATGAAGTACAGGTGCAGGCCTATGAAGGTGGCTATACCCGCTGGTATCACCAACATATGGATTGAATAGAAGCGGGATAGCGTGGATGGACCGAACTCGGGGCCGGCGCGCAGGATGTCGCCGATGTACGGCCCCACGATCGGCGCGCTGGCGAAGATGTTCACCGCCACCACGGTGGCCCAGTAGGCCTTCTGGTCCCACACCAGCAGGTAGCCGGTGAGGCCCATGAACATGGTGAGCAGCAGCAGCATGGCTCCCGTGACCCAGGTGAGCTCACGCGGGTACTTGTAGGCGCCCCAGATGAACACACGCGCCATGTGCAGGAACACGATGATGATCATCACCGATGCGCCCCACTTGTGCATGCCGCGTACGAGCCATCCCCACGTCACCTCCTCGGTGATGCGCTGGATGCTCTCGTAGGCGCCGCCGCGGGTGTCGGGCACGTAGTACATCGCCAGGATGATCCCGGTGATGGCCTGCATGCCGAACACGACCATGGCGGTGAAGCCGAGCGTCTGGAACCAACTGGTGCCCGCGGGGATGTTGCGGAAGAGGAACCAGCGCGTGCCCGTCTTCACGCCGGTGCGCTCATCGACGTAGTCGATGGTGCCCTCTGCGCCCTTCTGGACCGCGTTCTTCGGCCCGATGTCCTTTGTGGTCAACGCAGGCTCCTAGGTGAACGGGTAGAGATGGGAGAGGGTTCCCGACACCGGCATACCGGGGTCGTGGAGCGCGAAGGGCTGCTGCTCCTGGTCGATCGAGTACGGCTTGCCGACCAGTACCCGCAGGTTCGGGTTGCTGCTCTTGGCGGCCACGGCCAGCGGCACGCGGTCCTTGCCGGCCTCGACCTGCTCGGGGGTGAAGCTCTTGCTCGAGTCGACCACCTTGATGTCCACGCGGTCGAGCGGACGCGGCGGCGGGCCGCCCGTCACCAGGCCGCGGGAGTCGTATGCGCCACCGTGGCAGGGGCACACGTAGCCGGCCGAGCCGGGCGAGTAGGCCACCGGGCAGCCCAGGTGGGCACAGCGATTCCAGATGGCCAGCAGGTCGAAGTCGGCCGCGGTGAGGCCTGATGCCCACTTGGCGAACTTGGCCTCGTACACCTTGGTGTCCTCGCCGGGGCTCGGCTGGGGCCTGGCGGAGGGGTTCTTCAGCCCGTACACCACGTAGATGCGCCGGTCGGCGTCGGACGACGGACCCGACACGGCAAGCGAGGCGACCTCGCCGATCTTCGTGCTGGGGGTCGGGTTGGTGTACGGCGGCGGGTTCTTCAGGAAGTCACTCGCGGGGCCGATGTCGACCCAGCGGAACTCCTCGGGCTTCAGCGGGGTGGTGACCGCGAAGCCGACCACGGGAACGAGGATCGCCGCCGTCAGTACTCCGCCGCCGGCGATGGCGACGTTGGAGAGGAACCGCGTGCGCGTGACGTAACCGGGGTCGTCGGAGTGATCCGGCTCCGGCACGTAGTCGGCCGCGCGTGGGCCCGTGTAGGGACCATCCTGCGTCCCGGGCGCTCCGCCGTTCGGCTCGTCCTCAGCCACTCCAACCTCCGTAGACGTTCACTGGACCCGTGACAGTAACCGAGGGGAGGCGAACCCGGGCGAAAAGCCAGCGCAAATGGCGGAGATCGGGCCGGTTGTCCCCGTTCGGCGGGGACGCCACGCCATGTCGGTCAGGCGGGCGGAAGCGGGATGCCGAATTCCGCCCAGCGGGCGCTCACGCGCTCGCGCATCTCGTCGGTCATGCGGATCTCGTCGGGCCAGGGCCTCACCTGGCCCTCGCCCTCCCACTTGGCCGTGGCATCGAACCCGATCTTGGCTCCATACGCGGGATATGGGGCGGCGTGGTCGAGCGCGTCCACCGGGCCGTCGACCACCAGGACATCCCGCTTCGGGTCGACGTTCGAGAACGCCCGGAATGCCACCTGCGAGACGTCGTGAACATCGATGTCGCCATCCACCACGATGACGCACCGCGTGAGCGACAGCAGGCCCAGGCCCCAGACGGCGTTGATGAGCTTCTTCGCGTGACCCGGATAGCGCTTGTGCACCGACACGATGGCGCAGTTATGGAATACGCCCTCCAGCGGGAGGTTCATGTCCACCAGGTCGGGCACGGTCATGCGGATGAGGGGCAGGAACAGGCGCTCGGTGGCCTTGCCCAGCCAGTAGTCCTCCATCGGGGGCATGCCCACGATTGTGGTGGAGTAGATGGCGTCGCGGCGCATGGTGAGCGCCGTCACGTGGAACGCCGGGTAGCGGTCGACAGGTGTGTAGAAGCCGGTGTGGTCACCGAAGGGGCCCTCGTCGCGGATGTCGTTCGCATCGACGTAGCCCTCGAGGATCACCTCGGCATGCGCCGGCACCTCGATGTCCTGGCTGACGGCCTTCACCATCTCGACCCGGTCGCCGCGCAGGAAGCCCGCGAACATCATCTCGTCGAGCGCCGGCGGCAGGGGGGCGGTGGCCGAGTAGGTGACCGCGGGGTCGGTGCCGATCGCCACGGCCACGGGCACGCGGCCTTCTGAGTCGAGCAGGTGCTGGCGGCCGTCCTTGTGCACCTGCCAGTGCATCATGCAGGTGTTGCGATCGACCTTCTGCACGCGGTACATGCCGCAGTTGCGGGTGCCGGTGCGCGGGTCGTTGCTGAACACCAGGGGCAGCGTGACGAAGGGCCCGCCGTCACCCG
>Ga0222712_10007521_pt1 | contig 10492 bp, 17 predicted proteins | sample C33_657DmetaG_FD_165043 | JGI IMG/M metagenome (GOLD analysis project Ga0222712, IMG submission 165043) | Estuarine water microbial communities from San Francisco Bay, California, United States - C33_657D | ecosystem: Environmental > Aquatic > Marine > Unclassified | place: USA: California...
GTGCTAGTTGTCTTTCAATAGATCTGAAATCACTAGGATTGTTGCTTACACCAGTTGAAATATTAACTGTTTGCCCTTTAAATTTTTCTGGATTATCCTTTAAGTCTCTTTCAAGATATGAAAGAACCTCTGCTGGACTTGCGCCAACTCTTCTGGAACCAGGTGACTTTCCACCGTATCCAACAGCAATACTATCACCATAATAATACTCATTCAAGTCTCCCCCAATACTAGGAGAGGCGATAGAACAAGCGATCAAAAATTGTGGAAAAGTCTTCATCACTATTTTAGAAAACATAATAATATTTATTTTAAAGAGGAAGTTTAGCCTTCGAAGTCCTTTTCATAAAATTAAGACGAGTTGCGTCCCATTTTAATCGTTCTTTTAAAGGCTTTGAAATAAGTTTAGTAACTGATTCTACATCAATACTATTAATTTCACAATAATGACAGATTGCATCAATATAGTTCATATTTTCTGATGCAACAATCGTTTCAATTTCAAGTGCAAATTTAGAAGGAGTTAAAAACTTATTCTCTATTGCCTGTTCTAGTTCTTTATTTTGTTCCATACTGTTCCAGTTTATCTCTAACAAACTCTCTAATGTATTCGGTGAGAAGTTTGATGTACTTTGATTTGTCTCTTTCTTCATAAACGACGCATTCTCCATTTTCACAGGCCATGATGATTACAAGTTTTTTGACTGGAATACCAGTCAGTTCATACAGCATACACCCATATGCCATACACTGAACAAAATAATGTTCAATCCACTCTCGTGGTTTTGGTTTTTTAGAAGTTTTGAAATCGATTATCGCTAATTCGCCGTCAAACTCCGCAATACAATCTACGGTTCCAGCAATTCCTAATTGTTTGCTGTAAAGTGAACCTTCAAGAGCATGAATATTATTTATACGATTAAGAGTTGACTTTGCAATTTTAAAAAGAAAGTTTGACAAAGGTTGAACTGGAGGAAGATCACGATTATATAAGTGATTTTCAACTAGAGTGTGCATATCAGTTCCACGACTTGTTGCTTGTCGTGTAATCTTATCTGCTTCCTCTTCACCAACTTTTTTACGCCAGTTAGCAAAGAACTGGCGATTTTTATGACTAGTTACAGAAGTGATAGAAACCAAACGAAGAAGTTCTTCTTCTGTCGGTACTTTATAATAACGAACACCATCAATAGTCTCCCTCTCAAGTTGAGGGAGATTCAAATCAATATGATTAAACATCAAAATCCTGATTCCATTTTTGCTAAAATATATTCTTTGACAAGTCCAGAACGAACAATATCATCGACTCCAAATTCAATTATATCAAAAGATGGCATTTTACGCAATACAGTCATAAAATCTATGATTCCATTGCGTTCATTAGTTTTCACAAGATCTGATTGAGTTGCATCCCCACAGAAACAGATCTTAGTATTTTCACCAACACGAGTAATAATAGAATCTAATTCGTGAAAGTTTAAGTTTTGAAACTCATCAACAATGATGATGGAGTTATCCAACGTTGTACCACGAAGGAATGAAGTTGACCAAAATTTGATAGTTTCTTGCGACTTTAAATTACCATAGAGCATTTCAAAGTCTGCATCAGAAGGCATCTGGAACATATATTTCACCATATTCTTATAAGGAATCTGGTAAATGTCTGCCTTATCTTCATGAGAACCCGGAAGAAATCCAATCTCTCTTGTGGCAACTAATGAACGCACAAGATAGATTCTTTCATAAGGAGATTGCTCATCCAGAACATCTTGGAGAGCATTATAGAGTGTAATAAAGGTTTTGCCAGTACCGGCACAACCATAGGCAACAATATGTTTGCCGTTGACATATGAATCAAACAAACGTTTTTGATTGTCTGTAAGAGGTTCAATATCAATTAGATACTCAGAACTTAACGGTTTTCTGCGCTTCATTTGTTTCGCAGTCAGACCAACTCCAATAGGTTGGTCGCTATTTCCTCTCTTTCTTCTTGCCATACTAGATTTTCTTTACTTGTGAACCGGGTGCTTTTGATGCTTTATGAAGAATGTCGTTCCATCCAGGATTTCTTGCGACAAGTTTATCCTTCCACTCACCCACCTCACCAGGAGAGGGACAAGTAGATGGATCAGACCAGTCACGAGTCCAATCTGGATTATCATTCTTCCACTGATCCCAGTCGTGGACACTCATTTCCACTTCTTTCTGTTCACCAGTGATTTTGTTAATGATCGGATAGGTCGCCATAAAGTTACGAATTCAAGATAATTTATTTAGATCAAATTTCCCAGTCCGCCTCACCGCCCAATGCTTCATAACAAACGGGAAATTGTTCAGCAAAAACTGCTTTACACGCCTTTGCAATATCCATATGTTCTTTTTGTGTTCCTGATTTTTCACGGAGAGAAATATAGGTGATCCAGGAGCGACAAGATCCACTCATATAGATGCGTGTGGGTGTTGCTAAGGGCAGTACGAACCTTGCACACTCCTTTGCCACCTCAGCATTCAGAAGTTCTTTGTAGAGTTCCATACCCGCCTTAAAATGATCGTTGATCTTCAACCATAAATCCGCTTTAAGTTCTTCAGAAATATCATCAATTGAGTTCTGACGATTCTTGGTGTCCTGACGACGAAGTTCTGGTACAGGAATATAATCACTCAACAGAGAAGAATCTGCATAACGTTGTGAAAATTCTTGATATGTAAACGAACGGTGTCGAAGGATTTGAGCTGCGATGCCACGATTTGTTTCAATCTCAAGAGTCATAAAACTCTGTTCAAACACAGACCAATGATTATGCTTAATACAATAAGCAAGCAACTTGGCATAGTTTTCGTTGTCTTGATTCGCAGGATTGCTAACTCTAGCAACATATGCCATCGTTTTTTCTGCATCAGGAGTTACGCTAATAAGTTTTACTGTCATTTCTTACCAAATCCTTTTGATGTTTTTGATTCTAGTTCTGCAAGTTCTTCCTTTAGTGCCCGCAGTTGTTGCTTCATTTCCACAATTTTTTCATCAGTATAAAGATGATCTTGCTTTATGAGGCGTTCAAGTAACTTTACAAGTTTTTTTGCTCTATTAGTCATCATCATCCTCAAAAATTTCGTCGTAATCTACGTGTTTTGGTTTTATATCATCATACTTATATGCCTGAACATCAGAATAAATTTCTGCTTTCAGAGAATCCACAAGTAACTCTAAATTACGAACAATAAGTTTTAATTTGTCTTTATCCATAAAATTAAAATTCAGAAAAAATGTTAAATGAAATAGTAGTTCTACTATTTTTACAAGGATTCACATAGTGCATCAATTCTGATGGAAATAAAATAACCGATCCTTCAACAATATCCTTAGTATAAAAAGAAGAAATATTTTCATCCATATTCCAGGATTCTATTTTATTAGTATCAACAAAGGAAGTTGGATTCATTTCATTTAATTCCAAAATATAAATTCCAGAATATGTAACTGTATGAGAATTTGTCTTATGGTCATGAATTTCTTGCCAATCCCCAACCTCATACTTATTATACCATATCTTGGTTACGTTGGAATTCTTTGGAGACGGTAAGTTTATAGAGACACCAAGATCTTTTAACATATTATCCATAGGACCCCATATTACAGAATTTAAAAAATCAGTTTGGAATAGATCTAATCCATTTGTTTTCTGAAAAAAACTAGAATTACATCTACAATCCCATCTAAAATTGTCTTTATAGATTTCTACATTTTTATCTAAATCTTGATCAATAATTTTAGAGTATTTTTCCTTTATTTCAATATGATTTTTTATTTTCTCCCAATAAACAAATTTTGTAGGAAAAATATGGAACATCTTATGGTAAATAATACACATTCTACATAAAAAAAGAGGGGGAGTCAAGTCCCCCTCTGTATCATTTTGATGCTACCAGAGTAGCAAGAGATGCCTTGTGGCGCCTCTCTTCTTTTTGTTTTTGTTCTTTAATGAGTTGAAGAAAGTTGAGTTTTTTCATCACTTATGCCCCTCCTTTACAAACTTAATACCACGATAGTTTTCGTTGTACTGTTGGGGTTGTTGCATCATTTGCTGTTGATACTCAAGACGCTTTTGCTTGTCGTATTCAACACCGCGATAAACTACTTTTGACATTAGGTTTTCTCCTTAGTTTTTAGGTTAAAGAGCGTTCCTTCAGTCGGCGTTTGCGTTCGCTATTTGCGAATAGCGAATGAACGATCCGTTCCGCGTCAACTTACTTCCGTCCTATTTAATTGTTCAGCACTTAAGTCTTACAACATCCTTTCGGAGTTCTAATAGCAATCGGTCTTCTCTTCTTTGGTTTACTACATCGTCGTTTTTAACGATGTCCATTAGTTCCCAAGCTGCATCACAACTTATTCTCACTTGATTATCATTATGAACAAGTTGAGGTGCAGAAAAAGAAAGAAGTGGAACCCATGCTAAAAGCAAAAGTGCTTTAGTCATAGGATGAACGTTAGGGGATTATTATACCCCTATCTGTACTATCTAGTCAAATAATTTTGTATCATATGATACAATTTTTGAAAATCTTAAGGGCAAAAAAATACCTGGAAATTTTTTTCCAGGTTCTGAGAAATCACTTTCGCTTTTTCTTTTCGGGTGCTTTGTATCCCCAGATCTTTGGATTGGTCCTACCATATCCAAAATCAATCTTACGAACAGCGCCAGGTCCATATTTGTCATAGTACATATCAAAAAGACTTACTCTTTTGCTAGTTCTACATAGATCCATATACTCTTGCCCATCAACAACATACCAAATTAGATATGCATCACTAGGAAATGAGGGATCTTTTACTTGTTGCAGAGTTGTTTTTTCTAATAAAACTTGACATCCATAGTCAGAAGCATTAACAATAGTTTCATTATTTTTACTTTCTGTCATGTTTTTCTCCGCAACTATTGTCATGAACGCCCACCCCATTTAATATCAGGATATGCTTCTGCAACAATTTCCTTAGTGATCTTATATTTAGTTTGCAGTTGCTTATCTTTTACAAGAATTAAAATTTCTGCTTCAAGAGGATGAAGACCTTGAAGAATATTAATGAACATGGTTTCTCTACGAAGAGAACTTAGTCCATCATTACCACCTTTAATAAAGTTATAAAATTTTTGATATTCTTTACGAATAGAAGACTTACCTTGATCATTGGCACCAAGAGAAGTTGTATTCAATTCAGACATTTTATTAACTGCATCGCCAACTTTCTGGCTAATGGTTCCACTAAAAGAGTTTTGTTCACCCACACTTGCATAGGGAACATCACCATCTGGAAGTAAAGAGATTACACTCTCATCAAAATTCCAGATAAAAATTGCCTTTAAAGAAGCATCTCCATATTGCCTGAGAAGTTCAACTTTTTTTGCATTTGCTCGCTGCTTAGAAACAAGATTAAGCACCTCAAAGGTAAAAGGATTAGTCGGTAAATCTTCGGATACTGTAAACGTTTTTGGTTTTGCTGAAGATGTTGCTTTACTCTTCGTCGTCTTCTGTGTCGTCGTTGTCATAATAGTTTTCAAAATTAAATGCAATTACCTCATCTGGAATCAGGTTTCCCTGATGATCAAACATTTCGGGGTGAGGTCTAGGAATTTCCCGATAGTTCATCATATATTCTCTTGCCACCCAACCACCTATAAGTCCCACTATAAGAAACAAAACGGTTAAAAAAGAACCGAATACTAGACTAATTGCTAACATTTCTTTTACCTCGGGAAACTACTTTTCTTTTCCTGCTCTTAAAGGAAAATTCAAAATAGATGGTTACTTCCCGATTGAGAAAGCAAACCATCTTTTCAAAGATGATATGGAAAGGTTGTGTTTGCTTTCTTTTCCCTCCATTAAGTATTAGTTCAACACCACGATTGATATGGTTAGAATTATTTATGAGTTGATTAGACAATTTGTTTTTCTCTTAAGAAATTAACCGTATCGGTGCATCCTCCAAGTTTTTGAGTATCACAAATAACTTGAGGGAACGTTGAACCTTCACCAAACTCAGAGTAAAACTGTTCTCTGGTAAAATGCTCATCCAAATTATACACCACGAAGTCGCGACCTGTCAACTCCAATACTTGCTTAACTTTATAGCAATATGGACAATTGTCTTTAGAATAAACTGTAAATTTCATATTTAAAATCCTAAATGTTAAATTATATGTGAATAACTGTAAATAAATGGATGCTGATATGGTTTATCATTTTTCCAGTCGCCATTCTGGTCCCCATTTGTAGTATATATACCAATTTTCATTATTAGTTCTTCATTATTCAATTCCCATAACCTTTAGATTATTGTTTAAAAGTTGAAGATGATTTTCTGGCAGTTGATAATTATTTTTAATTTCAAGAGTTAAAGATCTAGCTTCGTCAACCTTACCCCACCACCACGCTGCTATAGATTTTTCAAATAGGAATCCATATTTACCTGGATACTCTACATTGGTTCTAAGAGGTTTAGAATCCAAGTCAGCATACATTAATCCTTGATCAGCGTAAATATAGCAATCCTGCCACCACTGTCTTCTCTCAGCAAATCTGCTTAAAAGATAATATGCCTCTGGTCTTTTTGGACATAAACAAAGTGCCTGTTCAAGAAGAGATTTTGCACTCCCATCTCGTGTTCCCTGTTTATCATAGCAATAAGAAGAACGAATTAAAGCCTCATATGCAAGATCTTTATCTTCTGCCCTCTCTGCACACCTTAAAAAGTAGGATAGTGCTGGTGCAGTATGCCCATTGTTCTCATACCAAAGACCAAGATTAAAATTATTCTCTGGATTTTCAGTATCTAAAGAATATGTGGAAATTAAATTTTCAAGTTCTGTTTTTTCTCTATTATCTTTTATTCCACCAAGAAGATGTTTATTCGAAAATGATTTATTAACTTTTGATCTCCACCAATCAAGAACTTTTTTATGAGCAATATAGTGATTGTTTTTCTGCCCATCATTCACATCATCATCTTTACCAACAAAAGTAGATTGGAACTTAACTTCTTCTACAAATAATGGACAGGTATATGTCTTACCAACACTTGCAAAAAGTATATTTTCAATCAAAGGCATCACTTCAGAATTAGGAATTTCCAAATGGAATGATTCATCCTCAATATAAGTATCGATTAATTTCTTAGCATAATCTTTTGTGATAATATATGCGGTTGCACCCCAATCATTCCAGTATCTTTCTCTTAAATCAAAGGTATCATAATCTTCACGTATACTAAACAACTGAACACACTCGGCGTCTTCGGGAATCTTTTCTACAAATTCTTCCCACGTAAAATCCCAATATTCAATAGTTTCTAAACTAAGATCATCTTCACAGAAGAATCCATATTCTTCATCTTTAGTTTCATACCAGTCTTTGATGGCACGGAGATGAGAAACTACACATCCTTTTGTTCCCTCATTTAATGTATCAACATACTTACCAGTGACTACATCATTAGATTCTGAAAATCTTTTCGAAAGAATAACCATTGGTTTAATTCCATAGTGATCAAACTGGCATTCTAGATTATCTCTACGATTCTGGCTTTCTTCTAAAGAAACACAGTAAACTGATGGCATCCCATCTAACTTTTTATTCATAATCATTTCGGCAAAAAGATTTTGATCATCAATTTTTTGAACATTCCACTTTGTTATGGGATGAGAGTAATGATCCGTAATTTTTTGACACATCATCTTATTATTATTAATATGAACCTGAGAAATATAATACTCAGTTTGCCACTTCTGCTCACCGTCCGGAAGAGATGCGATCTTTTCTTTAAATTCAGATTCATTGAATCCCTTAAAATTTTCAAATCTCTTAGTATCAGAATGGGGTAAATGAATTAAATTATAATCAAAATTAATTTTCTTGTGTTCTAATCCATATAACTCAAGTCTTTTACAAACTTCATCATCCTCAAAGGCATAATACTTAGTTAATGTTTCATTATATCCACCAATTGTAAGAAGATTTTCTTTTTTAACAAGTAAAAATCCGGTAAGATATTTAAAATAATGACTATAAGAATTGAAATATTCACTCAACTCGTCTAGGGTCATTTTTGACCTATCAAACATTGAGAGTCCTGTTGTTGGATCAACATACTCTGGGCTTGGAAAATTATGCTGCCCAGAAACAAATGAGTTATCATCAATTGGATAATTATCAAAAAAATGATGATAAGGATTTAAAATATAATCAGTATCTGCCTTAAGAATATAATCTCCAGTTGCTAAACTAAGAGCAAGATTAAGAGGTTGTGGTTGGTTAAAGTAAACTTGATCCGATACTCTTACTACTTTAATTCTAGGATCGAGTTTAGTGAGATAATTAATTGGATCATCTGAACTCCAATCAACAATTATAATTTCCTTAATCTCATCAAAGAGTAACCAGGAAGATAAAGAAACTCGTAATGCACCAGCACGATTTTTACAAGCACAAATTAATGAAATATTCATAAACAAACAATACTATTTTTATTATATAGAAACCCATTCGGGGCAGTATAAATCTGCGGTGTCCCAGTCTGATAAACTCCCATCAAACCATTTTTTAGGAGAAATAACTTTTTGACTATTGGCCAACCAGGCACCCCACCAACTATAAGAACTATTAGCAATAATATGATAGTTACACTTGGTCATTAAACAAAGATCAACCAAAGTGTTGTTAGATTTTGAAATTTTAAATCTTTCATCTTTAAATAAAAATTGTTTCTCACACCACTCTAAATCATCAGAAAAAACAAGAATTGGTAAATCAAAATCTAAAAGTTCAAGTGCAGATTGGTAATAATTTAGATCTAAAACATGAAAGTTAGAGTCAGTAATATAATCACTTCTGCGAATATGCAACGAAATCAATTCAGAATCTCCATACATTCCATTAATGTATGTTTCTGCCATCGTATTTACAAATTGATTAAAAGTGAAATCATAACGAATTTCATCCTCAATATGTTTAAAATACTTTTCGGACTGAAAATATCCAGATAGGTCTGTATTATCTCTACATCCATAAAAAAGATCGGCATCAAATCTAAAAGAAGATTCTTCTCTGATTGGATGCTGAGTACCCTGTACAATATTTTCTATAATATTAGGGAAGTCATATAGATTTACATCAGATGCCTTTACTCTTTCATCATTTGTGCCAAACATTCCAACAAGAGGAATACAAAAATCGTACCCGTGATACCTTGCTATTCCTTTTAGAGCGGCGTACTGGAACATTTGATTTCCAAGCCTACCTTTGTTGCCAAGATTATTAAATGAAATCATTGTTCAAAAATATAATGTTTTACAAATTCCTTAGATACACGAAGAAGATAAGCTGCATTATCTTGGAATCCAAAAGTCATAAGATAATCACTTCCGTACTCACACATACCAACTGCAAACTCAATGTTTCCATTCAGAAAAGAGAATTGCCTTGAAACTTTTACAATATTCCAGTCTTTGTCCCAAACAACAAAACGATGACGATAAATTCCATCTTTTCTTCCAGCATCACTTTTTGTTAGATAAGTTTCGTGATTTAAACAGAACCGATGATTTTCATCATAAGGAATTACTTGAGATCCTCCCCGAAGATCAATGCATCCTAAGTCCCTCCATTCTTTCAACACAACTTGATCTGTTGTATTAGTTTCTGGATTAAACTTAACAACTTCCGTCCCATTAGTCCATTTAACATAATGAAATGGCATATCTAAAACTGGCATCCAGTTTTTCTCACAGTAAGATCCAGAATCACCAGTGTGTCCCGGAACAGGAATACGATATTGATTAACTTCTTTAACTTCGTTGCCGTTTATTTCTATCTCAGATAATTCCATTCTTCCAGTTCCGATAGTATCTAAATCCCTTCGGACACCAGAAACGTATAGTTTTCCATTCCAACGAACAATTCTACAATCCTCAAGACCAACAAATTCCCAAAGTTCTTTGTCTGGAAACTTTGTCGTATCAATACGATTATACCACTTCAATTGCATGTCTTCATCAATCTCACCCATATAATTCCATGTGCGGAGACGAAGATCATTTTCTGGATGAATGTAAACTAATGGACCCCAATGATGTTCAAATTTTCTTTTTTCAGAGTGATACAACGTATAATTAATATTCCGAAGATTAACTAATATGGTTCCATTATCATTGTAAATAGATGGATTTGTAATTGATGGACCTTTTAGATCAGATGAAGAAAAAATAAGGGGATGAATTGACCCTCCATTTTTTATTGCTAACTTGACAAAACTCATATTTTTTTAAATGTTATTTCAACTATAATTGATTTATATTCAAAAGTCAACCGTATAATTTAATTTCTCTATAAGGTGAGTTAGTTATTTCATTAATTTTTGATTTAATCCTTGCCCGCTCATCATTTGTAATATAAACACTACGAGCAAGTTCTATAAATTCATCATCAAACCGTTGTTCTT
>Ga0222712_10007523_pt1 | contig 10492 bp, 11 predicted proteins | sample C33_657DmetaG_FD_165043 | JGI IMG/M metagenome (GOLD analysis project Ga0222712, IMG submission 165043) | Estuarine water microbial communities from San Francisco Bay, California, United States - C33_657D | ecosystem: Environmental > Aquatic > Marine > Unclassified | place: USA: California...
TATACTGTTAAAGGTGTGACGGAAATGGACAAATCACAAACTCCTCCAGGCCGTGATGGCAGCAACGATTCAGACGCCGGTAAGAAAGAATACACTGCTAAACCAACCACACCTGAAAAAGTAGCCAAACATGGTGAAAAAATTCTAAACAAAGCATTTACGGACTCGCAAAGAGTTGATCCACGCACTGGCAAGAAGATGGTACAGCAAGGTGTGGCGGAAGATCAAGTCAATGAAAAGTCAGTAAGCCAGGCACAATTCCGCACCATGGCAGCGGCAGCACACAATCCTGAGTTTGCTCGTAAAGTTGGTATCAAGCAATCAGTAGCACGAGAGTTTAACAAGGCAGATAAAGGCAGCAACTACAAAAAACTACCTGCTCGTACCACAGAAGGCGCTCCTGTCACAACAACTCCCGGATCAATTAATCCTGGTGGTGCCGTTGATAATTTCAAGCAGCAAATGGCCAACAATACCGAAGTTGCTTATCAGAAAAAACTATCTGGTGTAGGCGAAGGCGAGCAACAAAAGGGTGCAGACTATCGTGATCCGCCCGAAGCCGACTACGGCAATGACTACCAAGACATGGTTGCCAGAGTGAAGAAACTGGCTGGTCTAGGCCCACTTAAAACTGTGTATGATCCCAACAAGCGTGTGTATCGCAACGTGCCCACAGCAGTTCAACCTAAAAAATGAGAGCCCAAGAGTTCATAGTTGAATACAAAAAATATCCTACACAAGAATTTGAGGGTGTTACTTTTACTATGGCAGAAAAAGACGGTGAATTAATCGTCAAAGCACTTAATGATTTTGGAAATGCAATGGGTCATGTTATTTTTAACATGGATGGTCGAGAACTTGATCCACAAGATTTACAAGTTGATGAAAAGTATCAAGGTCAAGGTATTGCTAGAGTCATGTACGACTACATTAAGAGTCGTGGATTTGTTATCAACCGCAGTTGGGACCAAACAGATGCAGGTGCAGGTTTTTGGAACAAGCACCGTGGAGAAGATGTTAGAGTTTGGGAACAAGATGTCACAGAAGAGCAACTGGACGAACTCACCTTCATGGGTTCACAATGCACCAAGGACTGTTCAGGGCATCGTGCCGGATACAACTGGAGTATTTCAAAGGGCCGTAAGAGTGCAGCCTCTTGGTCAAACTCATTTAACAAAGGCGCTGAATTAGCAGCCACAGGACACTGATCCATACATAAGTGCATGATTGATATCTGCACTGTTGTATTTGACGCCGAACTTGATGTCCTAAGACTACAAGCCCGTAGCATTGAACTCTACTGCCATGACATTGGCTTGAACAATATCTTTGTGATGGTCAACGACTCCAGCCGAGTAGACCCTGCTTGGTATGGCGCATTTGCTGACCGTGTGAAGATTGTGCCACGATCCACATTTGATTGTGAGTGGAGCGACAACGGTTGGGTTAGCCAACAAGTGTTAAAGATGTTAGGCTCGGCTATGAGCGACAATGCTTGGTGCATGATCGTAGATGCCAAAACGTTATTTGTACGAACAGTTGAGCTGGATCAAATGATAGTGGACGGGCGGGCCGCTACAGGAAACATGCCAATCTATCCTGTATTTGATGCCAGCCGAAACATAACCAACCAGTTGTTTGATATTGATTTGCCAGCACAGTTAGGCCCTGGTGGTGTGCCATTTTTTGTTGAACCCAGTTTAACAAGAGAAATGATTGCGGAAGTAGAAAGTAGAACTGGTCAAGTCTTTGGCAACTACTTTCAACAGCAGGGTATGCTTACGGAGTTTATACTGTATTCAGGCTATGTGTGGTACCGAGATCAGACATTTAACAACAGATATCACACACAATCAAACATCTATCCTGCCAATCTCTGCCACAGTGAAACTGGTATTTTTGATTCAAAATTTAACACAATGAGTCAGCCGCAAACTCTCACAGTAAGCATACACAGAAATGCATGGCTAAAATTAAGCAATGAACAACAGCAACAGTATCGTAATTTGTTGACTGAGAAAGGTATCCTATGAAAGCCTTGTGCATGGTAGCACACCCAGATGACTGTGTGATATTTGCACTTAGTTACATTCACAATCATCCAGAAATAGCCTGGCACATTTGCTATCTAACATATTGCGAGTGGGAACCTCGTGCTCGAGAACTCAAAGAGTTTTGGGCCAAGAGGAACATACCCTGCATCTTTTTAGGCTATACAGACGACTATAGAGACATTGAAAACAAAAAGATCAGTTTTAACGAAGAACAAGCAAGAAGAGAGATAGGCAATATTATACAACCATATGATATGGTATTGAGTCATGACCAAGAAGGCGACTACGGACACATACATCATGAGTTTGTGCATGACTGTGTGCAACATCATCCTCGCTTGGTTACATTTGCCAAACCAGGTGAAGGAACTGTCACGCTGACTGTGCCGCCAGATACATATACAATAGATGAACTGCCGCTGCATGGTGAAATTGTGCGAGGCTTTCATCCCATAACACACCAAAACGATTACAAGGAAGCAATATGAAACTAATGGTAGCAGGCTGTTCATTTTCGGCTGTGAGTCAAACTTTGCCAGGTACCTCTTGGAGTGAACGGTTAGCAGAAAAGTTAGGCGGTTGGGAACTGGTCAACCTAGCCCGTCAAGGTTGTTCAAATGGCGGCATCCGTATACAAATGGATGAGATACGCAGACAGCGCCCAGACTTTGCTATCATCGGGCCTACCTTCTGGGATAGAATGGAAATACCTGCTAACTCTGTGCCTTACGATTGGAGTCAAGCACCTAGCGCAGGAGAAAACCCTCCACTGGAACGACACTTACAAAATAGAAAACTAGGAAACGGTTACAACAGAGACGATGGCATACGCAATGTAAATTATGGACAAGAACCATCAAACATGATTTGCGAAACTATCTTTACACTGGCCGAAAACTTTGATCATCCGTACAGAATGGGTCGCATTACCAAACAAGCACAAACAGGCATAAGGCACTGGATTGATTCAATCTACGACAATGCTTGGAAAAAGCAACAGGATGAGTGGATGATCCGTGAAGGTGTAATTACCATGTTTTTGGATGACATTAAGTTTTTAGTGCTGCCAAACTTGCTGTGGCCGTTTGATCCTGACAATACTACACAGTGGCGCCAGGCGTTTCCTGCACTTGTGCCTGACCATTACATCAACTTGAACGAATCACGCTCGCCGCAGGCCATTTGTGGTAACAATCCGTTTACAGGCGAAGACCCAGGCTATCACTCAAGTGCTGCTGGACAAGAAATTATTGCTGAAAACTTCTATCAGCACTGGCTTACTCACTTCAAGTGATTCACAACAAAATTCTGCAACTGTTGAGTTTTTTCTCTTTCAAACTCATACAGTCTGTTGTGATTGTGATCTAGTCTAGGCTTTAACTTTTGCAATAGTGCGGGCAAGTCCTGCTGGCACAGCCAATGCACCTGCTCAAAAGCTCTGCTCCACCGAACAATGTCATCTGGTTCAGTGTCGTATGATTCGTCTATGACATCGCCAAATGTTTCAAATCCCCAGTCTCTATAGTGTTGTAAAAACCCTTGTATAGCAAACACCACAAACAGTCTGCGAGCTTGCAAGCATTTGGCCATTTTTTCAGCAGAAAGAAAAACTCGATCTTTGCCTAGTGTTTCACAAATTACTGAAAACCAAGTGCGATTGTAGATTTCCCAAGGTACAAGGCCACTTACAGAGTTATCCATGTTTTCTTTAACTTCCCATGCAGGATCAAGATGTGGGCTCACGTAAGGATATTGTAGTGTTGTGTTGCCGAACAGTTTGGCCACACGCTCGGGAGTTTGATCAATCCAGTGTCCCACAAACAAATCTCTATAGGTCACAATACCCTGCTCTAATAGATTTGACTGCTGAAAACTCAACATTGCAAAGTCTCTGTGTTCTCGCCTGGCACCTAATAGGCATTCAAATGCATAAGGTCGCTCAAGTGGAAAATCCAAACGTGGCGGATTCCAACGCAAGAAGTTAAAACTCCAAGCGGGTCTGTAAATTATTCTTGGGTCGTTGGGTTCGTCTAACCAAATGCCAGCTGTATGCAACAACCAGTTTTTGACTCCTGTGGTTTCAATCCAGGCCACAAGTTCTTTTTTGCTGTGCCATTCAATGTCAGTAAACAACACAAGATCAAACTCATGCAGAGGAAATTGCATGTACTCTGGACGATAATCAAACTTGTTAGGGAGACTGTAAAACACTGGCATTACTGCTATGCGATGTGGTTGTGCCAGTGCAGTTTCAAGATCTACAATTTGATCGTAACTGAATCCCCATTCAGTTGCTTGATATCCTGGAGAATACACACGCAATTGAGATAGATCCATCATTGTTTGCGTTGATAGGCCAAGTAATTGTTGCCGTGGAGTCGGGTAAGATGCTGATCGTCTTCGGCAGATCTACTCAACCATTTTAAATTGGGCTGTCCGGGACAGAGTTCTTCTGCTAGGTGTGTTTTTGTCACGCCAGTGGCAGTACTTATTTTTTGGCGGATCAAGTCCATCCAACGATCAAACTCAACAACTTCTTTTGTGTCCCAGTCAAACTTCACACTGAGACTTAGATCAGGAACAGCATCACATACTGCTGTGTGATAGTCTGGATCAAAGCCACCAATCTTGGTCATGGCATCATACATGTATCGACGTTGCGGTTGTGTATTGATTTCTCTGCGACTCATGGTCCAGTTTCCTATTAATTCATACTCGGATAACCATCGAATAAGCTCACCGTTGCCCCACGGTGGTACAGTGGGTTCACCGGGACAGTTTTCAATCAGTGCGTCCAACCATTTACATTTGTGTTTTTGTTCAAGAAACTCACGCATGGCAGTGACATCTTCCTTTAGCACAGGTACGTACTCGGAAATAAAGCAGTGTGGGGTCAAGCGATCAAACCCAAATGCGTTGCGAATGGTTTCATAGTAACCCCAACTGTGTCGTTCATTTTCCAGCACCATGAAGTTTAATTTGCCATCCACAATGGGTTGATAGTCTTGGATCATAATACAGTCAGGGTCGTGCATGATCATTAGATCGTAGTCAAGGTAGTCAAGGAATGACAATTTAATAGCTTGCTGACGCAACCACCACCCGCGGTAGTCATCTGAAAATACCCAATTGTTGACTTCGGGATACAGTCTGTAAATTTCTGAATCAGGGGCATAATCAAAATTAGTAGTATCGATGCCATACTTTTCAAACACTGGCCACAGTTCTTCTTTGGGCACAGGACTGGCGATACAAGTTCTATCCACATCAATGAGGTGCCGAGTAAATTCTGGTTGCAGGCTCATGATAGCATGCGGCATACGATAACGTGCTAGGTATAAGATTTTTGCGCTAGTCATAGCATTAATTATAAGAGTGCGGCTGCTGAGGCCGGTTTTCCGCAGGTACTAACACACTGGTAAGGTCTGCCGTCAGCAATGCTGGATTTTTGCCAGGCTTGTTCTATGGACTCAAACCAGTCCAAACAATGCTCCAATGGATACTGCAAAGCATTGTTTTCTTTTACCATTGGTGCCAATTCCTTATTACCCGGATGGCTCATGGTGTGTGGATAAAAACCCAAAAAACAGCAAGGATAAACAGATCCGTCAGCAGCAATATAAATTTCTTGAGTTTGTTTATGAATGCAATTCATTGTGAGATCTGGAATATCTTTATGTGATCTAAAAGTTTTGGCATCATACCACGAAATGTGATTTTCTAACAGTGCTTCGACTGGTGGAACTTCTCCAGGTTCTTTGGGCCCAATCACATGACTGAATTGGCCGGCTCTAGTGAACACTGGACCGCGATCCCGGCCATCATATATGTTTTCAAATCCAAAAAATCCCAGTTCACGAGCCATCTGTCTACATTCTTGTTCTTGATGTCGATTGTGTTCAAATGGCACAAATCTCCAAATAGCTCGTCCACCTGCTTGAATTAACGACTGGGCATGTTCGATGATTCTGTGCCAGTCTGTGTCTTGTCGATATAATTTGTGAGTGTCTGCCATACCGTCGATAGCAAACCCCACAGTGACGTCAGGCAGAGCAAGTCTTCTCCACCATTCAGAATTGCGCAAACTGCCGTTGGTGTTGATATGCACTGGAACTCGGTGTTCAGCAACATATTCAACTATGTCCACAGCATCACGAGCTGATGCAAAATCTCCAAGATTGCCATTGAAAGTAATGCCCCTAAATCCAAATACTTTTGGTATCAACCCGTTAATAGGCGCCTCGGGTTGAATTAGTTGTGCCAACAGTTCAGGAGTCACAATGTGCTTGAAATCTGCTAGAGACAATTCGCATGTTGGATAACCAGAGTTATACTCATAGCCTCTGTAGTTTCTCATGCACATGGGACAGCGAGCATTACATCTTGTGGTCAATTCAATGTGCAATCGACGAATTTCTGATAGTTTTAACATTGAGATATTTATAGCTGTATATTTTACTAAATATCTAATGCAGACCAAATCAATTCAAGTTCAGTGTGATGTTTATTGCAGGTGGGATGGCAACGACACCCGCTATAGACTGTATGTAAATGATGAGCTGTTTACAGAGAGATCTTGGATCTGGAATGATAAAGAATACTATTTGGAAGAAGTGATAACTATCGAAGCACCCCCGGGGCGATACGAAATCAAATATGAGCTGCTTGAGCCCACTCACAGCAAATTAGGAATAAAAAACATGCGAGTAAACAGCGGAACTGCTACTGTACACAAAAATCAAACAACATTGGAAATACCAGTATGAAAATTCGAGAAATCATGGAAAATGCATCAGTAGGCGGCACGAGTGCCGGTGCTATAGCACCAGTAGAGTCGGCCTTAGGCATGCAATCAAGATCTGGTGGATCTATGTTGAGTGGTAAATATGTAACGGGCTCTGATCCTACACCGAACACGCCTAAGGAATACAAAAGGAATAAACATGTTAGCGGACGCTTTAAAAACTCTCCTGGCAACTGAGTATGCTTTTAGCATCAAAGCCCAGCTGTTTCACTGGAATGTGGAAGGACCGGACTTTGCTCAATTGCATGAGTTTTTTGGAAACTTGTACGAAGAAGTCTATGATGGATCAATAGACCGAACCGCTGAATATATTAGAGCTATGGGTGATTACTCACCAGGCAGTTTTGAGCGTTTTGCTGAACTGTCAGAAATTAGCGGACAGACCAAGATACCGCGTGCTCGACTCATGATCGAAGAACTGTTGGCCAACAACGGTCAACTGTTGGAACTTCTTAATAAATGTTTTGCCATTGCTGAACAAGAAAATCAACAAGGCATTGCCAATTTTATAGCTGAACGCATTGATGCTCATCAAAAGCATGGCTGGATGCTGAGAAGTTTCTTGAAAGACCAACGAGCATGAGCCACGACATTAGAGACATCCTTCAACGACTCACGGCTGTTGAAAGTAAATTAACTCCTGCATCAGTCAAGCACGGCTTGAACCCGCAACAAAAATCAGTGCATCAGCTGCCTGCGTTGTTCAAACCACATGGCATCAAAGCCCTGGGCGCCAAAACTGATCCTCAACATCCCATGCACAAAGAGCTGGTTGGTGATTCTGTTGAGCCAGAAAAGACTGCGCTGGAAGAGGCCATGCAAGAAGTTGAAGAAGACATGTTAAGCAAGGTCAAAAAGGACCTTACAACGTACCTTGATCAATTGGAAAAGAAAGTTCGCGTTGATCGAGAACTCAAAGACAAAGCCAAGGATGCGGTACAAAAACATGCAGCCGAAGAAGACATTGAAGAAAACGATTATGAACTGACTGATCCCAGCACAGTGCATGATATTGAAGATAAAATAGATACTCAATTGGGTAATCCGCAACAGCCAGTAAAAGTCATGGAACTGGATGATGGTGCTGTGTTTGAAATTCACGGAGATGACACTGTGGGGTATGGCATACACCATCGTGGCCGTAGCTTGCCAAGCAGATTCCGAACTGCTGACGAAGCAGGCATAGCAGTTGATTTGTTCCGCGCACATAGACAGCGTAACCGACCGGCACAAGATTTAAGTCAAGATTACATAGAAGAAAGATAATTGCCATGATCATTAGAGATTTGATTATTACGGAACATAGAGTGCTAACTGAGGCACAAGCTCGAGCACAACTCATGGAAGATCCAGTTTTCCGTCAAGCTCGACAATTTGGACAGTTGTTAGTAGAATACAATTTGACCAAGGCTCAAGTTCAGCAATTATTCAAAGATGTAGAACAAGGTGCTACTGCCGCAGGCAATAACCGCACAGGTCTAGGCAAAGCCAAAGACGCCACCACCAAAGCAATTGGCAGTGTACAAAACATGTTGTCCAGTGCAAGAAAGTGGGTCAAGGACCGCCCCACATATCAAGCTGTTGACGCAGAATACAACAAAGCCATGTCCGCACTGGGCAAGGCAGGCGGTGAAAATGGCGAAGCCAACGCTATCACCAAGGCCATTTACAAATATCGTGACGCAGCCAAGAACTATCCAAGAGCCACTGGCCTGGCCAAATGGGCTATCATTACTGCTGCTGGTCTTGCCACAGGTGGACTGAGTGGTCCAGCTGTAGCTGCCGGCTTGGCCGCAATTGACTCTGCACTCAAAGACAAAGAAATTGTTGATATTGTGGGCGATTCTGCGGCAGCTGCCTTGGTCAGCGGTGCAGCACAAGGTGCTGCGGAACTGGGTGGCCGGGCAATGGATGCATATCGTGGATTGCCTAGTGATGCCGCTGTTGCTGCCAACAATTCAGCATTAGGCAACTGGAACGATACAGATGTTCCTGGCGGCGCTGCCAGCAACATAAATGGTTTAGATTTGCCCGGCGGTGCTGTTCCTAATATTGTGGGCCCAGGCGTTGAAGGGTTAAGTCCTGAAGAAATTTCTAAATTGGCTGCACAGGCCAAAGCATACGGAATTGATGGTGATGTCACATTAGACCAACTTAACAAAGCTATCATGCAAACAGCCGAGCCAGGCACTGTGCCAGCTGATTACAGTCAGATAGGAGCAGGCGGCGGCGGTAGCACATATACTGTAACTGCTGATGACTTCAAAGGACTTGGAAAAATTGCACAAGACAATGGACTCACTGCACAACAATTATGGGATGCTAATCCCCAGATTACAGACCCGAACAAAATTTTTATTGGTCAAGAAATTAATATACCTGCAGCCAGCGGTGAACCAGTAAAGAATATATGGCAAGGCTGGGAAGGTCCTACCAAATCAACTGCTGGTGCAGTTGAACCTGGTCCCGGTGACACTGTGCCAGCATTACCTGCTGCCAGCGGGCAGATAGGCACACCATTTAATGCAGGAAATGCACCAATTGGCCCTAATGGACAACCAATGCGATTGATGCCAATGGATGATGGTCCAACAAATCTTACAAAAGATTTCAATCCAGATAATGTGCCAGCAGGTATGACAATAAAACAAGGACCAACTCCAGTTCGAGAATCTGTTTGGTCAAAAGTTGCTGAATCTGTCAAAGTCAAAGTGTTGCCAAACAATCAGTTGATTGACAGCAAGTTTACTGTGTATGCATGGGCATTGAATGAAAGCACCAATCGTGACATGGGTCGCAGTTTGCAATTGACCAAACTTGGTGTGCGTACCATATTTGAAAACATTGGTCGTTATCGCCGTGCATATTTAAAAGAATACATTGGCGCACCCACTGCCGACTACGGTCATCCCACAGCACCTGGCGCACCAGCCAGTGCCACCGCCGGGCAAGGCAAACCAAAAGGATGGTTTGGTCGAGGTCTCGATGCTGTTGGCCGAGGTGTTGACAAAGTTGGCAGCTGGGCCAGCAATGTTGGACACAATGTCATTACCAAAGTCACTGCCGACAAACTCAACAACATGTGGAATCGTGCAGGCGAGCCATACGACAGTGATCGATTGTATCAGTTGTTGACCACTGAATGGGGCGTGCCAAAACAAGTTGTTGACAGTGTGTATCAACGTATGAATCTATCTGCCGCACCGGCTGCAACAACAGCACCAGCTCCTACTGCTACAACAACTGCACCTGCTACTGCTCCGGCAGCTACACCAACAACAGGCGCAACAAAACCTGCTGTCGGCACGTTCCCTGGCGAAGATCCTCAAGGACCAGGCTATGTTGGACGCAGAGAAGTTGCTCGCCGTCAAGCCGCACGTGGCGCAACTACAAGCAAGCCAGCTACTCTAAACTTTGCTCAACAAGGTGGTGGATACGCAAAAGTTAACCAGCCAACCACAATGAAATACAGCGGGGTTCCAATGAAGAAACCTGCTGCCGTATCTGCACAACCTGCTGCCGTATCTGCACAACCTGCCACTAAGCCTGCACAACCTACTGCACAATCTGCTGCCGTATCTGCACAACCTACTGCACAACCTACTGCCAAACCAGCCGCCGCAGAGAAAAAGAA
>Ga0222712_10007524_pt1 | contig 10492 bp, 27 predicted proteins | sample C33_657DmetaG_FD_165043 | JGI IMG/M metagenome (GOLD analysis project Ga0222712, IMG submission 165043) | Estuarine water microbial communities from San Francisco Bay, California, United States - C33_657D | ecosystem: Environmental > Aquatic > Marine > Unclassified | place: USA: California...
CTCAACACCTGCAGCTGCTACCATTCGGCAGTCTGCTTCATCGTAACCCATTTCAATCAGGTTTTGAACGTAAGGATTGTAGTTTGTCATACTACTGATGCACTTTCAAGGGCCCAATTACTTGAACACACCATTGACACCAACAACCTTTGCTGTAGGATTGCGTGCCTGAGCTGTCTCACGGGCATCTTTTGGAGAGTTAGCATACACTTCCTCTTTGAAGACTTTACCACCAACGTAGAGTTGAACTTCGTATTTCATGGTTAATTAAACAGGGGTAACTTCAACGGAACGGATAAGATTTGTGCGGTCTTGTGCTAAGTAATCATCAGCGATTTTACCACAAGATGAACGAGATTGGATGAACTTTTCTTCGTATAGGTTCTCATCTTCATCAGGAACCCAATACTCAATCAAGAGACGATAAGTGTTCATAATCAAGCAGGAAGGATACAGAAAGTGCCGCACCAGTTGCGAACCCATTGTAGAGTTTCGTAGTAAGATGTGCGGGGATTGCTCATCTCCATTGTAGAACCATTGCGAGGATTGTGTGCAACAGCAACAAAGAGATTATCGCACTCTTTATCAGTGATCTGCTCAATCCACATTTGATTGACTTTGCCTTCCTTCCAGTTTGTGTGGTAGGAGTAGACTTCGGAAACGATTGTGTTGCTCATACTACTGATGCACTTTCAAGGGCCCAGTTTCAATTACCAGCGGCCTTGTTGGATGAGAATCTTTTTGATTTCGCTATAAATGAACTGACGAAGTTTAGTGTCGGTAGTGTTATCAAAAGCATAATACAGTCGATTCAGATACTCATTCTGTGTGACACCAATGTTACCATCACCACCAATCTCATTGAGTGATGAACCTGCTTTAGCTTTAGGTTTGCCAAAGTTACCTGTGATGTTACCTTGTGTTCTCAGTTTAGGACGAATCTTTGAGAGGTTAGAGTAAGTCATTATTAAAACCAGTTTGACGAATCATTTGAAGAAACTTCCATCGCTCTCGATAATACTCTGGACCTAGAGTTGTTCTATACAATCCAGAGAAAGAGTGGAGATTTCTTTTCTCTACACTTGCTCGATTTTTATACCACCAAGAGTCGAACTCGTGGTCTAGTTTTCTATTCATTTGATAAGACGATAACCTTTACATCTTGTTCCAGGATTTCGTAAAGTTCTTAACATATTTCCTGATGATTTGTGACCCAATACTTCACGAGACCACTTAGATAGATTAAAAACTTCAATAACTTCGCCAGTTGGAGTTTCAATCAAACGGACTTTTGCTTGAGAGTATTCTACATTATCAGCATTGCTCATCCATTCCAGGTTCTCAACTCTGTTATCAGTTTTATCCTCATTGATGTGATTAACTGTATCATAGTTGTGAGGATTTGGAAGGTAAGTTTCTGCTACTAATCTGTGAATACTTGTGTGTCTTGACCTATCAGTTCCTGCCTCAAGAACAACTTTTAGATAACCTTTTCTATTTGTCCTTGGTTCTAATTCTCTCTTATAAGAATAGTCAAGAACTTTACCTCTACCGTTTCCTCCTGGTTTTTTGTGAGAGAACACTTTTCCATCAGTTGTGATAGAGTATTCTGGATAATTTGGAATGAGTTTCATATGACTGGATGTGATACATTTCTATTTAGAAGTATAACACATCCAGTCATATTGGTCAACGAGCATATAAATATGATCCGCTCCAGTCTGCATTTTTCAGCAGGTATTCACGCTCTTTAATAATCAAGAGGTTGTATCTTTCACCCTTTGCTGGTGCTTTCCAAGAAGCAGATTTTAGAACTGAACCAGTGTTCTTATCAACGAAGCAATGAACACTACGCGACCCGCCACCACTCACAAAGATGACTTTGTGATACTTTTTACCAGTTTCAATGATATAATCAATGTCACACTTACCAGACTTGAGTTCATCAATCTTGCGCTGATGATACTCTTGAGTGTCAGGATCATTCACGAACTTTTGATGACCACGAATAGAATACTGACGATAGTTGTCTTTCAGTGCTTCAATCAGCAGCAGAGTATTCTTGAGAACATTCTCTGCAATAGTTTGCTTTGCTTGTGCTTGCATGGTAGTGTTGCTCATACTATGGATGCACTTTCAAGGGCCCAGTTACATTCACCAATTCTTTGCCATGTTAAAGTTTGCACGACTGAATTGATAACGGTCAACAATCTTCATCGTGCCATATTCATTTGACATAACATAACCTTCATGGTCGCTCTCATCATCACCAATCTTGCACGAAATGCTATCATCAGTATCAATGAAGAAGAACAAATCCATCTTGATTGAATACACCAGTTTCCAAAGCCGCAGCAGGTTCACATCAACATCATAATTTTCTGCAATTTCATGCTCGCAGACCTCCTTACCCTCACGAATGTAGGAATTGATGATTTTTTTGAGTTCTACTGCTTGCCTATTGCTTACAAACTCACAAAGAGTGCTCATTTGCCTAGCAAACTTGCTGATGTCTTCGATGTCATCACGATGAGGACAGATAGATGCTTCAGGTTGCACCCATTTCACATCCAAAGTATCAACGAACTGTTTGCTGATAGGATATGCAACAGCATTGCGAAGATCATCCTCACAGTCATACTCAGTGTGAGGAGCTACAATTACACTTTGCTCAATCACCTCAGGGAACTTGTAAGTGATCGTATTGGGGCGATAAGTATCATCGCCGCCAAAACCAATAAAATCACCTTGATAGATGTGATTTGTGCGAGGAAGACTATCAAAGCAAGCATGAAGAATAGTCGCAACTTTACCCTCATGGTTCGCATCAATTTCTTCATGAGAATGATTGATTTTGATTTTTACTTTGTTGAACACAGATTTGGTGCCAACGAAGAACTTACCATTGGCAGGATTGCGACCCCAAACAATAGCAGGAGCACCATCAATCTTGACAGACAGAGTAGAATTGGCACTGAACCAATCAAGTACAGAAAGATCACCCGTCAGAATACAATCTTCAGGGTGCTCAAGGTGCTTATTTTGCATTGGTTGCTTGCTCATACTACAGATGCACTTTCAGGGGCCCAGTATCAGACTTCCATCAGTTTCTGTAGACGATTGCGAATATCAAACAGTTCCATTTCATCCATATCTACATCATCAAGACCAACAGGAGCAAAAGCTTCAAGGTCTACACTACCATTTTGCATAATGGGAGAATAATACAACTCATCCCCATCTTCTTGCGATAAAGTGTAGACGCAACCATGGCCAGGAACAGTGAGGAAAATCATTGGAGTTTCAGTAACAAAGGTACAATAAAGGAGCACTCGCTAAATTGCAAGTACCCCTGTGGCAGTTTATCAAGCGGCGCTGCGCTTGCGGGTTTTGGTAACTGTAGCAGGTTGCTCTACTACATCAGCAGGAGAAAGTTGTGCTTTACCAAACTCAATCAGTGTATCAACAAACTTCAGGAATTGAAGAGTTGCAACACGAACTTTCTCACTTCCATTGTTCTCATTGAATGAACGAATGAAGAACTGAACCACGCCAACAACAATAGCAGCGATGGTAGCAACATTCTTCACAAGAGTATCAACGAACGTCCAGTAAAAAGTCATAGTTTGTGTTAGAAACTGCTGTGAGAGCGGTGCCTCACATCATAGATGCACTTTCAAGGGCCCAATTTCAATCAACAGGAAGTTGTGCTACACTCTTACCTTTCTTGTGGTCTGTGATATACTTTCGTGCAGAACTTTCAGTCCTACAAAGTTTCTCAAGTTGCTGACCATTGTGGATGATGAGATACTGATTGCCATAAGGAATTGCAGCATAGGTATCTTTGAACATTGTAAATCCTTCTTTCATTTAATACACTGCAATGAGTTCATTTGCTTTCTTCCTACTGCCACCTTTTGCAGCAATAGTTCTTGTTACCTGAATTGGATAGATTGTAGCGTTCTTGTAGAGTTCTCGTGTGATAGGAACATCATGATTTGAAATAATCACTTTGATACCCTTCGATGCTAAAGCTTCAGCAAGTTGTGATAATTGTTCTTGTTGCTCTGAGGTAAATCCATCAGTTGCATAATTGGTGAAGTTTGCTGTTTCAGATGCAGGAACATATGGTGGGTCAAAATAAACAACATCACCTGCTTCCAAATCTTCATAGAGAGAAGAATCTTCAAATGAAAGTGATGTGAACCTCACCAACTGTTTGGACAGAAAGAACATGCGAAAGTTCATCATTTCCAGCGATGGGCAAGTTGGTTTATCATACTTGCCGAAAGGTACATTAAACTGTCCCCTGCTATTGTATCGCGAAAGACCATTAAAGCAATGGCGATTTAGATACACGAAAAGTCTTGCTCGTTCTTTAGAATCAGTTGCATCATTAAAGTGCTTACGAAAATCCAAATATGCTTCCTTTGTGTTATTCTCTGGTGTGAACAGTTCTTCGCAGTATTGGATGAAACTATCATCATTTGGATTCACCAGATTCTGATAGATTGCAACCAAATCCTTATTCACATCATTGAGAATATATTGGTCTGCTGGTGTGTTCAATGCAACAGAAAGACTACCACCAAAGGGTTCACAATAACGCTTTGGATAACCAATATGGGGAATAAGATGGGGCAGGACGCGATACTTATTCCCAGCCCACTTAAGAAATGGTTTGTTCATTCAACTACAAACAAGAAACTGTTTTTCATACTCCAATAGGTCTGATGGGGCGGGAATAATGTTATCATCATATTCTACAGCATTTTCCCATCTTGCGCCACTTTTTTGACATAATTTGATGCCAAGATACTGATATTTGAGATTAGTGGGAACATGAACTTTATAGTCAAATCCATCATTCTCAGTGAGCATACTTAGCCTTTTGTTCTCATCTTTAGTGACTGTAATTGTAGAGCAAGATAACCAAAACAGATTCTCAAATACATCATAATCAGAGAGATACTTGTATGGGTTATCCATAATCATTCGACCAATGAATTGTGGAGACAAACAATGGTCATACGTTCTCTCTTTTCGATTATTCTTTGCCTGCTCACTTATCAGACCAAGATGATTGACTTGACCGCAGTCAAATACACCGATGTAATACAATCTTGTGATGGGTCGGAAGAAATCAGGGTTACCCCAGTTGTCTATATTTGCTCGCAATGAGTTGAATGTAGTTTGACAGTAGGCTTTCCAGTTCTTCTGGTTCATTTTGAGAAAAATCGGTGATTTGGTTGCGGTGGAGGTGTCATAGGTCGTTTGCAGCGAAATTGCAGAAAAATCAGGGTTTCACCCCTGATGGCCACTGGGTTCTCAGCGGCGGACTACTGACACTGCAGGTTCGCCCTTCTCGAAGATGGTATCTACCACTGCCTGCACACTGCGAGCGGTGCTGATGCCAACCTTAGAATACACAGGGATACAAACCAGACCGAACGATTTGCTATACTGACTCAGGTTGCCAGGTTCGATACGTCCATCGCGCATACCTTTGGCATCATCGTGATGCAAACGGATGCAACGTCCGATGGTCTGACTGATACCAATGAAGTCCATATTACGCAGGAACAACACTGCTTCCAGACCGCTGACGTTGATACCTTCAGCCAGGATGCTGTGGTGAAGAACAACGAACTTCTTATCGTTATCCTTACCCCAGGCAGATAGCGTGTCGAAGAATACTTCGCGGTTCACTTTCTTGCCATCAATGACAGCACCAGTCTTGGCAGTAATATACATCCAAGAGAAACCGCGTTGCTCTAGTTCAGCGCAGAAATCAGTTTCAGACACCAGCGAAACGATTTGCTTGGTTGCCTTAGCACAAATCAGAATCTTGCCAACCTTGTTGTCATCAATAGTTTCCAGCAGGTTAGCAGCATCGCGGTCGAAATTGGTCTGCTTGCCCTGTACCATTTCCAGTTGCTTGACGATAACTTTAGGGGGAACAATGTAACCACCCTCAACCAACTCGGGAGCAGGAACTTTGCAGATTACCTGACCATAAACAGCAGCATCATTCATCCCAGGTTTGCCAACAGCAAGGGAATGTTTAGGAGTGGCCGTGAAGAAATAGCAACGACGTGCATTAGCAGCAAAGTGCTCAGTTGCAGGGAAAAAGTGACGCTGAACAGAATTATGTGCCTCGTCAAAGTAAATGGTATCCACATCAACTTCTGCCACCTGAAGACGTGACAGGGAGTTGTAGGTAGTGACAATAAGGCGATGATTGTCGGCATTAGCATCAACCCAGCGACGAATCTCATAAGGGCGAGTAGAAGATTCGTGATGAGTTTCGCCACTGTGAACGTGGAATACTTTTGCGTTGGTGATGAACTCTAGAAACTCAGAAGACAGTTGCTCAGCAAGCAAAATGCGAGGAGCAACAACAACAATGGTCTGGGGAGTTTCAGACTGCAACTCACGCAGAGCATCATAGATCATCTTGAGAGTCTTGCCGCCGCCAGTCGGAACAATAATCTGGCCTTTGTTATGCTTAAGCATTGCAGCCACACCGCGTTCCTGATGCGGACGGAGATTGATCAGATGAGGAATCATTACGAATTGTGGAGTTTCAGGTGGTTTGGTATCTAAAAAGCATTATAGCACGCTTCTAGGCGATTGTGAAGCGTGCTGGTGAGGTTTATTCATCCGCCAAACATTTCTTCGAAAAGCCAATCACCAGAACGCTCTTTTTCTTCCCAGACTTTGTTAGCGTTCTCGGCAATCATTGCTCGCTCAATCTTCATATCAATGGCGGAAACTGTGCTGTGCCAGGTTCCGTTGCGGTCTTGCCAGAGCATTGTGTGAGTATCGTCTTATACTACTGACGCACTTCCAAGGGCCCAGTTTACTTACCAGGAGTGAGTGAGGATTGATAGTGACTTGCAGGTTTCTCTCTCTTCTTCTGAATGTCTGCCTGCAATCTCTTACCAGTTCTTACAATTCTCTTTTTCTCTTCTCTAGTATAAGGTCTCTTTTCTCCTTTTGGAAGTAAAGAACCTTTTACCATGTGGTCTTCTTTACCACCAGAAGGTTCTTTCTTTGCTGGTGCTTTCTTTGAGAGAAGTTGTGTTGCTTTCTTCTCTGCTTCCTTTGCTTTTGGTTTCTCTGCTGCTACAGTTTCACCTTTCTTCTTAGCAGCGATTCTAGCAAGTGCTGCCTTCTTTCTTTCTTCTTTAGCGGCAGCAGCTGCTCTTGCTTTTACATCAGCAGCACCTCTTTCTTTCTCAGGTTGCTGCACTCTTGTGGATGCTTGGCGTTGAGTTCCAATATCCTTTCTTTCTTTATATCCAGCAGGAACTCTCTTAACCTTACCAGTCTCAGGATCTTTGACTGATTTCATTCTCTTTATTTCAGGCTTCGATTTCTTACGTTCAGCAGAAATACGACCACCTGCACCCATAGTGCGGATTTGCGAACCAGACATTACTTCTTTGTCGTAAGCTGCTTCGCAGATAGTCATGAAATTGCTGAACGTAATCATCGGTGCTTAGAATAACCTTTTAGTATTTATTCTTCAGATTTGCTACGTCCCTTAGATACAAGTCCGTTATCATAAAAATACTTGACTCGTTCTCGCCTTGCTTGTAGCAGAAGATTATATTCTTCCTTCTGTTGTTTAGTAAATGAAAAGTCCTGACGACGATAAGTTTCTTTCAGTTCGTTGAGGTGAGGCAGTACGTTCACAGTGTCGGTCATTTGTAATCAGAAATCAATGTTAGAGTTAATCAGTTTATTGAATGATTTGTCGTTGTCTTCTTCCTCAAAGAGGTCATCATTCATCTCTTCAACAAAGTCAAAGGAAGAAAACTCTTCAATTTGAAGATCATCGAAGCGGTCCATAATAAGTGAATTGCTTACATAACTGATGCACTTTCAGGGGCCCAGTTTAAATCAACGACTCATAATTGCTTTCATTCTTGCACGTTTTGCTGCTTGTTGTGCTCTTGCTTCTCCACCCAATTCTTGATGAACGTGCTTAATTTGCGAAGTCTTTTGTGCTGCTTGACGCATTGCAACTTGCTTACTGTAGAGATTAGGCTCCATATGAGGAGTTTGCTCCATAAATTGCTTGAACGTCTTCATTTTCCCAACACTTTTTAGATATTTAGTTTTACTCAAACTCAAACGTTCTATTTGATACTCTCATTGGTGGAGTATGATATTCTGGGATGTTAGAAGTTTCAACAAATACTTCAATCTTAGCCTCATCATTCCAATGGCGAATCACACCAGCAACAATGAAGGCATTGGTAATCAAATAGGTTGCAAAAATAAAAGTTCGGATAAGTGCTACCTTATCCGATTCTTTATCACATTTACTCGCTTTTTCACCTAACGCTTTCGCCCACCATCTCCAAGCAGTTTTCTTCTTCATAAACAGATTCACGTGACGTTACATACTCCAGTTGTTTCCATTGTTTATTATAGCACAGAACCAATACCCTCTCATTTCGGTGCAAACTACAACATTGATAGTTTATTTCATCTTTTGGTCTAACTGAAATCTCAATGGTAACGTATTCTTTACACTTAAAATAAACCCAACCTTCAACACCTTTTCCATCATTCCAGAGAACATAGTCATTGACTTTGGGTTCGTAAGTCATACAAAGAACTTTTCTACTCCTTGGTATTTAATAGGCATTGAAGTGTAATTTCTTGTCTCGGTAATGTCTACACGAGCACCGACTGTCTTACTATTGATGGGGGCGAAGTATTCTCTGGTCTTGGATTTGTAGAATCCCCAGATTGTCCTGGTTTTAGCACCGTTATTGTAATCAAACTTACGATTGCAATACAACCATATAGCAATAACTCCGCGCTTGAACTCTTCAAACTCATAATAATATCCAGTTGGGGGATGATGAGGAAACTCAGCAATCATAGAACTTGTCTCGCGACATATACTCAATTTGCTTCTGCAGTTGTGAGATTTCGTGTTCTTGTTCTGCAATTTTACCTTGCAGTTGTTCAATACGTTCTTGATACTGTTTCTTCAAATCAGACACCATTTGATTGGTGTGAGCAACGTGGTGAGTCATCAGGTTGTAAAGGATTCAACAATACGGGATTCTTCTTCACCTGCAAGTGCAAAGCGAGGAGCAGCAACTACTCTCTCCATAATTTTTGGATGATACCTAGCATCATAATCATCCGAATCTCGCAGAATATCGTGACATTCAATATCATTTTCAGCAATAACATTGATTATCCCACCATATTCAGAAGAAGGAAAAGGAACCCAGTAGTCAACCAAATAAAGATACTTCATCGTTGTGTGTAAATTACCCCTTAAGTTTAGTCTAGTTTGTCGCCTTCGTCAAGGACATTTTGGTCAGCGGAAAAGATAAATGCTGCACCGATAGTGAGTAGGGAACCGATTCCCATTCCAAGTAAAAAAGTCATTTTAATTCTTAACAACTATAAGCAAGGCCACCAATCGCAGCGCCTACAGGAATTGCCCAGCGTCGGGTGCTTCTACTGTTAGAAAGTGCTGCGCCTATACCACCACCAAGAGTTGCACCCAGAGCAGTTCTTACAGGATTGCAATATGGATTCAAACGATTATATCCATAAGGTCCATATGGATATGCACGTTGATAACCATAATATCCATTGTAGACAGGAGCATTATAGTTGTAATTACTATAATAACCTTGCGAAGGATAAGGTCTACCAGTCACACAGTTGTAGTTGTTTTGATTGGTAGCAACTCCACCTTGAACATAGTTTCCAAAGGCATCATATCCACCGCGATAATAGTTTTCACGGTAGTTTGTGCAAACTTGAAAGTCAGTTACTTGTTGAGCTGGTGCAGTAACTGGTGCAAAAATAGTTATTGCAACAAGTGCAGTGAGAAGTTTTTTCATTGGTCAGTAAAACTCTGCAAGATAATAGTCAACTGTAACCTCCAGTTTCGCTGCTTCGCGCTCAACTTCTTTCCAGAACTCTTCTGCTACTTTGTCCATTTCTGCTTTTTTAATAAGATCGCGGAGTCGTTTTGGAATCATTTTGGTTACTTGATTTGATTGCTGGGTGGGTATTTAAGATTATCTATCGCTTTAGAACGGTAATAAGCATCATACATCTTATCATCACGCTGGATTAGAAAGACATTCCAACCAAGAATGACTGCAAAACCAATCAATCCAGCAACAACATATTTCTTATTCATACTGCAAGGGCGGCGGAAGGGATTTCAACAACTTCGGGGAGTTTGGTATCGTCAAACTGGTGCATATTATAGCATACCCATTCACCGTTGCGGAAGACATAAGCATACTCTTCGCTGTTACCAGGCAGCAGATACTCTACAAGGTCAGCATCAAGGCGAGGAGGGCAATCTTCACCACGCTGAGAGTAGTATTCTGGACCATAAACACCCTCCACACCATTCCCATCCCAACGTGAATCAGTCCAGCAGGAACTCATATCACCACCATCAATCAGTTCTTCAGCAAGCGAACGTGAGTTG
>Ga0222712_10007525_pt1 | contig 10491 bp, 12 predicted proteins | sample C33_657DmetaG_FD_165043 | JGI IMG/M metagenome (GOLD analysis project Ga0222712, IMG submission 165043) | Estuarine water microbial communities from San Francisco Bay, California, United States - C33_657D | ecosystem: Environmental > Aquatic > Marine > Unclassified | place: USA: California...
GTCTTGCAAGATACCATTTAAAAGTATTGCTGGGTATATTAGCAGACTCTAACTGTTGTAGAACACTTTGAAACTGTTCTGGTAATAGATCTTCTCTGCCTAATGCCAAGGCAGCACATATGATCCATGGCTTGTCACTGTCTACAAATTTCTTTGTTTCAGTCATAAAGAATCTTGCAGGCTCAGGAACCTGAGGATTCTGTATAGCTTCAGCCCATCCTACACTTCTAACATAGTCAGGCCATGATTCAATCCATGTAGTATCAATACCGATCTCTTTCATAGCAATTATATAACTTTCAAAATGGCTAGCATGACCGCCAGTCATGGTTATATCGCTTTCTTCACCTAGCACAATCTCGTTAATCCATCTACGGCTGCTAGCTGAGTATGTAGGCACCCAGGGACTTCCCGAAGGTGCCAAGTGTTGTTGTAATTGTTTAACCAGGCACATGAAATCCCAAACTGCATAGACATGACTGCTCATGAAGATCCTAAGATCTTCAAGGCAGTTTATACTTTGTCTTGCTGTTAAAGGATGTTGACGCAATTTCCATTGCGCTCTATCTATTATTTTCCAGTCCATGTAGTACTTATCTTGTTATTCATCCTCTTCATCGTCATCTGAGTCATCCTCGTATTCGTCATACTCTCTTTGTATTTGATCCCAAAGTTTCTTATCATCGTAGGCCTTGTACTGTGGTTCGTTGGGCATGAGCACACGGAACTGTCCTGGAAACTGTATTTGAAGAAACATTAACTGTTTCGGATTCAACAAGTCACAGACTGTATAGGCAGTTGAACAGGCACCATGCACACGCTTGAATGGACTGTGTTTGATGTTGTTTTCAGTTAGATGTTTTTCAAATGCGTGACTGCTAAACATAATACGAGTAATGCCTAACTTTTGATTACGTAGTCGTACTTTGTCAAACAGTGACAAATTGCCAATTGTTGCATTATTGTCTGGATCTATTGTTAGCAGGCATTCCTTAAATTTGATGCTGCCTTTGGTTCGCTCGTTGTCTGGAGTTTCTTTAGTACTCCATTTAAGCTCAGATGTTACGTGATTGACGTAAAATGATTCTCCATGTGTTTTAATGACCCACATTGGAATGGTCTCGTCTTCTAAGTGTTTTTTGTTAAAATGGAACACTAGGTCCTTACATGCATATTCAATCTATTTCATTTTTATTTCCTTTAAGTTAAATGATAGTTTTGTTGTGTCAGGATTACTATCAACCCCGTGAGCTCAGCCCATCCTGTTTTCGAGTCAGCGGAGGCGGAATATGGTTACAGGTCCGCCGTGTTTATTTAAACAAATTTAAATTCATTATAATTTTTTGGTGCGTTTGACAGGAATCGAACCTGCTACTGGGAGTTTTAGAGGCTCCTCGTCATCCATTGACTTCAAACGCTTTATATCTTTGTGTTTGACAATGATATTTAACGTGGTCTTTTCGTCAATACGCATTGGCAAATCTAAGTGTATGGTAATATAAGGGCCTTCTACTTCACTGATCAGTGTGTCATTACCAACTGTTCCTGTAAAAGGTATAGATTTATGATGACCAAATACTCTATCTCCGATAGAGTATTTTGGTTTGTACTTTATACCTGCAAAGTATTCGGCTAGATTAGCCATTACTCGTCTTTAAGAATAAAGCTCACGTAGGCAGCTAAGCCGGCAATGACTGCAAGAGCTAACACTCCGCATACTAGTACGATTGCAATTTCCATTTTAATCTCCTTTGGATTGTGTCACTGACAATGTGGCCTTGACAGCAGCCATTACTGCGGCATCGAGTTGCTCTTGTGTATAAGCCGCATCTTGTACTGGTTCCTTGAAGGCGTCATCTGGATGCACACCCAATTCACCGATAACTTCATAACGACTTGCACGACCCTTGGCGTTGTCGTAGTCAGTAGGAATACTTACAACGTCACGTGGATTGATTTTAACGATGACTGTGCGACTATCACTGCCACCAAAATGCGGCAAGTAGTTTTGGCTACAGAAGTGCAGACCTGTTGAGCAGGTACGATTTTGATCATCGTCAACTTCATTACGTGGCATTTCCAAAACTTGTCCAACGGAGTTATCCATTGTGCCACTGTGGATGTCCTTAAAGTCCTTACGAACTTTCTTATAAGCAAGGAAATGGCCATCGCTGGTAATTGGCAAGTTGTTCTTTTCCAAGAAGCCATATAGTTCGGTTACACTACGTTTTGATGGGTTCAACATCAAATTTTCCATAAACAGAACCAACGGTTCTACAGGAAGACCTTCTTGCAACATTGAAATCATACGTGTTGACAGTGCGTTATGGAATTCTTTACCTTTCCAGAACAGCTTATCGCCTTGTACTTCAATGTTACCTTTACCGTAGTTGATAACTACTTTCTTAGGATCAATGGTTTCCTTGACAGTATCCCAATCACCTGCTTTGATTGCGTCCAATACCGTTTGATAGGTAATGTGCGTCTTGCTAATGGTATGTGGCTTGTTGTCAATTACAACAACAATGTTATTACCTTGAACTAAAAACGGATAACTCATTTTAAACACCTTTCTGTGTGTCAATCATGTTGATATATACTGCAACTTCTTCGTTAGGTACGCTGGAACTACGCAGGTAATTCAACAACGGATAACGCTTGTAAATGGTTGCACACTCACTTACAAATTTCTGTACAAATGTCTCTGGACTAAAATTCAAGTCCTTGGCATATTGTTGGCTCAAACGACGCAAACTCACGTCACTGTACTTGACCTTTTCATGTCCTTCAAATTGTTTGGCAACTTTAATGTAAGGACTGTTAGGATTAGTAACATGGTCGACTATGTTACTATTATACATAAGGAAGTCGTATTGGTCAATGGCATTGATTACCAAACTCATCAATAATTTATTATCAATATTGGTCAATGACTCTGCAATGTGATCCTCAATGTTCTTCCAGTTTGGTTGAGTCTTGATAAACTCAATGTCACCTTTACGTACACCGTAAATAATCTTCTTCAACCCGGCAATACCACAGTCCTTCAAATCATTGTAGAATTGTTTGACATTGTTCATACCGTAATTACTCTGCACTTCAAAGCCACTCAAAGGCAGATAGTAGTAAGTTTGGTTAGCATCAAATTGATCAGCCTTACCTGCATCACGCCAAACCATTTCACGTTCGCGATAGTAACCACCACTACCACGTTCTTGTAGGCACAGGATAGTAACGTTCTTACCCAGGCCGCTGGCAGCACGGTCTTTCTTTTCTAATGCACTGGCTTGAGCAATCTGACCCTGCGGTGGATTGTGTATGGCCTTGAAGAATTCTTCCAGCTTCATTTCTTTTTTCTTGTCAGCTTTTTCAAGTACAAACACAGTGGCACTATGCTGAGGTTTAGTCTGACGATAGTGATATTTGCTACGTTCAACTACACCGATTTTACTGTCATTAATTACAAACTGAGTTTTAGTATCTACACTAATGGCCCAATGATGAAAATACTTGTAGTCTCCATCTGGTTGTTTTACATGATCTGTGCTGGATTTATTATTGGGCAGTCCCTTGCTGCCTCTATCGTAGTGAAACGAGTGAATTCGAATGTTATATTCAGCGGCAAGGTCTTCGATGCCCATTCTAAAAGTTTGTGCGCCACCCCAGCGTGTAGGGTCAAAGGTTGACAGACTGGTATCAGTAACATACTTAACCACAGCCGAACTCCAAAGGTAACTGTCTTTCTTTTTACTCAAAAAGATAGCACGTTCCCACAAGTTATCAATGGCGTTGGCTTCTTGAGTAATACGCACTGCCAGCTGAGCGTTCACTGCTTCCAGTTTACGTTTAATACTTTCAATGGTCTGGGGAATATAGCTCAAGCCTTCACGACTTGCCTGGAAGTCCAGCTCACCGATGTCAAAGTGCATTTCCAAACCACAGCCCAACAACTTACCAAGCTCACCTAGTGCGGATTCTGCGTTGGGTACATCAATAGGATAGGCAATATTGCCCATGACTGCTAGACTTTGATGACTTTTGATGCTGTGAACGCCTGGAACAATGTCCTTGGTTTCATAGGTAACATCTTCAAATTTAAAGTCATTGTAGCCTGCAATCACAGGACGCAGACCGAAGTACTTGTAGACTACACGAGCTTCATCGTAGAATTTTCTGAAGTCGTGGGTTTGATTAACACTGAATTTAACTTCAACACCGTTGGGTTCGTTGGTGTCTTCAGTCATCATCTGTGCAATGCTGGGCACACCTTCTGCATTGATAAAAGCAGAATAGATGCCTTTCTTACTATCTTTGACAGCGGTAACTGTAAAATTGTCAGTATAGCTGAAAGGTGATTTTGAACCTAGGCCCAACGCACCAATAAATTCGTTGCTGGTAGTTTTGGTGCTTTCGAAATAGGTAGTGTAGATATTGGTTACTTGCTCATGTGACAGGCCAGTACCATAGTCACGAATACTAAACCAAGGTTCAAGAGAATTAGGAAGGTGGACGTCAAATGGTGTATCCTTTTTGCCTGCGGCTGTATGGCTATCTACAGCATTACAACTCAGCTCGCGGATCACAGCACGGATCTTGTTAGCATACAAGCCAGAGCTCAAAATGTTAAATGCTTTAGCTGAGTTGCGAATACGAAACTCGCCAATTTCACCAACGTTGCTCAATACTGCTTGGTCTTGCGGTGCGCTGTTAAGAATCATTTGAACCCTTTCAGTGTGTGTGTTGTTGCTATGTATCTATTATAGCGCCAAACACTGAGCGAGTCAAGTAATTTTGGCTAGATATTTGAAAAGTTAGAGAATTTTACCCAAAACATTGTAGATTAATTCGTCTAAATCTTTTTGATAATCAATCCCTAACCTTCTTTTTCTATAAATTTGGTTTAGAATGTCTTTATCGTCATTGCCAAAACCAAAAACATCTCGATTTTCTAGCTCCTCTATTAGATCGTCGGTTTCGAAATCTTCAATGTCAACGTCTACTTCAACTTCGGTATAAACAGTTTTATATACCATTTTATCCTCTTAGAATTATACAGACGACAAATCCAATAACGATACCTACAATCATACCTAGTGCAAATATCATTGGCGTTCTACACAAAATAAATGTGCTTCTAGTCCACGACTCTTGAGCACATAGGCCAATTCCCTACATTCTTGATAGGTCTTGACCTGTGCTAGCTGAGTATATTTCATCTCAGGCGGAGTAGTAGTTTCTATCCATATTGCAATTATTAGTGCCCACATAGTTTCTCCTTAAAAAGCATCATAGTGGAACTGCTTTTCTTTGACCTTGCTCAAGATTACCTTGTCGCCCAAATCATTGATAAAGATGAACCTACCATTGGTTGAATCCACCTGCTTCAAGTCAGTGTTTTCAAAGCGGCAGCTTTCCCAATCAAAGTCATCAGTTTCTTTGTCTACAACTTTGTAGTCCAAATTGATTCGGCTGGTCAACGGATTGCCGCGCCATTCATGTGACTCAATCTCGTTGTCTGCAATCTCTCGACCTTTGGGCAACAATTTAACAACATAACGCTGTTCACTGCTGAACTCAGGTTTAGCATTCAACATCTTCATTGACTCTTGAGGAGTTTCATTGTAGCGGTTCATTTCCTCAACAAGTGCTTTTAACATGTCAAAGTTGAACTGATCAAACATACTAGCAATTCTGCAGATGCTGTCAATATGCTTTTTCAATTCTGCCTTTAGGTTGTCGTCACAGTATTCGCGGATAAAGTCTTCGTCCAATCCTTTGAAGTCCAACATGTAGTAGATACGGCCTGGACGATTACGCATATGGTAATCAACACGCCATTTGTCGTTACAGGTTAGAATGAAAAGTTTGCGGCTAGGGAATACACCGTCTAACAAAGTTAGAATGGCTTCTTGCTCGTCCTTATCGTAGACCTTTTCAAATTCGTCAAACAAGATAATGCAGGGTTGATCAATTGACTGCAAGAAAGCATTGAACTTATCGCCAGTCCACGGAGCATTGATCACAATAGTAGGAACACCGTTTTCTGCGCCTTTGACTGACAACATCTTAGCCAACAAGGTCTTACCTGAGCCTTTTTCGCCACCGAGCATAACGCCAGTACTTGCTGGACGATCTCCAAATGTGTTTAGAATACGTGTGGCTGTACGCACAGTATCGCCGTAGATCTTGCCTTTGATTTCAAATGAATCAATAGTTTCAAGATACAACTGTCCAGACATTTCGTTTAGTTTGATAACATAGTTACCAGCTGGCAACTGCTCATGAAGATCCATTGCTTCTTTTGAGCTGACATTAAATGTATTTCCTGATTTTAAAAAGTATGCCATTTGACACTTTCAATATTTGTTGTGATATGAATATTATAAAGAAAAAAGGTTGCCTAAGCAACCTTTTTGGTTATGTTGGGTGACAAGGTCTGTCCTACCTCGCAAGCGCAGTTTCTTAGGCTGCTAGTGCAAACTCGTCGTTAGCAGCGATGCTAACTGGAGCTTGCCAAAACTTGAATGTATTTGCGTTTGCATTTACAGATTTTGCTTGATTTAGGGTCATCGCCTACCCTGTTGCCGTCTCTATTATCTCACCCTGTCGAATCCAAATCAGGCCCATCAAAAATTATCTTATGAATGAAGATTCAATATATGTAATTTGCCGGAACCGCAAATCCTAAACATATCATATACCAGGACATATCCCAATAATTCATAAAATACCTTTTGGTGGACCTGGCGGGTTTCGAACCCGCGTCCAGAATGCCTTCACTTTGAAGGGATTACAACAATATAGTATTTATTATATACAGATGTCGAGACGCTGTCAAGTGAATTTTATGACTAATTAAACCAAATAATCATAAAAATACACATTGCTGGAATAAAAAACATTACAAATTTTGTAATTGTCTCCATTACCACAGATCACAATTTTTTATTTTTTCAGCGTCTTTGGATTTATCTCTAGTGAGGTAACTTATACCAAACACAACCCAAAATATTAAAAAAACTACGTAAATAGTCATAATATTATATTAAACACTGCCACAACTGCTATGAGAAAAAATGCCGCGGTCATTACTGGATCAAAGAATGGCTTGTTCTCTAATGTAGGTGTGCCAATTAACTCCGATGCAACCCATCTGTGATGAAGATTATCTTGCAGAATGTTCCACATTTGTCTTTGTTTGTTATTCATGTGAATCCTTAATGTTCTGCTATTTATGTTTTTTTTCAAACTCCAATTCTTTGATTTGGAAAATTGATTCTGCTTGCTCGCGGGTAAGACCGTAGCGCAGACGCAGTCTTTCTAGTTCGTCATGTTCTTCTACGGTCAGTACTCCGTTGGCAATAGCATCAGCTACAGCAGCTTCAAATTCACTCTTGCGACGGTCTACTAATTTTGCAAAAGCATTTGCAATAATACCAGTTAACAATGCCACACTGCACACACCCATTAAGGCTGTGATTGCACCTATGACTTTGCCCATTGCGGTAACTGGACTAACATCACCGTAGCCCACTGTGGTCAACGTAATGATACTCCACCACATGGCTTCGGGAATAGAACCAAATTTATCAGGCTGCACATTATGTTCAACGAAATACATCGTGGTTGATGTCATTAACAATCCAATGAAGAAAATATACATGGCAGATATAAAAGTATCACGTTCGTGATAGATAGCGTGAGACAAATCTTCAAGAGCAGTATTGTAATGTGAAAATTTCAGTATTCGTAACATTCGTAATACTCGTAAGAATCTTAAATCTAATCCAGGAAACAGCACTTGAAGATAAAACGGCACAGTAGCCACAAAATCTACCATACCATGAAAACTGAAAATATATTTAGATTTTTTTCCAGATGGGCTTGCCCATATCCTAAGCACATACTCTAGGGTAAAAACTATAACGGAAAATATTTCGAGTTGATGAAAATAACTTGCATAGGCCTGACGTATTGGGGCAATACTTTCGGCTATGATAGCTATGATGTTCACCGCAACTAGAATCATAATAAATGAATCTATTGCAATTCTTAGTCGATCGTTGGCGCGATCTCGATAAAAAACTTCTTGTAGTCTGGTTTGAAACTGAGTTAACAACATACTGCTTTACTGCCTTACTGCCTTACTGCCTTACTGCCTTACAACTTTTACTTTATTATCGTAGAACGGGGATTCGCACCCCCGTCCAGAACTCCTTCGCTTTGAAGGGATTACAACAATTTCTTACTTCCTACGAGTAGAAGCCCGTTTGGCCATTGCTTTAACAGTTCTTGGCTTAGGTGGCTTTTTACCCTTAAGAATTTGACTTACTCTACGTGGGCTTGGCACAATTATTTCCTCTTTGCTTTATATCCTCGCAGAACTCTACGTGCAGTAGCACGGATTGAGCGCGGATGAGTGGCTTTAAATCTTGCCATAATTACTTGCGCTTACGTAGTTGTCTACGTACTGCGGCTTGAGTTTTGGTTTTTGCTCTGTAGGCCATAATCTTTTCCTTTCTGTGTTTATTGTAGCAAATATTATTTATCTAGTCAAACTATTTGGTTTATTAAACCTGTCTTTTGTTATAGTTAATAATTTAAAATATTTTAAAATTTTGATGTAAAGCCATCCTACATCAAATTCCCACCATTTTTTACTAAATTTAGCATCGCTCATAAAATTATGATGATTTGAGTGAAGTTCCTCGCCCCCTAATAAAACTCCGATTGGGAAAATATTTTTTGATTTGTCGTTAGGAGTTACTCTGCCTTGAGTACTTTTATAACCAATTTTATGCATTAGATAAGGATTAAGGAATTGAAGAAAGTTATTAAGCACAAATTTTAAAGTTAGCAAACTTATAAGAGCAGCAATTGGTCCAAATAGAATAAAATTTAAAATATGCCATAACCAAATGCCCTTGTCTTGGTAAAGTCTATAAATGTGTAGGTCCAACCATGTTACATAAATTTTAATATTTTTAGTGTAAGATTCTATTTCTTCATCAGTTAAAAAATAAGAATCACCTTGTCTTGTAGGATTGGGAAATACTATTTGTCTAAGAGTAAACCAGTAAGGACTGTGTGGATCTTCAAAAGTGTCAGAATATCTATGATGTTTTATGTGCCCGGCTCTGTACTCTTTTTTATAATTTTCAGAGTACATGTCAACTGTCCACGTTAAAAATTTAAAAAATTCGTCTAATGTCCTAGCTATCTCTATAGATCCGTGTGCTATCGCTCTGTGAAAGTAAATGGTCACAACGACAGATCTAATATGTATTATAAAAAGATAAAAAACAAATACCCAATACCATTCAAACATAGTTAAATTATTTTTATTTCTATTATTTAGATGATTTTGATGCTAGGTGCTACTTGATCAAACGGTGCGTTAATCCACCGCCAAGAAACAAATTTTCTTACAGTTTCGTATTTAGGTTTGAATACACTGTGTATTTTAGAAACATCTAGTAGATATGCATCACCGGGATTAGCCCTGAAACTAGTTAGTCTATTAAGTTCTTGTTCATTATATCCAATGACTTTTGACTTAATTACGTTTCCAAATTCGTCTATTCTTTCTGCAGGTCTAGTATTAGCAGGTTTTTTTACATCCCAGAAACTTGTAATACAATCTGCATCATCTATAGTATAATTTAAAGTTGTCATAGCCTCATCGGTATGCGGTCCGGCTCCGCCGCCTAGTATTTCTATATAGGCAACAAGATCTGGAGCAATGCCGAACTCTATTTTATCTTTGTACAAGGATGTAAAATAGTCTGGATCTTTAATTTTGTGTACCACAAGAACGCCTCCGTGATAATCAAAAAATACATCACCTTTTACACGACCTAGTTCTATTGGGGGCAAATATAAGTTTAATTTTCTATACATAATATACGTATATTTATAGATAAATACGACATGAAATATAATAGACAAGATCTTGATTGGACTGCATTTAGCGATAGGATTATGATAGACGAAAGGTTAAATACAGACAACCTAGGATGGAAGCACGGCGATCGTTTTGAGTTTATTAATCAAAATGGACGTCAAATGTTAGTAAAAATAGAATCATCTAAAAATTTGAAAGGAAATGATCATGGCTGAAGCAGCAAAACCCTTGTCACGTAGCGAACGTGAAGCAATTATTAAAGACAAAGCAGGACTAGTAATCGTAATTATGGCCTTATTCATGGCCATTACGACATACTTTTCAAACAGTTATTCAGGTGCTGTATTAAAAAACATGCTCAAGGCAACAGACACTTATGCGTTTTATCAGAGCAAGAGTATCAAGCAAAGCATTGCTGAAGGGCAGTTGCAGGACGCCAAAGATCCTAAACGTATTAGAGAACTAGCAGCCAAGATTGAACGCTACGAATCTGATCCTGTAAAGGGAGAGGGCAAGAAAGAATTGTTGGCCAAAGCGCAGGCCTACGAAGCTGCACGTGATGATGCCACACGCCATTCACCGTGGTT
>Ga0222712_10007527_pt1 | contig 10491 bp, 16 predicted proteins | sample C33_657DmetaG_FD_165043 | JGI IMG/M metagenome (GOLD analysis project Ga0222712, IMG submission 165043) | Estuarine water microbial communities from San Francisco Bay, California, United States - C33_657D | ecosystem: Environmental > Aquatic > Marine > Unclassified | place: USA: California...
ATTAAAATCTAAATCTGCTCCAGCCTTACCATTATCAATAGACATTTTACCATCAGATACAAATCCCCAATTTCCCTTTGAAAAGAAAATCATTTCTTGCGTTTTAGCAGAAAGTATAATTCTTTCTGAATTTACAAGAACTTGGTCATATCCTTTTAATTCTGATGGATATTTCTCAAACTTAGATGGTTTTGTTTCTAATGATGATTGAAAATTTAATTTATAATCACCTGATGTTATTGCAATAGTAGTACCATCTTTATTTACATCTTCTTCGGTTAAAGACCCTTTTTTTAAATTACTTAGTGATTCATCACTTTGTCTATTACGAAGAATTATAGTAGGTGCATAGGCTTTGTCTTGATTATTATATCCACTAAAACGAATACTTTGACCAAAACGAGATTGAATTATTTTATCACCTTCATATAACTTTAAAGGATTTACTTGTACTGGTTTAAAATATTCACCTAATTTTGTTTTTCTATCATCACCACCACTTCCACCACTTGGTGTACCAGTTGCAGATACTGTTGAATATTCCTTCGCAGGTTCACCGGGTTTTTGAGTTGGTTGGAAATTTTTAATATCAACATCCTCAATTGCGTTACCGGTATTAATATTGGAGGTAGGTATTCTTTTGTAATGAAGTTTACCACCCAATTGAATTAATTCGACAGTTTCACCGATTAATGGAATACCTTCATCAACACTAAATGGTTTGTATGCTTTTATCCCTATTTTACTAGCAGATGGGTCATTTAATTTTCTAATAACAGCACATCCAATAATACTTGTATTCTTTTTTTCTACTTCACTAAAATCATAGGTTTCAACTTTTGGATTAGTATCATCTAATATTACATCAAGTACAATACCAGTCATAACCTTACTCGCACCGCCGGTGTTAGAGTTTGTATTATGAGTTGAGTTTGATATAGCTAATCTACTATTTGCCATTACTTATTAATTTTTTGTTTTAGTTCTTCAACTTCGTTTGTCAATTCATCTACTTTTGCATCTTGTTCATCTTTCACATCATTCACAGTTACCTCAATTTCTTTTAGTAATTGTTCTTTTTCAGCATCGGATAGAAATCCAACTTCACCCTCTGATTTAGTATTTGCAGTAACAATACGTTGTGCAATTGTTGCTAATTTAATTAAGGCATCATCGTTACGAACTGAAACATCCACTAAATCTTTTAGGATTGGTCCAATTACTGCCATATCACCTGCGTGACGAATTAACTTTCTCATTTCGGCTATTAATTCCGAAATTCTTGCTTTTTTATTTTGTTGATTATCGTAGATATCTTTAAATAATCCACTCAAACTTTTGCCAGGAAATATTTCAAATTCTGTGCTCATATTTATTAAATTGATTCAAGCTATAAATATGATAAATAAAAAAACCTCATTTTTAGTGAGGTTTTCTACTTAGGTGTGTTTTTTGTAATTACCTTTTTTCTGTTGTTCGGTAATTGTTTTCTTAGCAATCTTCTTGCGATTTTTTTGTTTTTGTTCTCTTTTTGTCATAGTAACCCCTTACAATTTTTTAATTTCTATTTTGATTTTTGGTTCATAACCTTTTGGTAAGTTCACTTTAATTCCGTGAAATTTATCAACTTTATCATTAAAATAATTCAATTCAAAAATAAGGTCACTTAAATTTAATAGAACTTGTGATGATGTATTCATTTTATCGGTTTTACGAGCCATATTAAGATTTGATTTTGTACTAAATAAATCGTGTCTTAATGCATCTAAAACTCCTTGTGGGTCTTCTGCTTTTCCTGTCAATTTTTCTGCTGATGCTTTTCTTACTTTTGATGAAAGATAATCGGGTCCTTCGGTATATCCAGCATCCCAATGGTCATGTCCATGATTAGTTCTAACTACATGTGCATCTGATTGGTGTATTGTAAAGCGTGGATTATGTTTTGATGTTGTTTCAATTGATACAACTTTATCTTCGGTTGATATAAAAGTATGTCCTTTAATACCACCCATAAATTTAGCTGCTATTGTTATTGTATTCTTTAAGGATTTTTGTCCTAATGCTTCTCTAATTTTGATACCATCTTTGGATTTCTTACCTGTCTTTTTAACAAGTTGTTTTTCCTTTTCATCATACCCAACCATCAATGCAGTATTAAGTACACCAATACCATATTCGTTTATACCTTCACTCCAATCCGTAGTTATATCATGTAGATATACTACTTCAACTCCATTGATTAATTCATGTACTACTTCCAATTCGGGTTTATACATTCTATCGCGGTTCTTAGCCATAACGACAGTATCACCCATTTTCTTTCTTACAATAATACATTCATTCAATTTAGTATCCATTTATGGCATAAGGAGATTGGTTAAATTCTCACACTAATAAATATATTTTTATTTCAAATTGATATAAAATATTATTGCAATCGATACATAAACTGATACCCACAATCATCATCGTAATCACAATCTTCAACTACCTCATTAAGATTACCTAATAATTGGTTCAATTTATCAACATCAACCTGTCTCCAATATCCAAAACGAAAATACACATCGTTTGAACCACCCCAAACTTGTTTGATGTCAAAATCACCAAACTCTAACTCAATTTTCTTTAATGTAGAAATATCTAATCCGTTTCTCATAACTTTTATATTTTAATATTCACCATAATGTGCAAACACCATATCTCGTCTAACCAACTCCCATTTAGCCTTCTCATACATCTCATCACCAATCACCCCAATCTCAAATCGGTACTCCCGATTTAATTCATCAGCATCTACACCAGTGTAGATTGCATGCATTTCAATGTAATCAACATACTCAACTAAACTCATTTGGGAAATATTAGGAAGGGAATTCATATTTTATTTGTTTTATTGTTATCTCTTATTACAAAGCTAACTTACAAAAAAAATTCCATATTTCCAAACTTTTTTTAAAATATTTTTAATAAAAAAGGAGAACATTTCTGCTCTCCTTAGTGAATACCTTGTGATTATATTTTGTTAAAATTTAGTTCCGCAATGTGGACAGAACTTATGTGTATCTTTCTTTCTTTTAGCACCACACTCGCCACAATATAGAACACCTAATTCTTCTTTGTGATATTGTTTATGTGATGTGGGTAGAATTCTCCATGCTACATTATGAAATGAATATGAATTAAAACTTCTATTTGATGATGTAAATTGTTGATTAGATGAATCACCTTTTTCAGTTGTACCGGTTTCTATTTTATTACTTCTAAGATTCGGACCTGAAAATGTATTTGATGTTAAACTTGCGTTGTTGTAATATGAGGTAGGTGTAGTTCCACTAATTCCTAATGTATTGGTAGTATATGTTGCACCACCTAACCAATTTCCACTACTACTCGTGGTGATTGTACCATATCCACCATAGAAATGATTGGTAGTATTCTCATTAAAGAATTGTATTTCAACATAGCCATTATTATCAATAGCACCCAAATTAACTGCCTCTTTACCTACTGCATAGGTTCTGAATACAAATTTGTTATTTGAATCCAAGAAGCGTTCTAAAAACACTCTCTCACCTGGTCGTAGTACAATACCACCACCTGATAAGTAATCTTTATCGATTTTGATTTTAGCTAAGACGTGATTTGGAGTTGGGTTGAATAATTCGATTTGATACTCATCTCCATCGTTAAGATAGACTTGACCATCGAATTGTTTGATTCTTTGTTTACCTTTTGTGATAAACGCTTGTGGGTTTGACGGACTCCCACTTGTCCAGATTGATTGTTTCATTTTTTCCTTTGTTTATTTGTTATTTAAAACTTCATTCGTTGGTATTTCTCCAACTCAACTGCCAATAGGACAGTGAAGGTTTAACCACAAGGTTTCGAATATAAGTATTATTATTTAATTTTTTTCTTAACGATATAATTTCCTAATACTAAGGTATCCATTTCACAATCTAAAAAAGTTTCTATTGCATCTTTTGGTGAATTTACAATAGTTTTATCTTTTAAATTAAATGATGTATTAAGAACAATTGGATATCCATTATCAATTTCTAATTGATTAAGTAACGAATAGATTCTTCTATGTTGTCTATTATTTAGAGTTTGTATTCTAGCAGAACCATCGACGTGAGTAATTGCAGGTAAGTTATCTCTATGTTCAGATTTAACCTTAACGACTTGATTCATATAAGGAACTAATAGTTTATAATCAAAATATTTTAATCTCTCTTCTTCTTTTACAATTGGAGCAAAAGGCCTGAATCCTTCTCTTTTTTTGATTACTCGATTTACCCTACTTTTCATTTGAGGGTCTCTTGGGTTAGCAAGTATAGAACGATTACCGAGTGCTCGAGAACCAAATTCCATTCTACCTTCATACCAACCAATAACATTTCCATCTGTAATCTGCTTAGAAATAATTGGAATAAGTTCGGAGTGATTTTTGTATTCATACCATATATCATTTGAATGTTTATCTAATTCTTCTTTTATTTCATCGTTAGAATTCCACGGCCCTAAATATGGATTCGTATTATCTATTCTATTTTTAGTTTTACTATTGGTATAATAATATTCTAATGCACATCCAATAGCAGAACCAGCATCAGATGGTGCGGCGGGAATCCATAATTGTTTATATGGAGTTTCGTTTGTTATTTTTCCATTAGCAGTTCCATTATATGCACAACCACCACTTAGACATAAACTATATGATGGATTAGTTGCAAACATTCTATTTAATAATCGGAAAAAATAATATTCATATTGTGATTGAATTGTTGCTGCTAAATCTTTATGACATTGTTCTATTCTATCTTCTGGTAAACGATTTGGAATTCCTAATAATAATCCCAATTTTTCATTAAACATAGAGTTGTTTGAATAATCATATGTGAAATAATCCATATTGATTTCAAACCCACCATCTTCGGTTTCTTTAATAAGTTCTTTGAAATGTTTTGTATAAACGTTTGGATTACCATATGGTGCAAGACCCATTACTTTATACTCACCTTCGTTTGGTTTAAATCCTAAGAAAGCAGTAAATGCAGAATAAATCATTCCCAATGAATGTGGAAATTTAATATTCTGAATTTTTGTGATTTTGTTATTTTCAGCGAATGCTAAAACTGTCGTTTCCCATTCACCTACCCCATCTACTGAAAGAATTGCAGTTCTATCAAATGGTGATGTATAATATGAATACGCAAGATGTGATAGATGGTGGTCACCATATGATAACGTTATATTATCATTAGTAATTTCATATATCTTACGTTCTGTTACTTTATACTTTTCTTTGTTTTCTTTTAGAATAGAATTACGTTTGAAGTAATTTAACAATCCACCTCGTTTAGTGGTTTCCTCAATACGTTCTAATTTCAAAGTAGGATTTTCATAAAACGAAACTACCGATACATCCGCACCGGTAATTTTAAATTCGTTATATAACCATTGGATTGCATTAGTAGGGAAAGAAGAATCATGTTTAATTCCTGTAAATCTTTCCTCTTCTACTGCACCTAAAACTTTTCCATCTTTTACTAAACATGCGGCTGAATCGTGATATCCACATGCTATTCCTAAAATATATTTATTCGTCATCATAATCTTCATCACCCTCTTGTATTAAATCTGGTGATACCCAAAATGGTTCATCTCTTACTGAAAAATCACCATTTTCTAAATAATCGTTTAACATTTTTTTCTGATGTTGTTTCATCACATTTACCACTTTTGTGATATAGTGAGTCTTACAATCTGTCATTTCTCTAATAAGTAGATATAAATGCTTTTTATTAAAATTTTCAATGTAATCACTTCTACGGAATAATTCTAATACCGCATCTGCAATCTGAATATCTCGTTTCTTATTGAAGACTGCACTTAGATGTTTATCCCAATATGCTAACATAATATCTTTAAACTCTCTAAATTCAGAACCTTCTTCCACTTCGTAGAAATCATTCTCCGGATTCCAACTCTCAGGCATTTCAGATATTAGAGCATTTTGTTTCCAACGTTTGTAGTTTCCATTGTTTTTTAGAATCAAATGATTCTTTGCAATGATAGTAAAATAAGAGAATGCTCTACCCTTACCTTCTTTATACATATGCATTTTTTCTACCATTGTAGAAACAACTTCCATTTGAATATCTTTTTTAGATACATCAAAATAAGAAAATTTAAATGTATTAAGAACGTTTTCTGCTAATTTTTCAAAAGGATATTTGATTCGTTCTTCGTATATTTTACTACGTTTAACTGAATCTTTACATTTGTTATATTCAATTATAGCTTCTTGTGCAGGAGCACCAAAGTATATTTTGGATTTTGGTTTTCTTGTTTTGGCCATATTAGATTATTTCATTTAAGTTTTCAACAATTTCTTTCATCTCTTTGAAAACCACACCAACTTCATCATCGGATTCAAATGAACCTTTTAAATCTGCGTTTTTTAATGCATCCAAAGCAACAGTAATTTTTGTTTTTATATCTGCTGTTGTTTCTAAAAGGGTATCTTCTAATTCTTCATTTTGTTTTAACAAATTTCGAATACCCAATCCCAATACAATATTTAATAATAAGGATATTGTGATTAATGTGTATATTAGTACCATAAGTATTTTTTATGCTTCACCAATTGGACCATAGTATGTCATCGCTGGGATTTCATCTTCATCTATATTGGCAGTGTTATTTAATTCGGTTTCAACGATTTTAACATTTTTTTGAATCTTTTTTTGTAATTCATCAAATGTACAAATATCATTTTCAATCAATGTATTAATTAGAGCATCAATAATAAAACTATGATTTATTATATGTTGTTCCATTAATTTGATTTGTTCTTTTTTAGAAATCTTTTTTAAGTTCATTAATTAAATCGTTGAAAGTTTTTCGTTCTTCTTCTGTTTCTACAAAAGCTTTTGAGATAGTTTCGTGATGATATCCCAACGCAGATGCCATTCTAATACATATTGTTTTGTATTCAAAAATTGTCATATCGTCTGGTATCGTTAGTTCTATATTTGATGCTTCTCTATATTCGTCTGCATCGATGTTGAATGTCATTTTAGCCATATTATACAATCTCTGCACCCAATTCCAATAATTTTTGTGCTTTTTTATATTTGATAAATTCGGTTTTACCATCTGGTAATTTAACCATAACCATTTCATTTCTACCATATTGTTTTGGTGCAATATAAGTTGTGGTATATTTACGAGAAGGGTCGGTGATAAGAATACCATCTAAGTGGTCAATTTCATGTTGTGCAACTACACACTCCATTAATCCTAAATCTTCAAAGAATTCATTAGCATCTTTCCAATCATTAAATTGGTTATCTGCTGAAAATTCTACCATTCCTAAATTATCAGTTTCTACTAAGATTCGTTTATGACGAACAGTTTTAACTGGACTTTTCAATGTCTTATCAATAGATAAACATTGTTCTACATAGGCAACTGCATCTTCCGAGCGTTCTATGATTATTGGGTTGATTAAAACTAACGGGTCTTTCACATTAATTATACATGCACGTACATCCAACCCTAATTGATTAGCAGATAATCCAATACCACCATGCAATGCAAGTTCAGTAGTTAGAGTATCAGTAATCCTTTGAATATCATCTGCAGATAATTTTGATGTTTGAACCGGTTTAGATAGTTTAATTTTGTCTTTTACAATTTGCATGTTATTATTTTTTATTTACGTTATATGGATTTATGTATTCTTTTTTGTAATACTCATCGGTATATTCTACATTATCTGGAAATATTGAACGAGTTTCTTTTATTTGTTCGTTAGCAATTTTTCTAATCTTTTCTCCCAATTCATAATTGTTAGGGGTTTCCTCTATAAGAGTTAAAGGAATTTCAATGTTGGTTTTATTCATATATTTTATTTTATATCTTTATTTGAAAACTTTTCTAATAACCAAGATGATGATTGAATTTTGTTACCTAACCCCCAAACTGATTCAATTCCGTAAGTATTACATACATCATTTTCCGGTGTTGTTGTTTCAATTCTATCTCCTCCATTTCCAAACGCCATTATACCTTTTGGTAAATCACCATTTTCTCTAATATATTTCATTCTAGCATGGTCAATAAAATCAATAGCAGTATCATCATTATGAATTTTAGGATTCATAACATATACATGAGATACTCCTTTAATATTTTCCATAATAAACTTACGCTCGGATTGTTCCATAAATGGTTTACCTTTCTTTCGTCTCAACCAACTATCGTTATTTAATCCAATCCAAACTTCATCTGCAACTTCATTTGCTCTTTGAATACATTCTATATGACCTTTATGAATCGGGTCAAATCCTCCACTAATTAAAATTACTTTATATTTTTTCATTTGTATTTTAAGATAATATTAAACAAAGATACGAAAATATTTTGATAATTCCAAACTTATTTGAATTTATTTAAAACCCTTTCGTTAGATTTAGTTTTCTTTTTCTTGGCCTCTTTGTTTTGCTTTTCTAATACTTTCATTCTTGCAAAATAAGCAGGTTTCCATTTATATTCTACCGATATTGGACCATTTGGAAATTTCTTTTTATCATATTTCCAAATTGAAACAGATTCATCATCTTCATATGTATATTCAAATTTAGTAGGTTTATCTTTCATCGATGGTTCTGGTTTCTTTGCCATAACTAAAAATTTAAAATGAAAAAAATTTGTTTATAGTTTCAGTATCTACTCTACGTTGTAATCGAAGTTCACCAATTGGTTTTAATAAATCCTCATATCCTTCAATACTTTTACCATCATATTCGTGACAATATGATGCTCTTACTTTTATTGTTTTATATACATCGGAATGTTCATTATTATCATGTCTAACTTTACCATTAAATAATGTAGGTTTCCAAGTATCAGTATGTTCATTACGATAAATTCCTAATGCCGGATTAATTGTTTTGGTATAAAATTTACCACCAATACTTTTTAACACACCTCCACAAAATTCTGATATTTTACTACCAATACCCATTCCTTGATAATCAGGGTGCACAACAATTCTACTTTCCCTAAATACTTTAAATCCACCATTCTTACCTAAGTGTCTACCTATTACATTTATTGCAATAGGTTTATCGTTCCATTCAAATAAAAGAAACATATAAGTGTTGTTTACACTTTCAGTTAGATAGTGATGTTTTTTGAAGAAATCAAAAGTTTGAGGTTCGACTCTACTAACCGATAAACTGATTTCCGGTCTCCCTTGCCGAAGCCATTCACCTCTCTCGAGTGTGCCTCCTTTTTGTGGTGATAGTGTCCAATCGGGCATCAACCATTCCATAATATCAAAGTGGCACGATGCAAGAATAATTTTCTTATTTTCTCTACGAATGTATTTTTGTAATGCAAATGACATTGCCTTTGCAACATCTCTATCTACAACTGATGTATATTCATCTATTAGGATTGTATCACCCTCTTTTGCAGATGCAACTAAATATGCAAGATATGCACGATATTGTTCTCCATTACTTAATAAACGAAATGGTCTTAACCAAGTCGGTACTGATGATAATCCAATTGATGTTAATACTCTACTTGCTTCTTCTGGTTCTAACCAATCAAAATTTGATATCAATGGTTTATCTACATCAAATTCAATATTCTTAATCGTACCCAATTCTTTTAATATCGTAGATTTACCACTTCCACTTCCACCATATATGACACCAATATTCCAATCGAATGAGTTTAACCCATCCAAATTCATTGGGATTGTAACTTCGGTTTCTTCTCTATTTTGAATATCAAACGCATCGTACACATATTCGGTGTATTTATCGTTTTGTATTTTTGATGTAAGTGTAATATTCATATTAATTACTTAGTGGTGCTTTAATCTTTGGATGTGATTCGTATCCAATTAGTTTAAAACAATCAGGTCTATAACTTTTAAGTTTTTCATCTAAAGTTTTTTCACCCAAATGTTCTTTTACTTTATGGTGTAAATACCAATTTCTTTCGGTAATTTCAACTTTTGGTAAATCGTATGGAGTTCTACTAATTTGTTCTTTAGCTTGTTCAATATGATTTGAATATAAGTGGGTATCACCTAAATTACCAATTAGTTCATCTGGTATCATATTTACTTCCTTTGCAATGATTTCTAATAACAATCCATAAGATGCAATATTAAATGGTAAACCCAAAAAAGTATCTACTGAACGTTGATTCCACATTAAAGAGATTGCTCTATATTTTCCTGGATGAACTATTTTTTCATCTCTAGTTGTTGGTCTTGTATAAACTTGAAATCCATAATGACAAGGAGGTAGAACTGAATGTTGATTATAACCAGGATGCCAAGCAGTAACCATTAATCTTCTACTATCAGGATTTGTTTTCAAATCATCAATTAAGTTTTGAATTTGGTCAATACCACCATAACTATCCTCATCAAACTTTCTCCACATTCTTCCATAG
>Ga0222712_10007530_pt1 | contig 10490 bp, 9 predicted proteins | sample C33_657DmetaG_FD_165043 | JGI IMG/M metagenome (GOLD analysis project Ga0222712, IMG submission 165043) | Estuarine water microbial communities from San Francisco Bay, California, United States - C33_657D | ecosystem: Environmental > Aquatic > Marine > Unclassified | place: USA: California...
TGCCAAATCAAAGTATTTATTTATAATGGAACAAATAAGTTATTTCGGACAACCAGCTTCATATTTTTCTTATATTACAAAAATACAAGAAATTTTGGGAAAATTTGATTTCCCCACACAAAGAATTACTTGTACATATGATGACAACTTTGATGTTGGAACCGAACAATATATGATTGAGGGTGATGGATTGACATTTACATTAACCATAACACCTGAAGGTAGAATTTATTGTGAATTTGATGATAGAAATGAATATATCGGTAGTGTTGACGATAAACCTGAGGAAACGTCACATTATATTGACGTAATGCTCAACGGTCCCTCAGAGGACCTAAGAACCTTATTTGAGGGGTTATTAAGGGAAGACAAACAAACTGATTTATATAATGAATATAAAACATTGGATATTGATTGGGGGAAAGACTCTGATAATGAACAATTAAAAAAAGAAATATTTGATTCGCTTTGGTCTCGTGATGCCAGTCCAACAAAAAAATATTTGCCATGGGTTTTATCACAGGGTAAAGAAATTAAGGGACTTAATTGGGTTCAATTCTTAAATAGTATGGCTCAAGTCAGTGATATGATGAGTTTTATAGATAGAAGAGTTTCCAAAAAAGATACTGAAGAATTTGCAAATAGATTAAAAAGTGGGGACTTAGAAAATTTTGCCACATCATATGATAAGATTGTTAAATCACCAAAAGACATTAATGTATATCCACATATAAATTCAATTAAAGAATTTTATGACCAAATCAAAAGAAGGACGTATACAACTGATGAAGTCAAAAAGGCAAAAAACGAATCAAAAAAATTATACGAAGACCAAAAATATTTGATTGTTCAACCATTAACACACCAAGCATCTTGTGTTTATGGTGCAGAAACAAAATGGTGTGTTTCATCAAGAGACAGTTCAAGGTATTTTGACGATTATATTAAAAATTCAAAATTTGTTTATGTAATTAACAAAAAAGGAACTAATTTACGAAATTCAAAATTTGCACTTAGAATACCTGAGACTGGAAAACCTGAAGTTTGGGACCAACAAGACAACCGTTCAAGTTTTGATACGTTATATGCGTCAATGCCGGGAATTGATGAGATATTAAGTAATATTTTAAACATTGGTGGAACTGATTATCAAACTTTGATGAAATATAAAAAGAGTGGTAAACAAGATACCACACTAAATATTGATGATGAAACTTTTGAAATTGTTGATGGAAATGTTATGTTATTTTTTGACCCTGCAGATTATTTTAAACTATTTAAACATCAATTATACGATTATAGTATTCAACAGTTAGAATCATTTGCTGGAAGTAGTTACGGTAGACGAACTGAATGGATTGATTCATATACCGCCGAGGAAGATTGGAAGGAGGGTTATGTTTTATCTTCATTAAATGAAGATAACAAAGAAAAATTAAATAAGATTATTAGTATAATTTCACCACAATTATTTTCACAAAAAGAAGAATTAATGAAAAATTATTGGGGTGATTATTATAATAGATGTGCCGAAGTTTTAAATGCTCACGGTTGGTTTAGAGAAAAAATGACTGATGAATATCAATACTCTAATGATGATGCATACACCGTAGGTATTGAAAAGGCAATTAATGACGAATATTGTGATATTTTAGAACCAATTGGTGTTGAATCTAAAGTTTGTTTTCGTAAATATTATACATCAGTTGATAATATGTTATCACTGTATGAGAAATATGGTTCACCTCAAAAATCAATTAGAGCCGTTATTACCGCAACAATTGATTCAGAAATATCTGTAGTAGATATTTTTGAAAATTTTTATGAATATAAAGATGATGATACTTTCTCATCAAGATTTAATTATGAATCTGAAAAATTATTAGATGAATTATATGAAAATTTGGTTGATGAAGAAGATGGTGTATTTGACGACATTAACGAATACCAAAGAATTGTTGATTACGTTGTAAATAAGATTGGATTTAATGTTAAAAAAGATATACCAACATTAAAAGGTGCCCAAATTACAATTGTTGGTGTTGAACCTGATAATACAATAACTGTGAAAATAGAAAAAAATATTGGGTACCTACGAGATGTTAAAAAATACACATTAACATTTGAACAACTAATTTCTTTATTAAAAAATTATCAACTTTTTGAAATTTAAAATATTTGTTGTATCTTTGTAGTCAAATGACTCCAGAAAAAATTCAACACCTAAAAGAAGTCCTTTCTATTCCGACTAAAACTTATCAAGAAACTCTTATGATTGAGTATCTTGACAAGTATTTTACTGAAAAAGGATACAACCACACAATTGACCAATACGGTAACGTTTACGTGACCAAAGGCGAATCAGACATGTATCCATGTGTCATCGCTCACACGGACACCGTACACTCAATAACAGAGATGGTTGTAGAGGAAGAACAACTCCCAAACGTACATGGGGAATTAAAAGATTCCTTTAAGGCGTATCACGCTGTAACAGGTCATCCTGTTGGAATTGGTGGTGATGACAAATGTGGGGTTTATTCATGTTTGGAAATCCTTGAACAACTTCCAGTAATTAAAGCCGCTTTCTTCGTATCAGAAGAAACAGGTTGTCATGGTTCACGAAAAGCAAGTCCCGAGTTTTTCTCTAACGTAGGTTACTGCATTCAGTTTGATGCTCCCGAATCTTGGATGGTAACTGAATATTGTTGGGGTGTAAAACTTTTTGACCGTGACTCACCTTTCTTTGAAAAGGTTGGACCACTGCTTCAGGAACACTTTGGTGACAAACATGAATTAATGAAACACCCGTACACCGACGTTTCACAAATTGCGTCAAAATTCAACATTGCTTGTTTAAACGTATCTTGTGGTTATTATAATTACCACACACCAAGTGAGTATGTTGTAATTGAGGATGTGTTCACTGCGATTGAGATGGTTAAACAAATGATTGAAAGTCTGGGTACCACATTCCATGAACACAAACCAAAAACGGAACGGTGGATGTTATGGGATTAAAAAAAGGGGTCTTAATTGACCCCTTTTTTTGTTCTACCCCTTTTTGGTTTTTCTGAAACAACAGGTTCTACTGTTGTTTTTTCTCGTATCTGAACTTTATCATCAACACACTCTAAGATGTATACAGTATCAGTTACAATGTTTTTCTTTAAAATTTCATCTGAAATGAAATCCTCAATCTGATTTTGGATTGCTCTTTTAATAGGACGAGCACCAAATTTTTCATCAAAACCCACTTCACATATTCTATTAACCAAACTTTTGGCAATTACAATATCGTAGTTCATAGACTTCAAACGAGAAATTAATTTAGAAATTTCAAGAGTCACAATTTGTTTAATTTCATCTTCTTTCAATGGATTAAAGAAAACAACATCATCAACACGATTTAAAAATTCAGGTGGAAAAAATTTCTTAAGTTCATCTTCAACCATCATCTGTTTGATTTCAGTTTCTTTTTCATTTTTGGTACGAGTTCCAAAACCAACACCAGTACCAAAATCTTGTACCTTTCTGGCGCCAATGTTTGAAGTCATAATAATCAAAGTATTTTTGAAATTAATCTTTCTACCCAAGCCATCAGTTAAGTGCCCTTCATCCATAGTTTGAAGAAGAAGTGAATAAACATCTTTGTGTGCTTTCTCAATCTCATCAAACAAAATAACACAGTAAGGTTTGTTTTTAACTTGTTCAGTTAATTGACCACCTTCTTGGTGACCAACATAACCTGGAGGTGAACCAACCAATCTTGTCATTGTGAATTTTTCTTGATACTCAGACATGTCTACACGAATCAAAGCGTCTGAACTACCAAAAATTTCTTTTGCTAATTGTTTCGCCAAGTGTGTTTTACCAATACCTGTTGAACCCAAGAAAATAAATGAACCAATTGGTTTGTTAGGGTCTTTAATACCTACACGATTTCTACGAATTGCTTTTGATATTTTAGAAACAGCATCTTCTTGTCCAATAACAGACTTAGTCAGATTATCTTCTAAGTTAATCAATGAATCGGCTTCAGATTGTGAAAGTTTTGCAACAGGTATCTTGGTCATTTGAGCAACAACTTCATATACCATTTCTTCGGTTACTTCTTTTTTGTTTGTTAAACGTTCTTTATCAAACTTTTCCTTTTCCTCTTGTAAACGAGCTAAAACTTTACGTTCCATATCACGTAACTCAGCCGCCTCTTCATATTTCTGACTTCTAACCACTTCAACTTTTCTTTCTTTGATTTGGTTTGCCTCTTCCTTAAGTTTTTCAATGATTTCAGGAACTGTTACATTAATTTGACATCTTGCACCAACTTCATCCATAATATCAATTGCTTTATCAGGAAACTCACGGTCAGTAATATATCGGTCAGCCAACAAAACACAAGTCTCAATTGCCTTATCACCAAAATGAACCTTGTGGTGTTTTTCATAATTTTCTTTTGCACGATTCATAATTTTAATCGTGTCAGAAATTGATGTTGGGTCAACATGGACTTTTTGAAAACGACGCTCCAATGCACCATCCTTTTCAATGTGTTCACGATATTCATCCAATGTGGTAGCACCAATACATTGAAGTTCACCACGAGCAAGTGCTGGTTTAAAGATATTAGAAGCATCCAATGAACCTGAAGAATTACCCGCACCAATAATTGTATGAATCTCATCAATAAACACAACCACATCATGGTTATCACTTAATTCATCAAGAATTACTTTAATACGTTCTTCAAATTGTCCACGATATTTTGTACCAGCAACAATTGAAGTCATATCCAAACTTACAATTCTTTTATCCATTAAGTTTTGAGGACAGTCTCCTTGAAAAATCTTCATTGCCAAACCCTCAACAATTGCGGTTTTACCACAACCAGGTTCACCAATTAAAATTGGATTGTTTTTCTTTCTTCTTGATATAATCTGTGCCAACCTTTCAATTTCATGTTCCCTACCAATTACAGGGTCAAGTTTTCCTTCTTTGGCTAATCTAATTAGGTCACGAGAAAAATTATCTAAGACAGGTGTTTTTGAATTAACAACATCCGACTTACCTTTTTTACCCCCGCCCATTTTTTCGTTTTGGTCTTGTGATTCAATCATATGTTAAAGTATAAGTTTTTATTCCAAATTATCAATAATGTCAAAATGACATACAAATATGACATATTGTCAGGTTTACTTGTTTGGCATATTTTTGTATAATTGGTTTCACAAAGATAAACTAAAAAAATAAGAAAAAAAATATGTTTGATTTATTTGGAAGAAACAGAAAAAGTTTAAAAGACATGATGAATGAATTAGATGAAATGATTAATTCAGTTAACCACGAATTTTCATCTAGCACAAATGAAGAATCTCAAATTAAAGAAGGTTCTGATGAAAACGGTGAATGGAAAACCGAAACGTACACATCACCAAACGGAATGTTTAGGTACGTCATTACAACAACCTATGGAAGTCCTAAGAAAATATTTAAAAAAGAAAGTGATGAAATTTCACTCCTTAAAAAAGAACTTGAGGATTGTGTTGAAAAACAAGAATTTGAAAGAGCGGTTGAGGTTAGAGACAAGATTAAAAAACTTGAAAAAAACCAAGATGATATTAATAAACTACAAACCGAATTGGACGATGCAATCGGTAAACAAGATTTTGAATTGGCGATTAAATTACGAGACAAATTAAATAAATTAAAATCTTAAAGAAAACCCCTACACAAAGTAGGGGTTTTTTTGTATTTATTATTATGGCAATTTTAAGAGAAGAAATTAAAGGTATGATGATTTACAATGTAATTGAATCATCCAACATCACAGAATCACAATATGATATGTCAACCGAAAAGATGGTTGTTACATTTAAAAATGGTACAAAGTATGAATATGAAAATGTACCACACAAAGTTTACGCTAAGTTTAGATTGTCTGAATCACAAGGTAAATTTTTCACCACAGAAATCAGTAAAAATTATAAATACAAAAAATTGTAAAGTTCTTTGTATTTATAATAGTGAAAAACCTAGAAAAAATCATCACTAGTTTTGGTGTCCAAGAAGAATTGAATCCTGAAATATGGGTTAATCCTGATGATGCATCTAAATCACATATGAAGTTGGAGATTAGAAACCAACTTGAAGAAATTGCTGAAGAGTTTATTAAATTTGTTAATGTTGATATGTTTGTTCAAGACATTATCATCACAGGTTCATTATGTAATTATAACTGGTCTGAATATTCAGATGTTGATTTACACGTCATTGTTAATTTTGATGATTTTGGTGAACAAAAAGAATTATATTCAGAATTGTTTAAATTAAAAAAGACCTTATTTAATTCATCACATAATATTACTATTAGAGGGTTTGAAGTTGAGTTATACATTCAAGATTCAAATGAAGCACACTTTTCATCAGGTGTTTATTCAGTGATGAACGATGAGTGGGAAACTGTTCCAAAGAAAGAGGAAGATGTTCATATTGATAAAGACATTTTAGTTCAAAAAGTTGGACAATTACAAGATATGATAGATACCGTAATTGATAATGCTGAGGAAGAAGAATTGGACGATGCCAAAGAAATGATTAAAAAAGTTAAAGATAAGATTAAAAAATATAGAACAAGTGGGTTAGAAAAAGAGGGTGAATATTCTTATGAGAATTTAACATTTAAAGTTTTAAGAAGAAATGGATATCTTCAAAAACTATTTGACTTTGAAAATGATTTAATGGATAAACGTCTTTCTTTAGAGGGAGATGAATTATTTTGATAATATAACATATTTATATAGAAAAAATTATGTCAATAACAGCTTGCACAAATACCAATTTAACCGTTAATTTAGTCGGTTATGTTCCGGGTACTGGTAGTACTACAGGAAATGTTGTAACATTTAGAACACCAACACCTGTGTGGGGTGAAACTGAATTAAGTGGTGCCACAAATATTGCATTACAATGTTCGGCAGTTGCGATTGGCGGATTTAATGGACTAAACTCATAAAAGATAAAAATTAAACAAAATATAAAATGGCAGATTTAAAACCAATAGGTAGTGAAAAACTTCAAGGAGCCGAGAAAATTGCAAGAATCATGGAAATTGCAAGATACGGTGAAGCGCCTAAACAAGAAATCAATGTAAACGAAACAACCGATTATACAAGAGTACTTGCCGATGGCAATGTGTACGGTATTGTAAAAGAAAGAAACGGATATATCGTTAAAAAAGGTATTGATGAATCTACTTTGGATTACATTGACCCAATGAAAAATAGAAAATATCATTCATCGTATTCACAAGCGTTAAAAAAATTAAATTTAATTGCTGGCGAGTTAAATAGATTGAATGAGAATGAACAAGGTACTGAGTTGTTTGGTGAACAAAAAAAATTCGTTTTAAAGACACCAACATCATCAGCTCCCGCACCAGCTCCTGAACCAATGGCACCCGCACCTGTGGCGCCGGCACCTGAACCAGCTCCTGAACCTATGGGAGATGAGTCAATGCCTGAACCACCAAGTGATGATATGATGCCAGATGATATGGAAATGGACGAACCATCAATGGACGAACCAATGGGTGGTGAAGGAGATGAAGGTCCTGTAACATTGAAGCAAGTTCAAAAATTAACAGGTAAATTAGGTCAAAAATTAAGAGCTTACGCTTCTGAACAAGAAATGACTTCTGAAGATGTTAAGTATGTTCTTAATTCTATCTTATCTGCTGTTGATTTAAATCTTTTGGATGAAACTGATAAGGAAGATATCTTATCAAGATTTGAAGGAGAGGAAGGTGGTGAAGAAGGTTCTAGTTATGATGAAATTGGTATGGAACCAACTGAACCTGATACTTCTGATATGGATATGGGTGGCGAAATCACTGCTGAACCTGAAGTAGGTGAAAGCGATGGTTACAAATCTAAGATAAACGCAATTATGGACGGAATGTTCAACGAATCTAAAGTTGATAAAATTTTATCTAAATATTTTGTTGAAACACCTGAAGAAAAGAAAATGAATGAATCTAAAAAGGTTCAAACTTATATTAAGAAAAAAATAAACAAAGTTAGTGTGATGGAAGAAGTTAAAAATCTTTCAGAAACTATTGAACAAGAATTAACATCTGAGTTTATCTTAAGAGAAAACGAAAATGCTAAATTCATTGGTAAAACTAACTTGAAAAACTTAATATTTGAAAACGAGGGAAAACAAATCAAGGTTTCTCCTAAAGGTGAAATTCTATGAACCGTTTAGTTTTCGTAAATGAGTTGGGACCAAACTTTAGAGGTGACAACCTTTATGAGTTTATATTCTCAGATAACGAAGACGTAAGTGGCGAAGATTGGGAATCATCACCAGCAGGTGGAAATCCACAACCCCCTCATATAGATTATATAACGAAAGTTGGAGTTCTAAAAAACGATAAAATAAAACTTAACGTTGTTCAGAACTCTGACTTTTTTTCTTTCTATGATGCAGTTGACAAAGTAATTGCATTATCATGGGAAGACATTGAAAACGAATATTATAATGAAGAAGACACAAGATTGGTTTTTCATTATGGTGACAGTGAAGAAGATGTTATGACAAAACTATATGAAAGGGATATTATATTAACATTTGAAAAAAATTTAACACATGTCTAACATTGGTGCAAAAATAGAAAAATTAATAAGTAATGGTTTTACTTATAACACCCTAAGAGGTTTGAATGAATCTCAAATTGGGTTATTATATTCAAGATTGGTTGAACAACCAACAAATCCTAATTTAGAAAAAAATATTCAAGGTTTGGATTTACTGAATAAAAAATTAACTGATGTTGAACTTAAAATGAAAAAACTAGGTTTAACCGAAAAAAATATAGATGAAGATGATTTTGGATTAGATGCTGACCAAGATTATACAGGACAACAAGGTTCACATGACGAATACCAATCGGCAGATGATGGTATGGATGATGATACATCACCTGAAAATCACAATAGAAAAATGGTTGATGAAATGGAAATGACTGAGAAGTTTCAATCAAAAGCACAACAAAAATTATTTTGGGCAAAATGTGAAAACTCAAGAACTGAGAAAGCCAAGAAAAAATGGTGTAAATGGGCAAAAGAATTTTCTGACAAGACTGATTTCAGTAAATTACCTGAAAAAAAGAAGAAAGATGTTAACGAATTGGAAGAGAGCTTGACAAAGTTAGTTGAAAAGCATATACCTGAACATATCACTAAGTCTAAATTAATGGAAATGTTAGAAGGTTCAACAAAATCAGCACCGGCACCGACAAAGGTTCCAACAGTAAAACCTGGCGAAAAAGTTAAACAACCTGGTAAGAAAAATCCATTTAAGATTGAACCGGCACAAAAACCAAACCCAAAGGCTGAAATGACTGAAGCAGGAGTTGGAGCACCTGCGCCAACAAAGGCACCTGTTAAAACACCAACAAAAACACCAAGTAAAGCGCCTAGTAAGAAAAATCCATTTAAGATTGAACCTGCACAAAAACCAAATCCAAAAGCTAAAGGACCAAAATGGTTGAGCTATAATACATTCACCTCAATGGGTTATAATTTAAAATAATGAAAAACAAAAGAAAAATATTTGAAGCACCAATTGACGAACCTACAGGTTTTAGAATCAACCCTGATTTAAAAAGTGCAATTGAAAGAGGTGAAACACCACTTTCTAATAGTCCATTTATCCCTAAAAAAGGTGAAGGTGATAGACAATCATTTGAAGAAATTGCGGCGTCTAAAAGATTTAGAGATGTTGTAACAAAACTTGAAAGATATTTGGGAATGAATGTTCCTAACAATATGGGAGGTCTTCAAATGATGATGATGAGATTGTTTGGTGAGGTTAGTCAATTTGAAAGTTCAAGAAGACAAGAACTTGAGCAATTAGCAAAAGACTTAGTTTCAAGAGAATTAGTTGACCCAAAATATGCTGAATTTATACAATTTGACCCTAAGTTAGTTGGTATGGGTGAGGCGGGAAATGAAAATTTCCAAGCAGAACCTGAAGAATTTTCATCTGAAGATATTGAATTAGCTTTTGAAGATTCTGGAGAAGACTTAGAAGAATTTGTAGATGCGTTTGAAAACTTTGATTATATGGTTGCTAAACGTAGATTTATGAACGCAATCATTCAAGGAGCGGCTAAAAAAGGACACTTTATGTTTGAATTAATCAGAGATTCATTGGAAGAAATGGAACCTGGTATTACTGACAAGTATGGTGCTTTGATGGCTATGAATGATTACCTATATTGGTTATTACCACCTGAAATGGTACAACAAATGGCGGCTGCAGGACAAAACATGGGTGGTTCTGAAGAAGTTGAAATGGAACAAGATGAAGATGGTGAATACACAGGTAATTTTGTTGTTAGAGCGAAAGCTGTTATGTTCCCAATTTTGGTTCATGAATTAATTAAAGGTTATTATGATATTTTAGGTGCAGCATCTTTACCAACAGAC
>Ga0222712_10007531_pt1 | contig 10490 bp, 9 predicted proteins | sample C33_657DmetaG_FD_165043 | JGI IMG/M metagenome (GOLD analysis project Ga0222712, IMG submission 165043) | Estuarine water microbial communities from San Francisco Bay, California, United States - C33_657D | ecosystem: Environmental > Aquatic > Marine > Unclassified | place: USA: California...
TCTCTGCCTCTTTCTTCTCTGCCTCTTTCTTCTCTGCCTCTTTCTTCTCTGCCTCTTTCTTCTCTGCCTCTTTCTTCTCTGCCTCTTTCTTCTCTGCCTCTGCTTCAATATCGGCATTTTGCTTCGCTTGATTTTCTATACCTGGATTACGCATATCATTTAATTTTTTAATAAATTCCGAAACATTACCCTTTTGTTTTTCCAAAAAATCTGATAACAACATTATATATGGTATATGATATATCATATATATATTTTTCATAGCCTAAACATTTGATTGTAAACAAACATTGTTAATTGTATTTGATTTTGAAATTCTATCTAAAAACTCAATTGTTCCTATTGCAGATACAGCATTTGTGTTGTCAATCTTTGTAATTAATACATGAATTTGATTATATATTTCGATTGTTACACCTTCATTATTTATTTGTATTTTTGAAAGAGCATTTAATGGTTGTAAATCACTTTCTAAAATAAATGATAATCTTGCTTTATTATATGCATTTGATACTTTTTCTTTATAAATTGATGCCTGAAAATCTTTATTATCGTAGTTTTGATAAAAATATTGTTTCAGCTCATTAATATCAATGTATGGAACTGGTGGTGGATTGTTTGCAAGTCTTGAATGGTTGAATATACAAAATACACACAATTCAACATCAGCATAAAATGCGTTATCATCGGCATATGTTTTTCCAATTCCTTTCTTAATTTCGCTGAGAATAACAGATTTTATATTTTGGTCTTGAATTAATGGCAATTCAAAACAAGATTTTTTAGAAGAACAATATGATGACATGCAGTCAAGATTAAGTCTTGGAACAAAGTAAGGATTTCCCATATTTTTGTGATCAACCACTTTCAAAATATCACTGGTTAATTCTTGCAATGAAGTGTTTATAAAATTTCCTTCTGTTAAACGGTGGTCACATGCACTTTTAATAACACGGTTGTATAATAAACATTCTTTAATTTTATTTATAAAAAGCAGACCAATCCTTAGAATAACTGATTTTGCATTATTAAGATCGGTAGCAATCTCACTATAATTTTGTACATACCTTTCAGTATCATTCATAGCATATTTTATTTGTCCACCTCTATTCGTTTTTTTATTTAGTTCTTGGTTTAATGTTTCCCTTTCAACATCTGGTTTCAATAACATATGACGTAAATTCACATAATTTTCATGGTATTTTTGAATTTTATCTTGGTTATTAAATATCATGTTCAAAAATGTGTTATTATTCAAAAATGTCTTATCATTGAGGGGTTCTTCAAAAACATTTGAACTATTATTCATTTTTTCAAAATATTGAGTATTATTAGTTATTATTATATTTGTTTGTAATTCACTCAATTTATCTATCAATGATTTGTTTTCAGAAACAATTAGATTATAGTTTTTTGGGTCATCTACAAATAAAAATATCATAAGCATTTCAATTATATTTGTAACAAAATTTTGCATTCTTTTAAATTTTTTTTTTTTTAAATTTTTTATATTGTAGTCGTCATTTGTTTCAATCTGCTCATAATTAATGTCTTTCAACAACGATTTAAACATACCATTTTTTTTATAAAAATTTATAATACTTGTTACCGTAAAATCAAAATATTGAGACTTAAATGAATCTGTTATACTTGTTTTATCATCTGTATTATATGTATCTGGATTACCACCATACAATACATCAAATTTACCATCTTTGTCAAATTCACCTTTATAAAATTTGTCTTCCGAATTATCTTTCTTTATATTGAAAAATTTTTCGAGTTCTTTTGAATCTTGGCATTTAAACTGGTTTTCAACGCCCGCCAAATCGCAAATTATTATATATGCATGTTCTTCTTTATCACCAACCTTCTTAGTTAATTTTAAAAAACACAACACATGACTTCTTGAACTATTTGGATTGTTTGTGGTTGCTTTAACAAGACGATCTTCGTCAATTAAATATGCAATTACATCTCCAAGATTGGTTTGGTTTGCAAAGGTCTTTTCTGACTCGCCAACGCGATATTGATGACGTATCTTATATTTTTGTTCGGCATTTAATTTAAAATTATTATTATTATAGTTAAACGTAAATGTATCTGGATCTTTTGTCTGCACAGTATTATTTATTTTTTTAAAATGACTATTAGATTCATCAAAATAATAAGGTTCAAACATTTCTACACACTTTACTTCAAGTTGTATATATTTACCATCAGTTGCAAGTTTATTACATAGTTTAACTAGAATTCCAGGTTGTCCGTTTTTATTAAAATATATAAGTGTAGATGTTTTGCCCGAACCACTTGCACCATACCCCATTAAAACTACAGGTTTTCCTGATGTTATTTTATTATACAAACCATCTAATTCACTTACAACAAAATCAATAGAGTCATTTTCTTTAAAAATATTGTTAAACGGTCCAAATATATATTTGTCGTGTGTATATGTTTTTGTTTCTGTTTTTGTTTTATATTTTAGTACCTGCCCGTTATCATTATATTCAAATAATTTTTCAATTGTTCCATCTGTTTTTTTAGCATATAAAGGTTTGTTTATAGAAAAGTAACCAATTTGTATCATATCCATATCTTTACCAAATGGTTGCATCAAAAATCGATTACTGGATGGAATTTTTCCTTTTGCATTGTTCGTGGATTCAAAGTTTGAAATTTTCAAATATGTGTATATACTAGTGGTTTCGCTTTCAATCTTGGCTTTTATATTATTTAACTGTTCTTTTGTTTTTTCTTTTAATGTTCTGTTTTTATTTTTATTGTATATGTCATTTGCCAAAGTTTGTAATGGGGATTTATTATTTTTTAAATAATCCAAAAAATGATCAAAATCTGCTATATGTATTACAAACAATGCGTGATTGTCGTATTTTTTTTGTGCATCCGTAATGTTTGATATTTTTTCAGTAAGTTTGTTTATTTTTAATCCTTTGTATGAAAAATATTCTTTTCCAAATTCAACAGCTTTGTTATTGGATGATTTATAAAAATTGTAAATCTCACTATATAATTTACTGTAATTCGCAATATCACTATCTTGGCGAATTGAAATGTCAATGTACAAATACTGTATTATATCTTCAAGTAGTTCTTTTATTTGAATATTTGATATTTTTGTTCTTAGTGTTTGAACCAAAGAATCGGGTGATATTGAATTGAAATACAAGTAGTATTTATCTATTGCTTGTTGATTTGGGTTTTGTTTTTTTTTATTTGTTTCTACTATTTGGATATTTACCGGGGTATTTGCCACGATTTTGTATAATTTTTTGATACATGTATCATTAATATCAGAATCGTTATTCATTTGTATTATCTCCTCTGTAGAGACAATTTCTGTTTGTTTAAAATAAATACTGCCCTTTGTACAATATGATGTAACATGGGATGAATCGTTCGAGTTGTAAATTGAAAATAAAATAATATAATTATCATCAACGTTATCAATTTTTTTTATAATTGTGTTGTCATTTATATTTTGGTATGTTTGGGCAAAATCATTTTTATCTTTGATTTCACGATTTTGGATTTTTGTGCTTCCAATTTTATTGAATGGTAGGGTTACCTTTTCTTGATTTTTAAATTGCAATACATCTTTATCAAAATACGAAACTCCCGGTTTAAATTCTGTTTCAGATTCATATACTGCAATTATTTTGGGATCATTAAATGTTGTTGATGTAACGTAATAAACAAATAAATATTGCATCAAATATATAAATTATTTATATATTTAAACTTTTATATCAACTTACAAATACGGAATATAGTTGAATCGCGAGTTTTCATATATGGTTGCTCTAAATGTATCTGAGTATCCCTCTACAAAAACGGTGTCGCCGTCATACACTTCATCGCACCCATATTCACCTGTGCAACTTTTGCCATTCTTGCTAATTGGCAACTTGGTGTTCATATTTCCAGTATTGGAAATTGTGTAATATTGCATTTTGTCCCGTGTCAATTTACGACCCATGAGAGGGAGAATCAGATCTCCACCAGAACCACGTGTCAAAATGCCGACTTGCGTATACGCGGGCGATGGACCGCGCGACTCAATATTCACTGGGATTGCACCGTTCGGGATTGCACCACTAAGCATCAACGAATCATTTTGCGGAGGCATGTTGTTCATTCCGCCTAAAACTATAACTTGGGGTTGTGCTGAAGGTTGTTGTTGCGCCGAAGGTTGTTGTTGTTTCACGGTGGTATAATAGAGATACAATAGAACCACAAGAATAAAAAATAAAAGAAAGAGTGTCATATTTTCAATACACAAAACGCCTGGAATACATTTCTTGCCCATGTGTCTATATACTAATAGAGAGAACTTAAGGGTAAGGTAACTCGCTGAATAACCGTAGGTTTCCTTATTATTTCTCTTTGCACGACCCAATAACACCACATGCAATATTGGTTTTTTTATATCCAGATGGGCACGATTTGCCGCAAAATCTTGTTTTTAATTTCTTGGGTTTGGGGCACCTATAACAAGTGTCTAAAAGCCATTTAGTGTACCACATTTCTTTGATTGTTTTGCCAATATACTCCCATCCATATTCTCCAATTGTTTTGAAGAGAGGGAATATGTTAGCTAATGCACCCCAAATTAAAAACCATACTCCAACCAAAATATCAATAACATAAAACATGAAACATTTTGGCAGATTTCCAATCTTACTTAATTTACAAAAAAAATCTGTAAAATCATCTTTCTTTGCCATTATTTATATTATGTCCTTATAATATATAGAATGACAAAACTGTGGTCAAATAAATACAAGAAAAGCATAAACTGTAGACGACCAAAAGGTTTCTCTCAGAAACAATATTGCAAATATGGAAGAAATAAAACGAAAAAAATAATACGTAAAGTTTTTTCACAAATTAAGGAGGGTTCAAAAGGGAACCTTGGTTCCCTTTAAAATTGAAATCTTTTTTTGCATTTTTACAAAAGGCATAAAACTAATTAATAACTTGTTAAACTAAATACTAAAGACAAAAGACAATTTAAAAAATGCAGAGAAATAACATCTACAGTATCAACACCGAGTTCATCAGACAACAGGGTTTTGACAAACTTGCTTCAGTTTACATTCCTTCCATCCATAAGGATTACGACACGCATACAATTTGCTTAATATTCCAGCGATTGTTTGGAACGGTTTGCAGGATTGACCGTGTTGCCAACACAACCAGCAGTGCAGATTTCCAGTCTGTTTTCGTATATTACTACGAAAACAACTATTACAATGAGCGTCGCGAACCGCTCATTAACAACCGCGTATATCCCTGCAAATATACGAATAGCCGCAGTTTGTTTATGATCCAACGCCAGATAAATCAAATTAAACCTACCGAGTTTTGGGTAGCCCTTCCCAACAAGACGATGTTCCCAGATACAACACTAACCCTGGATGAGATAAGTATCAGACTTGAAGAAATGGGAGAACGCCTTGTGAGAGAAGAACTCAAAGACCAAAACGAACTTGACATTCTGGCTGAGAATCGCGAATATCTCCTAGAATTGCGTTATGCAGAGAACACACCTGGATATCCTTATTTGGATACGAGAATTAACATTCACCAGCTTGCGCAGAATGTCAAGCTGATGATAGAGCGTTATGAAGAGAGACAGGAGAAGAATTTCAGATTTGAAATTGGTGGAACTACCATATTTGTAGAAGGTATCCCAGCTGAATTCAAAGAGCCTGAAATGTGGAAACGATTTTCCAAACAACCCGGATTGATTGCCGTCAAAGTTTGCAAATTCCCGAAAACCAAGGAGTCGATGGAGTGTGGATATGTCTGCTTTGAATCAGAAGCCGATGCAGAAACCGCGATAAAAGAAATTGCCGAATTTAAGATGACAGTTGTTGTATAAAAAAAATAAAAAACATATATTTCGTATAAAAACATATATTTTGTATAAATTAATTAATTAAAAATAAAAATAAAGGGGGGAACCCCTTTTTTTATTTATATTCAGCATAACTACTGCTCATGGTGTGAAACCCTTGTTGTTTTGAATTTTTAACGATTGCTTCAGTCTGGTTAAGAAGATTTTGCATTTTCTCAATATTTGCTGTAAATGTATCAGCTTCTTCATCGGTAGATTTCTTCTTTTTAGGTTTTTCTTCATCATTTTGTGCTTCTTTCTCCGCATCTTCCGCAAACCCTTCTTCCTCCTCTTCCAGACCTTCTTTTTCTTCAAAGTTTTCTTCATCTTCGTCAATACCTTCTTTTTCAAAACCCTCGGTCATTTTATTTCCATATGCAACAATATGCGATACCGCAATCGCACTAACAATGACAACAATCATATTTTTACTAAAGAATGATGTCAAGAATCCAACAATGACAAAAATTGCAACGGCCATTATGTTTCCTCGCTGGTAAAAGTGAACAACATCATAGATACCCACCACAAAAATGAAGTATAAAATCCATTTGTTATAAAGAATCTTTCCGGAAGCAGAAGGAATCAATCTTGTAATTCGATTAAATAAATTTTCAAACATAAATTGCATTTTTGTTAAGGAAGACATTTTCAAATATATTTTATGGAGAGAAAATATATAAAAAATCAATAACTAAATAATATATCTTAAATGCCCAACCATAGTAGTAAAAAAAAGAGAGGACAACCATCCATAACAATTGATGAAAAGCATACACAAATGTTAAATGAATTCCACACAGTAGAGATTGATACGATTCCTGGATTGGAACAACAACGACGCGTATTAAAATGCCAGATGCATGCATTGGATGAATCTGATATTGACAAAAAAATGGAAATCAAGGACCAAATTCGCGATATTACAGAACAGCTAAAGAAATACAAATCAATGAAAAATAATTATTTGTTAAACAATGTTCCATACATTTTCAATTATTTTGAAGAGAAAAAGAAAATATCAAATGGAGAAATTGAAAACAAAACAATTCTGAATTCATTTTTTAAAATAAAAATAGTGAATGACGTTACGACTAATCCTAAATACCAAAATTCTAAAAATTTTTACCAGAATTATTGGAAAAATGTAAACAAAGACTATATTCAATCAGACTGCGCTATATGCAGTGATATTTGTCAGAAATGCTTAATTGGCGAACTTATTCCGCAGGATGATGAGGGAATTATGATATGCAACAACGATAAATGTGCTACTTATGTGCAATATATTGTGGATAATGAGAAGCCAATTTACAAGGAACCGCCCAATGAAGTAACTTATAATGCCTATGTAAGATTAAACCATTTTAAGGAAATCTTGTCGCAATTTCAGGCGAAGGAAACCACGCAAATTCCCACACACGTCATTGAGGCTATACGTGGAAGAATTAAGAAAGAGAGAATCCAAGATTTAACAAGTGAAATCAATTATGAGAAGATGCGTGAAATTTTGAAAAAGTTGGGGTTCAACAGGTATTTTGAGCATATTCAGTATATCAATTCAATTTTTGGAATAAAACCGCCAGTAATGAGTGACGAATTGCAGGACACCTTGTGCATCTTGTTTATCGAGATTCAGGAGCCGTGGGCAATTCACTGCCCTGCTTACAGGACAAATTTCTTCAATTGCACGTATACATTGTTCCAGCTTTGTGTGTTGCTAAACCAGACGCAGTATTTGCCGTTCATTCCTATGATGAAAGATAGAGAGAAACAGTTAGAACAAGATATGGTGTGGAAGAAAGTGTGCGAGACGCTGGATTGGGAATTTGTGGCGACGGTGTAAAGGCTTCGCCCAACTTAAAATTGGTCTGTGATCATTCTTAATCTTCATAAACTTCTTTATCTCTCACCATATCTTGCCAATATTTTTGGCTTGAATTCTTTTTTTGTTCATATCTATACTCTGGATAAAATGATAGAATATTTTTACCAGTATCAATATTTTTTACAAACCCTCTTTTGTTTTCTTCATAGTATGTATATTTTATACTATCCATTTCTGTTTTGTCAAAAAAACGACCAAATAGGTAAGGGCCGGTTTGACCGCTTATAAAATCATCATAGTATTTGATTTCGACATGATAACAAATTTGGTCAATTATTTTTTTATATTTTTCATTATTTGGTTTTGAAATTAAAAATCCATTATTTATGGCATTATCTAAATAATTACCATTCCACAGTTCTTTTGCATAAAAGTTTTCATTTGCTAAATGAATCAGTTTAAATCCAGGTTCGCATTGATATTTAATATCTAAATAGACGCCTCCTTTTTTATAAAGAATACAATATCTCCATAAATCTGCTTTAAATGCAACTGGTTTTAATTTATTAAATGCATTTAAAACCCTTTTATCAAAGTTGGTTTCAATAAAATGATGACATTCTTCAATATCATATAAATGATGTTCAAATTCTGGATTGTCCGTTTTTAATTTTTCAACACATTCGTGCATTTTTGGTGGTAAATTTTTTGTATTCCATGTTTGATATATATGCAAAGGAATTTGATTTTCAAAGTTTTCGCAATTATTTATTTTAAATTTATTTACAATTAATACAATTAAAACAATCATTACAATCAATAAACCGATTTTGTAAAAATACTTTATCATGTTTTTCCTTTTATAAAATTGTCTATTATTTTTTTATTTTTATCATGTTGTTTTAAATGTTCTGGATGAATTGTTGATATTTCGTTTAATTTGTAAGTAAACATTGGATATTTGTATGCATATGTATTGGTTTTCATAAATAGGTATCCATCAGATACATGGAGGATGTTGTCTAATTTATATTTATTTACGGATATTTGTGTTGAACATTTTTTGTTAATAATATATGCAGCACTGCAAGATATGTATCCAGTGTTTCGCGTATATTTTTGTTTTAAAGGCGAATCGATATTAATACACAATTGTATTAAATCCCAATCACTTGGTGCATTATCTATTATTTGTTGTACAGATTTCTTCCAGTACGGTTTATATTCAAGGGTCATATCATCTTCCATAATTAAAGCGGTCTCGTTGTTTGACTCTGAAAATTGTTTGATTGCGTTTAAATGCGACAACAAACATGCATACTCAACTTTTGTAAATTTATCTGGTTGCATTCCTTCAAAATTGGCATTTAGAACCTGGTCTATATCGTGCGCTTTTCCATCAACTGCCGAAATGCGTATAATTTTCTTTTGTGCAAACACCGGGTCTTCAAACATTTTCTCCATTCGTTGTCGTCTATCGACTGACCTGTCCAAATTAATCCAGTATATTACGTCAATTCCATCTAAATAATCAGTTGTTTTAAATGGTTCTTTTTTTGGTTGTGATTTTTTGTAAAAAAATAAAAAATATATTGACACAAATATTAATATGATTATAATTAAAGAATAATACATATTTTAATAAATACTATATATTATTGTTTCATTTTATTTTACTACATACTTAGTCAATCGTAAAGTCAGTTCCAATACGTTTTTCATATAAAATGCCCTCTCTCCATTTTCTTCTATATCCGCGTCGAGAAATCGTACCAATCCTGTTGCCGTATCAATTTTTAAAACGTATCCGCGCATAATTCGTATGTCGCCTTTCTGGACGCGTTCAAACAGTTTTTTATACAATTTGTGTTTCTCTGCATCGGTTGTTTCTAAATCCTCAATTTGTTGACTGCCTTCTTGTAACAGGGTCGCCATATCACTCGCATTCGGTAACTTGTTGAAAACTACTTTGCAAATACAGTCGCCAATTTCATTTGTAATTATATCCTGCATTTCTTTAAGCGTCACCTGTCTTGTATTTGTGTATTGGTCGGGTGTCCAGCACTGCTTTCTCAGCAGGTTTTGACAAACGGTTATGTCCGCGTCTTCACCTGCTTCATATAAATCCTGGTTTCTTAGACAAAGGTCTTTTGCGTCCAAAACTACTAATCTGGCAGGGCGATACATGAGTGAGCCAGTTTGCACTTTGGTCGGGTCGCAACGGTCACCACTGCTTAGGACAACACGGCAATCAAATGGGTCTTCGGGTTTTGTTTGTGTAAAGAATTTCTTCATCAGTAAAATTATATTAATTTTTTTTTCTGTAAATTGTAATAATTGTTTTTTTTATACTTTCAACAATTATTATAATTTTTATTTCAATTTTATGGGGGCAAAGCCCCCCTATGACCCCCCTCCCCTTTTATTCACAAAGGCATTCAGAGAAGCGAATCTTCTCTTAATCCCTCCCTTTTACTTACAAAGGGAGGGAAGGTTCAAAAGGAAACCGTAGGTTTCCCTACTTAATCAACTCTCTCCATAGAATCATCTGCTGAATTGTCAGCAACTTCAACACTCGCCTTTCCAAATCCATTGGATGGAATTATCTCTGCAACCTCTCTTTCGTCAAAGTTTACCGTCTTAGACACACCAACCAGCTCTCCATCCTCTGTCATGGTTTGGGTCAACTTGTTACCTGACTCGCGCGCTTTCTTGACGTTCTCCTCGATTGCCTTTCTT
>Ga0222712_10007534_pt1 | contig 10488 bp, 16 predicted proteins | sample C33_657DmetaG_FD_165043 | JGI IMG/M metagenome (GOLD analysis project Ga0222712, IMG submission 165043) | Estuarine water microbial communities from San Francisco Bay, California, United States - C33_657D | ecosystem: Environmental > Aquatic > Marine > Unclassified | place: USA: California...
TCTCCTACTTCTCTTTTTATGGTCTCCAATGGAGTTTCTCCTTCTTCTATAGTACCAGCTACAAAAGTCCATTTATCTCTAATAGTATCATCATCCTTTGGTCTTAACAACAAAAGAAATTTTTCACCGTCCTTAGTCTTTAAAATTCCAACAGATGCCCTATTCATTTTTGATTATTTTTCTAAATGTTCTTGTAATGTATGTACCAACCAAACAGAACCCGATGCTAAACACCCATCTAAGAAAATTGCAATCAATGGATTATTTAAACCCATAGAAGCAAATGGTGAAAACTGATGTAATCCTGTTACATGTGCACCTATTGAAATAAAAAATCCTACATAAGTAGGTAAACAAATCATACAGGTAAATAATTTACCAAAAAAATCGGGTGAAATTATTTCCCAATATTGTCTAAATGATTTAAATATTGATCCGAATATAACTATATTCGATATACCATAACAGGTTAAAATAAAAACTAATAAATTCATATCTCTTCTTTTTCTTCTAGTTCTTTAGGTAATTTGAATTCTAACTTTTTGAGTTGTTCGTATGAACTATTTTGAAATAATTCTTTTAACGTACTGATATGAGTTTTAAGTAAAGTATCTTTTGCTTCTGACTCTTTATTATATTCAATAACTCTCTCAACAAAATTTAAAATTTCATCTATTTCAGTGGAAGTATCCTGACTATAAAACATATAGTAATTTTCTACTTTCTCACTTTTATTTACTAAAATTTTATCACTCTTTAGTGTTACCCACGTTTCTTTAAGGTTAACATCAACCACAGGCATTTCTTTTACAAATCGTATACCTACAACATGGGGTCTTAAATTTTTTAATCTTTCTTGTAAACTCATAATATTTTAATACCGCTAAAAATTGATGTTAATAACATTGATATGGATAATCCTAAATAAAATAATTCAGTTCTTTCTAAAGTATATCTTTTAGTATCATCAAGTTTTAACATAAAAAGAAGGGTATGTCTAATGACGTTAATTAACGACAAAAAGAACAATACAAACATTATTTTATTTAGGATTAATTGTACCATATTACTTACGCACTCTTTTTCTTTTCTGAAACTTCAACACGAATCTCTTGTGCAAGTTTCTTTATATCTTGTAAAGATTTTCTTACTCTAGTACCAGCTGCACTATTACCTTTCTCGAAAAATTTTGTATAATCTTCGGTCATGGATTCAACTAGTGATTTTAATTGATTAAATTTTTCCATAATTAATTTTGTGTATTATTTTTTGTTATATATGTATTAACCAAATCTATTGATTGATAGGTTTGGGATATCTTATCTATTAATTCTAAACTTTTGTTAAATTTTTGTTCTGTTTCAATTTTACCATCATTAACAATTCGTTCCAATTCACCTTCCAGTAAATTTTTTTTGTTAACTAAGTCTGACAAACATATTTCTAAAATATTAACCATAAGACAATAATAATTAAAATGATTCCAAAAATCAACCTTTATTTAGATAATAATGATGAATCTAGTATTTTATACATTTCAACAAACGCATCCAAATCAGATTTTGTTTTGATACCCTCATACTTAAATATATGATCCCAAAACTTAATCATCTTATCGCCGTAAGTTTCTTTATTTCTTTCATCATAAAACACTTCTTTAACATAAGTGAAAGAAATGTCTTTAAAGTCTTGTTTTAATTTAAAATTAATATTTTCTTTTTTGAAGTTTTCAATTACTTTATTTAGACACCATTCAAAATGTTTACTCTCTTGTTCACCATTAATATATTCTTCCCCTAAATAAGTTTCCCTAATTAAAGAAAAAAGAGTGTTTAAAAAATCATGGTAGAGGTAACACCTCTCATAATTTACATTATTGGCTCTATAAATTAGATTAATCTCTTCGTCATTTAAAGGCAAGTTCATGTACGCCAAAAAATTATATATGTTCAAGTCCATCTACTTTTTATTTATAAAATTAACTATAAATAAAAAAATGTAAATTATTGACTCTTTTTATTCTTTGTATCAAAGTAACTATTAAATTGTTTTTCTTCAGTTAATAAATTACTTTTACCAAAAGAATCTCTTGAGTTGTACTCAAACAAATGGTGCATTTTTTCTAATTCTTGAGAAATTTTTTCTCTGTCCTTGGATAATAAAACTACTGGACTACCTTTACTAGAATTACCTTCCCATCTGATTTTCATTAATTTATTACCGTCTGTCATTTCAAAAACTAAATTATTTTTTTTGAAATCTTCAGGTATTAAATTAAATGCAGTTGATTCATTAACAAATTTTGTTTTATATGTTAATCTTTTAATTTTAGATTCTGCTTGAACTGCTCTAACAGGTCGTGTATTTTGGAATTTTTTCTTATCTTCTTCGTAGTTTTTTGACTTATTCATTAATTTAGAATAAACATCATTAACTTCATCTTTTTTAAGATAATAATCTTTAGATGGTTTGTTTATGTCATCGACTCTTTTTTTAAACTTCTTTGCCACTTCAGTACCTTCATTGTCATATGTTAAACCTTCCATTCCTGAACCACCATAAGTTTTTTCTTGTTCTTTGTCCGCATTTACTTTAGGATCATCAAAATCATCTTCTTTGATTTTTCCATAATCTTTAAACTTCTTATCTGTTTCTCTATAATATTCGTCATTAAAATCTTTTTCAGATTTTTGTATTTTTTTTGTTACGGTAATACCAGGAGTACCATCTTCACCTAAGATAGTTCTTTTTATTTTGTTGATGATTTCTTTCTTTGTCATTTTATATTTTTTTATAATAAATATTTTATTTTAAGTCAAAGTGATTAAAAAATACTCTTTTAATGTAACTATATGGTTTATTAGTTTTTTTAGATATATTTTCAAAAACTTTGTCTAATTTATCCATTGGGACATTACTTAATGTGATTGCATCAGGACTTTGGTTACAATATGGGTGTTTTTTACACTTTTCTTTTACTGATACAAATTTACCACCTTTCCAAGTTTTAATCTTACCTCTCCAATTATCTCTATCCTTTGCCCACATTGCAGGACCTACGTAAGCACCTGCAGAACCCGATGATGTTGATTCGTCAGTCCCTCCAACACTTTCCTTAACTATCCTCTCAATATCATTTCTACTTATCTTAACATTAGATTTAAATTTTGGTGACCCACCTAACATTGGTCCGACATATGCACCTGAAGATGCGGAAGTTGTTGTCTCGTCTTTAGTTTTTTTACCTAAACCATGTGTAGTATAATCCTCATACGCCTTATCCATAATATTGTCTATTATCTCTCTATTTTGGAAAACTTTCTTTAATATCTTAGCCATACAACGGTAATTTGGACATTCACCCAAAACATTAATTAATTCATCTTTAAATATTTGTTTTTTCTTATCACTACCAGGCATCCCCAAATCATAATCATTATCTAAAAATGTCAATGCATTGATTATGGATTTCTTCCAATCTTTAAACTTTATAGGGTCTTTCTTTTCATTTAAAGTACCAATTGCAGTTTTTGCCGATGCAGGTAAAGAATCTAAACCCTTTTGAAATTGTTTTTGAATTCTATCAGTATTGACACCCATTAACTTGATTCATTTGATAATCCAGAAGCCCAAAAACTTCTCTTATTATACATTTGTTTAAATAATTGAATTAATACGTTTTTACTAACCTCAACCAATTTTTTTTCAAAATCTTTAGATTTATGTTCATTATCCATAACATCTTTAATTTTTTTAGTAAATTTACTGTCATCTAACGCATCTTTAATTTCTTTTCTTGCGATACGTTCAATTTCACTTTTATCTGTTTGGGTAAAAGTTTCAGTAAGTAGTTTTAATTGAGATTCGGTTATTAGTATTTTCATAACTATAAATATATTAAAATATGTAAATAATCACATTTTTTATGTTTAAATAATACTTATATGAAAACGATAGATCATGAAAAATTTAAACATATCTTTACAATTAATAAGTATTTTTATTCTAATTCAGTTACTTACCTCTTGTGGTTTATCAAAAACCAATACCGTATACGTAATAAAAGACAGTATTGTAACTAAAACCGAGACTATCTATAAAGATACTTTGATTACAATACCAGGAGATACTATAAGATTTCAAATACCGTGTGATAAAGATACTGTTTTTATTTACAGATCTAAGAGTAGTTCTAGTTTAGTTCAAGTTAAAAATGGTATTATTAGTGTCCAAAACAATTGTGACGAAAAAGACATTTTAATTACAAAATTAAAAGAGAAAGTAGATAAATTACAGGAAAAAAGAAATGATTCTGTGGTTGTAAAAACTATAAAAGAAAAGTACGTACCAAAATCATATAAATTTTATAAGTGGGGTTTTTGGGTTGCATTGGGTGTTGCATTAGTTGTGAGTATGATGACTACCAACGTTTGGATTGCAGTACTTGGTGCAATAGTATCAATAATAAAAATTGTTAGTAATAACTTTAAAAAGAAAAATAAGGATTAAGAAAGTCCTTCCCCTTTATCGTTACCAGGTGCATAATCTTCTGCTACCTTATTTGCCCATTCATTAGACCATGTTTGATAGTATCCTGTCAATTTTTTCAAATTTTCCATCATATTATCATTCAATTTAAGTAAGTCACCTGAAATGTAGACACCATCAGAATCATCTAAAGAATATACCCATTCTAAATCAGAATCTGTAAACTTACCTGACCATTCTACATTAGATGTTTTAGGGTAAATAAAGAATTTTTTAAATTCTACTCTAGGTGAAACAGTTGACCTAAATTTCTTCTCCTCTTCCCTTAAATCTTCGGGTTTCAATTCAATTTTTTGATCGAACTCTTCTTTTATTATTTTTTTTGTGTCAGATTCGTACATCTTATCTAGCATTTCTCTAGTGATGTCTCTTAGTGGATCATTGTATGCCATCGTATTCTACTTTATTCTTAAATATCTCGAAATCGAAACTTGGACTCAAATCAGTACAATCTTTTACCCAATTACTTCTATAAGATACCCCAGTAAAATTATAAATGTCTTTTACATGAGTATTATGTGTTATTATTTTTTTAGGTATATTAAACTTTTCTAAAAGAAAATTTACCAATACTGTTAATGATTCCATTTGTTTCTCAGTATAATTTTCCCAAAAACTATGATTTCTCCAACGTTTTTCAGTCATATTATTACCCGTATATGAAATACCTATATAATTAATAAATTTCTTATCCATAACATTATAATCAAACCACCCTTGATTAACTAATACTACGGAAATGATATTTTTATTATGTAATGAATTATTTAAAAATTCAGAATAGTAATTTGGGTCAAAGTGTTGATATATGTTTCCGTTAGTATCTACTGTAAAATTTGAGACTTTTTTATAATGACCGTTTAATCTATTCTCCCAACCGATAAAATGACCCATCCCTAAGTTAAAAGAATTTCCAATTACAATTTGTTTCTTTTCGTGAATTTCTGAGTAAAAATTTTTGTCGGTTAATGTATACGATGTATAATTTATCATCCTTTATATGTCACAGTTTGTAATCCCCCTGAATGTGACATTGGTATTCTATTAGAAGGTTGTGGTACTTCTTCAGGGACTATAACTTCTTCAACATCTTTAACTTCGTTAACCATATCTCTAATGTTTTTTTTATCTTCCTCTGAAATTACTTCTTCTATTTCCTCTATTTTTTCAGGAGTATTCACTATTGTTATTTCTTCTTTAGGTGATTCAATTTTTTCTGTTAATGTAATATTTTTACCACCATCTTCTTTGACAAGAATAATAGTTTTTTTAATATAATCAACAGATAGATCTAAGAAACACAACGAAACAATAGGTAATATTGCACCCGATATAATTGCTATGATTCGTTTCATTAAAACGACATCATCAGTCTCAAACCCAAACAACTCCGACCAATTATTAATTAAGTCAGGATTTGTTACCATTTTATCTGAAAGCATATCATATGCGAAATAGGTATTACCCATCATTTGGTATGCCGTTAGTAATATGAATATAAAATAAATTACATTTTTATTTATCTTATCCATTACAACTAATCCTGCCAATGCGGATAGTGCACCTATTTCAAATGATACTGACAACGCTATTGCTAATGCCCTCCCATTCGATAACTCGAAAAAGTTTATAACGTGTATACTAGAAATTATAGATACTATTAATGGTATTAATAAAAAACTAGATAAAATTAACCAAAATAATGTTTTTTTATTTTTTAACATTTTTTAATTTTTCTTTTTGTTTTTGTAATTCTGTTATTTTAGAATTATACTTATTCATTACATCGTCAGGTCTTTCTGTAGTCCTAACAATTGCGTTCCAATTATAAACAACTTCTCTTGAAGTTTCATACAATAAAATTTCTCTATCGATGTTAGACATCTCTTTATTAATAGAGTCATTATAATTTATTGTATTTTCTAAATTATTAACTTTTTTCTCAAGTTTATCTATTTTGGATTTTGTACCACAAGTACTAAAAAATATCATCACACAAAAAAATGTGATGATTCCAAGTCCCCATTTATTAATGAATTCCATAGTTTTTTATCTATAAATATGTTTTTAGTTATTTAAAAATTCAAATAAATTTTCAGAGTTACAACGTAACTTTCTAATTGCTTTATCTTTGATTTGACGTATCCTTTCTTTAGTAAGTTCGTACTCTTCTCCAATCATTTCTAAAGTCATTTTAGACCCATTAAGACCAAAATAACACTCAACAATACTTCTTTCACGTGAATTTAAAACTGAAAGTATATTATTGATTTGATTTTTTAAATCATTGTCATTGATAACATCATCATCAGGTTGTTTAACTGAACTATCAGGAATTAAATCAATTAATTCGACACCATCTTCATTCATTTGTGAACTTAATGATACTACCATTGGATATTCCTTTTCGATTGATTGTACAAAGTTATCATCAAAAACATCACCTGTATTTTTTTCAACCTCTTTTTTATTCTTACTAATTTTATTAATAACGTTTGCAGGTAATCTAACCATTCTACCGTTATCATTAAGAGATTGTAATATTGATTGACGAATCCACCAAACCGCATAAGAAATGAATCTATAACCTTTAGTATGGTCAAATCGTTTTGCTGCAGTCATTAATCCGTAATTACCTTCTGATATTAAATCAGCCATCGGTAATCCACTATTTTGATAGTCTTTAGCAACAGTAATAACAAATCGTAAGTTTGCTGATACCAATTCATCAACCGCTTTCTGGTCTCCTTCCTTTATTCTCTTTGCTAGTTCAATTTCTTTTTCTAAGGTAATAGTATCTCTTTTTCTTACCTCTGTTAGGTATTTTGAAATACCATCTTCTGTTGTATCGATAAACTTTTTAGACATAATGTGTAACTTTTAGACTTTTAATAAGTATTAAATATATGAATTTTTATGGTTAAAACCAAATTTTTGGTCGATTTTATTTACTCTGTGAATACATTTTTAATGTATCTTTCTCAAACTCAGTCAGTTTATTATAGCCAACATCATTAATTTTATCTAAAAGTTCATCCAATGATAATTCTTTTTTATTTCTATGTTTAGATGTATTTTTTTTAATTTCTTCTAATTCAGATTTAATTTCATCATGAGTAGGTTCATACTCAAATAATTCTTCTGGTGGTTCATCACCAATAATATCAAAGTTTTGGAAGTCAATCTCATTCAATTCTTTGTTATTCAATGAAATCATTTTTTGAACGTAATCTAAAAACAAATCGTTTTGAATTTTTGGGTCTTGAATTGTTGCAGTAAAATTTTCACCATCCATTTTAGATAAAAAGAATGACTTTTTATGTTCAAATAAAGTTTTTTCTATTTCCCAAATACTATAATCTGATTCAAAGGTTGAAACAAATACCTTATTAAGGTCTAAGTTGTTAAACTTTCCACTGATAAGTTTACTTAGAATTTCGTGGGTATTTTTATTATCCCCAATAACTATAATACAATAGTAATTTTTCATATTTCTTAATTTTATACGACAAAGATACAAAAAAGTTTTATACTAAACTAAATTTTGACACATTTTTTTCTTTATTTATCATAATTTGTTGATTTGCAAGTTCTTTAAAATGTTCTCTATGTGTAATTAATAGGATAATATCGAAATATGCTCTAATTTTATCAAAGAAATTCTTCAATGAAGGTAAATTTTCATCTGATACTTTCCCTAAAACCTCATCAAATACTATAATGTTTGGTTTTGGTAACGTAGAAACCCTACCTAATATTGTACGTAATGCTAAAGAACCGATAGTTTTTTCAAACCCTGAACCCGTTGAAAGATTTTTAATGACATCTCCCCTTATTAACAAGAACTCAATTTCATTTTTATCACTAACTCTAAGTTCAATACTGAAATCACACAAACCATCTAATAACTGTTCTATTTCAGAATTTAGAATTGGTATGACACTTTTGATTACCATTTTAGAAATACCGTTCTTACCAATCATCTTTTCGTAGATAGTAAAAATTTTATCAATCTCCTCTTCTTTTTTAATCTGTTCGATTAATTTATTTTTATCATCAATATTTTTATTATTATTCTCTATTTCATTTTTATACTTTTCGATACCGACAATAATATTATCCCTATCCCTACCTTTTATTGTGATACTACTTTCCAATATTGAAATTTCTGATTGTAGTTTTTGGTTATTTTCAATAATGGTTTTATTATCGTTATATTCTTTAAGGGTTACATTTTTTTCTTTTAGATCCATACGGAGTCTTTCCATCTCAACTTCTTTCTTAGAAACCAATAAATCCAATTTTTGTTTTTCATCCACCTTAGTTTTAATATCTTTTAAGGTCTTTATTGATTCCATAATAGTATTAATTTCGGTATCATACTTACCAATATTAGAATTCAATTTTTCTACCTCGTCTTTGGTTTGATTTATTTCTTCAGTATGGTCAACATCTTCCAAATCTCTTTTACAAGTAGGACATATCTTACCTTCCTCCAATTGTTTGATGAAATTATTTTTTGATTTTACTTCGCTCTGTAATCCACTTTTCTTAATACTCAAATCTCTTTCTTCCTTTACTAAGTCATCATATTCATCTTCGTCAAACTCTACAGTTGGGATGGAATCTCTTTTAGATATTAAGTCTTCTACCTCACCCTTTAATTGTTTACCTTTTTTTGTTATATCTTCAATTTCAGATTGTAAAGTTCTTTCATTTAATTTAAGAATTTTAGGATCTACTTCTTGTTTTTTACTTAACAAATCATTTTTTTTTTCTTGTAACTCATTAATTTTATCATTAACCTCGTCCAATTCTATGACTTTAGATTCAATTAAATCTTCAATCTCTTTTATATTTTCATTGTGTGATTTAATTTCTTCTTTCAAAGTTTCAACATTATGAACATTCCCTTTCATCTTTTTTCTGAAATCAGAAGACATTTCCTTTACAATGGTTTCTTTATCTTCGATAACCTCAAGACCAATAAACTTAGTAAATATTTTACCACGTTCAGTTGGTTTACTGTGAACTAAATCTTCAATGTTTTCACCAGTTGCAATAATAGTTGTTAAGAAATCAGAATCAGTTCCAATACTCTCTGTAATAATTTTTTCCGTTTGTTGTCTTGCCTCACCTTTTAAATCTTCATAAGAACCATCAGATAAAATTTTATAATATTCTAATCCTGTAGTAACCCCCCAAGTACCGTCCCTTTTTTCTTTTCTTGATAATGTACGTTCAATTGCATAGTCCTGACCATCAATATTAATAATACCTTTTACCGATACTCTATTCTTATCAGTAAACGTATTAAAAATTTCATCATTTTTACTAGTCTTACTTGTTGTACCAAAAAATAAAAATAATAATGAGTCAACACAAAAATTTGTTTTACCTCCAGTGTTACTTGGATTAGATGTAACTAAATTAACACCATTTAATTTTCCGTAATCAATAATATTGTTATCACCAAAAGATAAAAAATTATCTATTTCAATTTTTTTAATAAACCATCTACGATAACGATAGTCATTATCCTTTCTAAGATTTAATGTTTCATTTACTTTATCATCCAACTTAATCAATCGTTCCCAATCAAGTTCAATCTTTTCTCTATCTAACCATTGTTTGAATAGGTCTCGTTGATAATTTATATCCATGATATTATCAATTACACCTTCTTCTATTTGTGTTTCTTTTCCGTCCTTATCTCTTTTTTTAGCACGGAATACTACATTAATATTTTCTTCAGGAATATTGTATTTGTTAGAAAAATAAGATTTCACTCTTTTCTTCCCCTCATATGAATTATTTTCAGGAAAATCATCCCAATACACTTTAATACTTGCCTTTTTAGGTATTATGATTTCCTTTTTGGACTTCTTACTTTTTTTAGATTTTTCTAACATTTCTTTCTCCATATAAATCAATATTATC
>Ga0222712_10007536_pt1 | contig 10488 bp, 12 predicted proteins | sample C33_657DmetaG_FD_165043 | JGI IMG/M metagenome (GOLD analysis project Ga0222712, IMG submission 165043) | Estuarine water microbial communities from San Francisco Bay, California, United States - C33_657D | ecosystem: Environmental > Aquatic > Marine > Unclassified | place: USA: California...
ATCTTAGAATTGGCAATGTCAAGCGTGTCGATTTTGTTTACAAGAGGGGGTCTAATGGCGGTTTTAATGCCGTTTACATTCATTTCAACTACTGGTACGATAATGTTGCCGCGTGTAATTTCCAGGAGCGCGTTTTAGACCCTAATAGGGAAGCACGCATTGTCTATGACGAGCCTTGGTATTGGATTGTTCTCGAAAACAAGACCAAGAAGGTGGATTCAACTAAAAGAAAGCCTCGCATTAACCTTGAGGCGCTGGCTAACTCAGGATATGTAACTCCTGAGAAACAGATGACCAATCAAGATTTCGCAAATCTTTTGAAAGGACCTCAAAAGTTGGCAAAGTCGTCTTTGGAAGAGGATGAAGATGATTTCAGAGAGTTATGTAGAGCCATTTCAAGCGAGATATGTTATGCTCAAGAAGACGCGGCGTTTATTACGATTGATGAGGTTATCGACGAAAATAGAAAACTAACCGAGAAGCTCGGTGTTTATATGGAAAAATCAGGTAGGTTGGAGCATGAATTCAATATGTTAATGGATGATAAAATTTGCCTCCAAAATGAACTTGCGCTTTTGAAAGAGAATCAGATATATAATAATTTATAAGGGCTTTGCCCGATAGTATATTTGTGTATATTTGTGTGTATATTGTTTTTAAAAATTAATTAATTAAATTTATATATAGATGTTAAGTTAAATTATTAACTTAACATTTTTTCCTTTTTTTATTTTTTCCTTTTTATAATATTTGTAATATATAAAAAAATGCCATTTGTTGGTTCATATAGCAAAGCAATGAGTATATTATCTGAAATTGGAAACGGAAAATGCGCTGACAGATGTAAAAGTTTATGGATACGAAATTTCAAATATGCTTTGAAAACCAAGTCTAACCCTTTAAAGTTGACTCGATATACGCGGCGAAAATTGACGCAAAAAATAGCACTCGTTTCTAAGAAAAATGCAGTGAACGCATATAGCAAAACGAAAAGGAAATATAGCGAACGAAAATCGCCACCTTATCCGGCAAATAAAAATTGTGGTAAAAAGATGGCAGGAAATGATGGCATAATGTATGAATCGAAACCAAATAAGAATAACGTTTGCTCTTGGAAAAAAATATAAATATAATTATTATATTTAATTAAAATGAATATAATAATTAAAAACGATAATTTTTACATAGGTCAAGACCAATCAGACAATAAATTATTTACGATTTTTTTTGACTCGTATAATGAAGCCCTGATAAAATCATTATTGAAAACAAGAATAATATTGGGCGCAACAACAACCGAGAAATATAGGTCTTTAACTTTTAAAGCAACAAGTGTTCTAACCTTTTTTGATTTTCAAAAAGAGTTGGAGAGAGAAAATAAATCGTTAAAACTCACTTACAATTTGGCTTTAAAAATGACGTATAATTTAGTAACACAATTAAATTACCTAATTACGCAATTTTCCAAGACCTTTTTAGGGTTTTCGCCAAAAAATTTAATTATAATAGACAAAAGCAAATTTATATATTTATGTGATGAATTTCTATTAGATATCATAAAAAACGGAGAAAATGGAGAAAAAATATTAATAAAATCACCTTTTACTCGTGATGATTTTTTTTTGGCGCCGGAATTATTGTCCATTAAAGAAATACCAATATTTATAAATTATAAGGTCTCATATTTTAGTTTGGGTTACCTAATATTATATACCTTATTAGGAGATGATATCGATAGCGAAGATTTACAAGAAAAAGACAAAATTTGTCATCGAATGAAGACATTAATTATTAAAAATACAAAATTATATTGGTTATTAGAGAGATGTTTAGTTGAAGAACCCAAAAATAGGAGTATATTATTTATTTAGAAGAGACAAATATTATTTACATATTATTGTAAATTTGTTCACCATAAACTTCCGAAAGGTTTGAATAATTATCTTTTTTATTAGAAGACGCATTTGCTACTACAGCAGCGGTGGTAATACTATTAGAACCATAATTAGAACCAGAATTAGAACCAGAATTAGAACCAGAATTAGAACCAGAATTAGAACCAGAATTAGAATTAGAACCAGAATTAGAATTAGAACCAGAATTAGAACCAGAATTAGAACCAGAATTAGAATTAGAACCAGAATTAGAACTATTCTTTGTATAATCAACATCTAATAAGTAACCAAAAGCAATCTTAACAAATATAAATGAAATTACAATTACCAAAATAAATGTTATCATTTCCTTCACAAAGTTTGTTATTTTTAATTTTGAGTTTCCATTAACTGGCAAAAATTTTGTTAAAAAATCAATGTTTAACTTTCTTAAAACTATTACAATTAAAGGAATAATAATATCCCCCACTAATGATTGTATACCATCTTTCGCTGCTAAAGCTATACAAACTCCGGCTACGGTTCCTACAATATTATTATCAACAATAAACTTTTTTATTTGACTAAACTCATTATCAAAATGGTTTTTAATAACTGACATATCTAATATATCATAATAAAAATAAAGTATTAGTTATATGATAAAAATAAATTACTAAATTATTCATTTAATTATCTTATAATATGTTATATATGTCATTAACTACTTTTAAAAAGAAATCTGTCATTCAATATGGCGCAAAACGCTCTGGAAGTGCTCCTGGTGGTGTTTGGTTACCGCAAGGACCTTTTGGGCACGCTACTATAGCTTTACAACAAGCATTGCAAACATACGGTCCTGTTGGTTTTTCTATTAATGGTGGTCATAGAAATGTCGGATATGTTGGTAAAAGCTACGCAATGTCCAAATCTGGAACTCCTTACAGAGGAACTCAGCCTATTGGTTTTGGAGGAACTTATGGAAAGTATCCATCGGCTACATTAGTCGGACAATATAGCGGTGCCGTTCCTAATGCCGGAAGTAAACAAGCTGCCGTTCAACCTCTTCTTAACTCTAGCGAGGTTAATACAATGGGAACCCAATATATTTATGTTAAACCATCTGTTTTATCGACTAAAGGTATGTTGGAAAAACGATACAGATGGGCTTATAATGGTCAATATCCAAACTACTGGGTTCAGCCTGTATATACCGGAAATCAAACCGATAGCAGTAGTCAAGGATTATATGTACAAAATTTGGCTGCTGCTAACAATTGTAATCTTAAAGTCAATAATGTTGGAACATATGAAGGGCATGTTGTGGGTTGTGGTCCTACATTATGTACTCCTGGTCGTTCAACTGCTCGATTCAAGTTTAATGATATGGCTCGCAATGCTCCATATACCAAGACACTTTATCAACCGGTTTCTTATGGTCAATATAATTTGTATTTGACTCGAGGCTGTAATAATCCCGTTGGTCCTCAAAAACCTTTCCCTTTTGCAGTTCAAACTGGTACTGGTATTAAAACTGGTGGTATACGTATGACCAGTGTTGGTAACGCTTGTGGAACATCCAATATTTATTTGACACCTCCAGCTTGGTATTGGACACCAACATCAGACCCAAATATAAGTCAAGAACCTCAAACATCACCATTTACAAATCAATAAAAGTTAAATAATATATACTCATTAAATATAAATATATATTATGGAAGGAAATACAAAATTAGCTATAGGTAGTCCTACAAGCCCAAGTAGTGAAGAAATTTTAGAAAAACTTGAAGCTCTTATTGAACCAAAAGAAGAATCTGGAGATGTAGAAGAATACAAAATAACTATATTGGTATTAACTATTGCTCACGGTGAAAAAATTATATTAAGACCTCATATAAGTGATTTAAATGAATTTGAAGATTATGAGAGAGAATTAAAAGGACTACCGTGGTATACATTTGTTGAAAAAACTTACATATATGGTTATGCTCCATTTGGAAATGTATGTTTAATAAGTCACAATCCGAATGAAATTTGGAGTAGACCTGAGACGAAACTTGGTTTTCAAAAAACTCTTAATAGCTTGTCAATCGACACAACAAATAGAAAAACGTTTGCAAAAACTGTTAGTCAAGTAAATACTGATTTTATAACCAGACCTGTATCACGATCAGAAACAAGTCAAGCAAAACCAAGAGGTGTTATTATGGCAGAGATGTTTAAAACAGATAAAGATCGTCATTCGGAAAATATGCCAATAAAAGGAATAATGAATCCAATGACAATGCGTTTGGAAATAGTTCCATCTCTTTATGTTTTATCAGGAAAAAATACGGATAGAATAGAGGAATATATTAAACAAGACCCATCTACATTCATGGCTTCACAAGACCGTTATTCGGGAATTTTTGTTTCTGTTCTTTCAGACAATAGAGATAATACTTATGAATTCCCATCATTATTTAATTTGGCTGATGGAAGACATATAATGGAAATTTTTCAACGACTAAAAAATCCAATTCCTGGTATAAATATTGATACTGTTGATGGTAGTGAGTTATACAAAGTAATTCAGGATTACATTAATTATTGGAATAGAACTTATGGAAGACCTATGTTAGATATAAGATTTGGAATGAATGGTTACCAAATACGAGATAAAACAACTGGAAAAATCAAGTCACCAAGTTATTTTATGTTAACACAATTGAACACAATGAATGTATATGTAATAGCAAATTTAGTGTTTGATTTTTTAGCATCAAAAGAAAAAGAACCAAACGGGGTATATAGAAAGGATATAGAAATATGGGTAGAAGAATTAAAAGAGAAAAATTCGAAAATAATTAATATTTCTACTGCTTGTGAAGGAGTTAATCCAGCTAAAATTAGTATGCCAACTATACAAGATATTACCCCACATATAAATCGTAATAGTATAAGCCGAAGTATAACTCAAAATGAAACTGAAAAAGGTGGTCCAGATATTATAAATTTTGATGATTTAGATGAATATATTTCAAATTTTGAAGAGAAAGTAGTAGAAGAAGCCGAAGGTCTACGTTCTTGGAAAGCAAGGAGAAGAAGAACCATTAAACGAAGTAAAAGGAAAACAAGAACTAAGAAACGAAGTACAATGAAAAAATATAAAAATAATAAGAAACGTAAGGATTATAATAAATAATAAATAATAAATAAAATAAACATAAATATTTTTTTTATATTTATTAAATAATGGTAACAAAAGGAGCATTCGGTTATATAATTGGTAAAAAGAAACGACTTATGCCTGTTAATGATGACGCCGATTTACTTTGGCAAATATTGGTTAGAGAGATTTATGTATTAATGAAACATTTTGTAACCAAAGAAGAGCTTCAAAAAGCATTTGAAGCAATTGTTGTCGCGAAAAATAAGCCAAAAGCGGAGCAAATTGAACAATGCAAATGTTTTACCGACTTTGAAAATGAAGGTGAATCTAAAGATGGTGAATGGTCTTCTTTATTGAGATATTGCCAAAGCAGCTTTATTAATGTTTTAGAAGCGGGTCATATTTTAAACGAAAAAACAGATATATATGGTCACATTTTTCTACTTGATTTCAATAAAGGCGAGGTTTCATTTTATTTTAAGGACTGGGACGGCAAAAATAATGAACTTGACACCGCCAAAATAGAGGAAATTATGGATTTTGACGATATGCCGACTAAAAGTTACACTGAAATTATTAAAGAAACACGTGACAGATTCACTGTATTTTATGAAAATATTACAAAAGTCCACACCGAAATTGAAAAATTGAATAAATTATTGGCAGAATCAAAGCGTCAAGGTGCGGCAAATATTGAAGAGAAGGTGGATAAATTATTGTATGAAATGAAGATAGAAGAGAGAAAACTAAATCTTGGACGCCGGGTTTTTTATAACAGATTAAAGGTGTTGGATTTAATTGAAGAGGAAAACCAATGAAAATAAAGTTAAAGATGTAAATATTTAATTAAAAGAATATAAACATTTGTTTAATTATATTATTATAAAGTATAATGGCGCAATTTTATAATAGTAATAGTAATAATATCATTTGTAATGCAATTAATATGTTACTTAACACATATGAAAAGGTAATGGTTTTAAAAGTGTTTGTCGATTCTAACGATGAGAATCTAAAATTTACATATATTAACGCAGCAAATACACATAATAATAAAGTTATACATTTACAAGAGCATATTGACGCTGGGTTTGATTTGTATGCTCCCGGGAATCAAGGTGAAGCGTTAGACCGTTATGGAATTGATTTACCGTTTTTTGGTCCAGGAAGAGAAGACAGAAATCCTGTGAATAAGCTGGATTTTATGGTATCTTGTTCAGCGCAAATGATAACTGATGGAGCCAAGTGTTTTAACACTGGTTACTATATGTATCCGAGGTCATCATTGTCTAAAACGCGTTTGCGTCTGGCTAATTCTGTGGGAATCATAGATGCCGGGTATCGTGGTCACTTGACAGGAATGTTTGATGTTGTAAATATAGATAATAATAATAATATTAGTAATAATAGTAATAATAGTAATAACAGTCATAATAATTCAGAAGCAGATTTCTGGGGCAGAAAATTTGATAGATACGTACAAATTTGCGCGCCTGGTCTCGTGCCAATTTTAGTACAAGTAGTAGATAGTATTGAAGAGCTTGGTGGCGAAACGGCGCGGGGCGGTGGAGGGTTTGGATCTACTGGTCGTTAAAGAAGATTAGATAAATAACTATATTATTTTATAGTTATTTATTATGAATATATCAATATCAAAAAAAATTAAAGAATTTACAACTGACGAAAATAAAAATATAATAATAGGTTTGTTAACAATATTAATATTAATATGGTTAGTAATGTACTTAATTCCATCTTTTTTTGTTTCTCTCTTCGACACATTTTTAGGAAGAATTATATTAGTGTTTATAGTGATTATTGTAGGTTTAAATAATTATAGATATGGGCTTATGTTGGGATTAATTTTAATAATATTTACACGTTTTGTAGATATAATCCGAACAAAAAATGGTAAAGAAGGTTTTGAATTATCGCAAATATCGCAAAGTGATTTTTTACATATTCAAAATACTATAAACCCCAAAATTGTATTTGATATGGAAATTATTAAAAGACAAGCAAGTCAGGAAGAATTAGATTACTTTTTGAAAAATGGTATGTGGCCTTGGTCTCAAGAAGTGATAGATTTATTTACTGAAGCCGTTAATAAAAATCATTTTATAAGAACATATTCAGGTGATGCTGTTAATTACGCAAGAAAAATATATAATCAAGCTGCTATATTGCAATTAATGGCTATAGAAACCAAAGAAGGTGGGTTTTTAATATCTGGCGTACAAATTAACGGCGGACCAAAAAATGATTTAGAGGACTTACCCAGCGGCTATGGCGATTTCGGTTATACATCGGGATTAATAAAACATATGAATCCAGTAATAAAGTGCAATATAGATGATAATGGTAATAATTCTTATTTAGAAAAAACTGTGTATACTGGGAAAGGCGGAATTTTTGGCGAACAAACAAGTAAAAAAAGTCCTGTAGATTATAATAATTTGGAAAGCGAAATCCCAGGTTTTAAATTTTTAAATGGTCCTTGTGATCCTTGTAAGGCGATGAATTCTACACCAGATTACTCGTGTTCTTATAGTTTGGATGCTAAAGGTGGCAGCTCTGGTGTAAGTAGCGTTTGGAAATATTTATGGGGAAATCGTTAATGAATCGTTATCGCTATCGTTTGCTTCTTTATCGCTTGCGCTATCGCTTGAAGAAACATAACTAATAGAACGCATTACTGTTTTTGCCGTGTGGGTTAAATATGGCGAATCCTCCATACAATCATTAGAAACTTCATAGTCATCTGTTTTTATAGTCAAATTTGATGATGGTGCGCACGATCTTTGATTAGGCTTAGGACGAGCAGACGATGACATTGCCGCTTTTTGTACATTTTCTTCATCAGAATCATCATCCGAACCTGAATCCGAATCATAAGCGCGAGTATTTACATTTACACGGTCTAAGGGTGTGGTATTTACTGTATAAATTCGTTGTGTTCCCTGTGATGTTTGCCGTGAACTAATACACATCCTTCCATATCGTGTTCCTAATGTTTTCTGCGAAATATGAATATCATCACATAACATTTTAATAAATTTATTTTGCTTATCATTATTGTCTTCCATATATTTTAACATTTCATCAAATAACTTTGCCATTTTCATTTTACAATCACTAATATTTCCATAACTAAAATATCCTTCATTTCCAAATCTTGGTGAGCTTTCATATTTTTCTTGACATTGTTTCACTTCACCAAGCAGTGTCAAGGTTCTATGTCTAAACGCGTAATTCACAAAATTTAATTCGTGTTCGGTTTCTTGGAATATATGTATTTCTAATGGTTCTACAGTTTTTAAATGAACATAACAAGTTGATGGAGTATCAGTAAACAAATGATAAACTTTATTTGACTCGCCAACAATATCGCCAATGAAAAGCCTATTTGTGTATAAATTACTATTGTAGTTATAGATTACTCCGTGTTCAACCACTATTTCGCAGTTGTATAACAATTTATGAGTAATACTGTGTAAAATTTCTCCAAAAACAAATCCTGCTTTTTCAATTGCGTCGACATAATGATAAGAACTTTTTTCAAAATCACTAAGTATTCCAAGTAGTTTCGCATCGTGGTCCGAGCCATAACCTATAAAATAATTATAAATATCTTTGACTACAAGCTGTTTTAGAATATTAGGTTTGGTTTCACCTTCAGTAACTGCTCCGTCTGTCATAAATATATGACTTATTTGATGAGTTGGATACATTGTTTTTAGCATACTAATATATTTAGATGTCTCTTCTAATGCCAGACCAATATTGGTCCCACCACGTGATCTTATTTTGCTGATTGTTTTCTCAATTGATTTATAATTATCTTCTGTAACATTTGTTCTCTCAAGAATATTACTAAATTTGTCGTCAAATTTAAATATAGTAACATTTGCTTTAATATTAGGATGTTCCTCAAGATAACTAACTATATTTTTTAATGTATGAATTGCTTGTTCTATTTTAGATGATGATTCCATCGAACCGGAATGGTCAATGGTTAGCACTATCTCGTGATTTATGTCTGATGGTTCACAAGCAACAGCTTGTAAATTAAGTAATCCAAATTTGGCACCTGTAAAAGGTAAACAATTATCAGGAAGAGTTATTTCTTCATTATAGGCGGCGAAGCCCTTGGTAAAATATTTAGTTGCGGTATTAAAACTGGTCATTCTATAAACTGTATATCTTAAAATATATAGGTTAAAAATATTTCAATTTTTTTATAAAATAAAATCCTTGAAACGTTTTTCGACATATTCAATTGCGTTGTAATAATTATCAAATGATGTTTTATATTGATACGGAGTATGTTTAACAGGTACACTAACATTCACTTTGTGTTTGTCAATTCTTATTTCGAAATAATCTAAATCGCCAAAATCAGGTCTTTTGTATTCAATCAAATTTAGTTCATTTTTTGACAGCATCCAACCCTTTTCTTTAAATAAAATATCCAGAAGTAAAAAACCTTTGTTCTTAATATTTAAATTAACATCGTTGTTTGTGAGCGTATTATCGTGTATGTTCATTTGATATATTAATAATAGAGTTACCTTTAAATATTTTATTGTTTAATCAAAACATTAAACATTTAAAAAAAAAACACTTAAAAATAGATACATAATTAATTTATAAATGGATCCTACAAGTGAGAATATTGTTTTATCAGAGACTCCTGCTCCTGTGCAAAAGGAAATAAAATTGGTAGATGTACCGGTTACCGATGAGAATGTGGCATTGAATTTGATGGTTTCTTTTTTGTCATTGGCTCAAAAACGCGGCAGTTTTGGGTTGGATGAGTCGGCAAAAATATGGGAGTGTGTGAGAAAATTCCAGAAACCGATGTAAATAAAAATTTATTTATTTTAGTTTTATTATTTTTATATTCTATTTTATAAAATATAAAAACATTACAATATTGTTATTTATTATGGGAATAATATTTTCGAAAATTGAGAAGTTTTTTGATAAAAAATACAAGTATAGTAATTATAATTATAAGTATGACTATGAATACGATTCTATTGTTAAAAATAAAAATGATGATTATGATGATGAATTAGAAGACGATCCTCTTATTTATGATCCAAAGGCCAAAATTGATTATTACAATAAAAAATTAGAAGGGATAATGTATTTATAGTAAAAGTTTATTTGTATGGTCTGCGCGATTTTCGCACATAATGACCTTTGCGATGAAAAACCTTGCTGCCCTTTTTAGTAGTAAAATTTTGTCTTCCTTTACGAGTTTTAGAAGCAGAGCCTTTGCGGTAACCATAGGGTCTGTGAGTTTTTCTTACATAATGACCTTTCTGATGGTATACCATATCACTTTTTTTAGTGGTATAGTTTTTACGTCCAGGGTGGGTTTTGGAAGGCGTTCCAAAAAAACTTCCGAAAAATGAGTTCATATAATTTATACATATATTTTTATTTTTTTGT
>Ga0222712_10007539_pt1 | contig 10487 bp, 11 predicted proteins | sample C33_657DmetaG_FD_165043 | JGI IMG/M metagenome (GOLD analysis project Ga0222712, IMG submission 165043) | Estuarine water microbial communities from San Francisco Bay, California, United States - C33_657D | ecosystem: Environmental > Aquatic > Marine > Unclassified | place: USA: California...
CCAACATAATGCCGAAGTGTACCCAAGTAATCCTAGCTCTACATACTCCTACGGAACAGGTGGCCACTCTACACACGTTGCAGGAACAGTAGCAGGGAATACACAGGGATGGGCACGTGGCGCTAACATTTATAATATCTATTACGATGCGGGCAATGCTTACCCAGAATTTAGCTATGTGATGGATTATATTAGAGCGTTTCATCGTAACAAATCAATTAACAATGCAACAGGTAGAAAAAATCCAACTATAGTTAACAACAGTTGGGGTATGAGTATATTTCCAAGCGAGTGGGCGTTTAGTGATATCACTTCAGTTACTTACAGAGGTAATATTTACACACCTAGTGGTAGTGCAACCTATACTGGCTTCAGTGGTGTATGTACATCAAATCAACGCCTAGCCACATTACAAGGCTTAGAAAATCACGGTAATAGAATATCAACCACTGGTGCATATATTCCGCCAGCTGGATACATTGTGTCTAAACCAGTATCATGGAGTCAGACTGGGCAACAGGCAAGTTTAACTATTCTAACTCAACCAAATTCTACATATGAGCTAACTATACAAGGCCCTGCTGATATAAATTTAATTCACAATGTTGCTGTTGATTCAGTTTCTGGAACTATGAGTATTAGTAACGAAATTAGTATTTTAAATGCAAGTAGCGTAGAAGTTTTTAATTTTACTGACGGGCCAATTGGCACTGAGAATGGTGGCACTATCGAAGTAAACATTAATGAAAATAACATTAATCTAGTAGGCACTGAAATTTATACAGTGAGATTTAACACCACTATCGACACTACCGGTATAACAAACCCATTGTTTGCTGCTGCTATGTCATTGACTGTTATTACAGAAAGTACTCCTGCAAGTGCTAGTGTCACTACTATTACAAATAATTTGTTAGGACCTGCATCGTTATCATCTTCAACTACACCAACTGTAGGAAATAATGATGACGGCTACTGGACTTTAAACTTACCGTTTACTATTGAATACTTAGGAAATTTTTACAGTACTATCTATGTTGGCACTAATCATTATGTTACATTTGGCGGGGGATCGAGTAACTACACTAATCTAAGTGCTACTAATCCAAATCTTCCAAAAATCATGTGGGCCTGTGCTGATAACTCAGTACAGAGAATTTACTATGGTGTAGAAGGTTCTAATCCAACTAGAAGATACCGAGTTAGAATAGAAGGTAATGCATCAACTTCAGGGACCTTAGGCACGCCGGGAATGGTCTGTGAATATGTATTCTACGAAGCAAACCCACAAGAAATTGATCTGCAACTAGGCGCCAACAATAGAAAAACTATAGGTAGTGGGTTTACTACAGAACAATTAAACAGTTGGGGATTTATTGCTGGACAACGAATTCCAGCTCGTGTTGCCGGCTTAGATACAGACTTAGAAGACGCTTACGCCGAAGGTATTGTCATGGTAGGTGCAGCAGGTAACGGCAGGTGGAAACACGACGTGCCCGGTGGCCTCGATTGGAACAATACTTTTCAAATGAGTAATCGATATCCGGGACAGACATACTACTATATGAGAGGTACTAGCCCTACAGCTAATGATAATCTTGCCGACGGTGGCAACTATGAACTTCCGGCTATCTGTGTAGGGTCAGTTGATACTATTAGTACAGATCAAAAAGTTACATATAGTGATTGCGGCCCAGGTGTTGACATATGGGCGCCTGGAACTTATATTATTAGTTCCTATACAGGTGGTATCAGTGACAGTAGGAACGGCAGTTATCTACTTGGAAAAATTTCAGGTACAAGTATGGCCAGTCCACAAGTTGCAGGAGTATTAGCATGTGCGTTGGAAGTGTATCCTCACTGGAATCAACAGTCTGCAAAAAGATATATACAGTGGATTGCCAAGTCAAATCAACTTACCGGCACTACTGGCGGGGCAGCTGACGGCCAAGATCTGCAAGGTGCTGCTAACTTATTTCTATACTATAAAAAAGAAATACCAGTGTCAGGTACAATGTCCCCAAGGGTAACACATAATTTAAGACCAGAAACTGGTGCTGTATATCCTCGACCAAAGATTAGAAGGACATAATACATGGCTTTAAGTATTTGGACTCAACAATCCGGTTACAAGTTTAATGCCGTACAAGAAAGAGCTATTGTTAACCAACAATTACCAGTTAGTTACAGCTCAGGTTTTGACGATAGTACCAGTTTGAATTTTAAAGTTATATCTGGAAAACTACCAACGGGTCTACGTTTAGAGAATGATGTAATAGTTGGAACGCCGTACGAAGTGCCTAGACCAACCGAGTTTGAATTTGTTATTCGAGCTAGTTACAATAATCAGATAGCCGATAGAACTTTCTTTTGGACTGTTGAAGGTCAAGACGAACCTACATGGGAAACAGCAGCTGGTGCATTGCCGCTAGGAGCAAATGATCAGTATTATATTCTTGATAGTTCATACATAGATTTTCAACTGCAAGTAACAGACTTTGACACTGCGGCAGGACAAGAATTAAAATTCTTTCAACCTAAAAATGGTGGGCAATTACCTCCAGGGTTAATTTTAACTAGAGACGGCAGACTTGTAGGGTGGATACAGCCTGCATTAGCTATCCCAGAAACTTCGGGTAACGGCTCTTTTGATAACACACAGTTTGATAGTATTGCTTATGATTTTGGCAATAGATCCTCTAACGGTTACGACAGTTACATATACGACATAGTTAATTTTGATTATAGTATTAGTTCTCTTGCACCTAAAAAATTAAATCGATACTATGAATTTTTAGTTACAGTAACTGATGGAGATACTAGCTCAACAAGAAAATTTAAAATATTTGTAGTAGGAGACGACTACTTCCGTGCTGACAATGTAGGTGTATGGGCGGGCAACGGCACATTTACAGTTGACGGTACATATGTTAGAGCACCTATTTGGATAACACCTAAAAATCTAGGTGTTAGAAGAGCCAACAATTATCTAACTTTTAAACTAGACACCTACGACGGATTAGATTTAGGCCCTATAACTTATAACTTAGACACAGTAAATCCTACACTTAGTGCTACTGCATTTACTAGTTTATCAACAGAAAACAGAGTAGGTACGAATTTAGTTAGAATTAAAAATTCATCCAGTGTACCAGTTAATGGTAATAAACTATGTTTGAAAGACTATGTTGCTGGTGCAGGAAATACCACTTACACTATTGTGAATGTTTTAAATATTTCAAATGAGTATGTGCTTACCGTTTCTCCATTCTTAGATATTGGAATTCAAAATAACACGCGAATTGAATTAGGTACAGAGAGTATACTGCCAAATGGCCTACAATTTGATCAAGGAACGGCCGAAGTATTTGGTATTGTTCCGTATCAACCAGCAATAACAAAAACTTATTCATTCACAGTTACTGCTACAAGACTTAGCGATCGTGACGAAAAGGCCAGTGCTAAACGAACATTTACTGTACAGACCATTGGTGAAATTGACAGTATAATGAATTGGAACTCTTCTCCAAGTCTAGGTAGCATAGGTGCTAATTATATTAGCAACTTATTCTTAAGTGCGTCTAGTACACTTTCTGACTCAGTTATATTGTATGTAAAGACTAGTGGCAGTTTACCACCCGGCTTAACTTTGCAACTTGATGGCGAAATAACAGGTAAAGTAAATCAGTTTGGAACTAGTGGCAACGGATTAACCACTATTGATGGCGGGGATTTTATTTTAGATGCCAGCGATACCACCATTGATCGAGATTATACGTTTACTGTTGAAGCTAGAGATATTTTAAGCTATAGTGCAATTTCTCAAACATTCACACTAAAGATCGATACTCCTAACGATAGACTATACAGTACTATGGTTGTTAAGCCGTTCTTAAAACAAATTCAACGAGATTACTTTAGAGAATTTATTACAGACTCAAATATTTTTGACAGTGCATCAATTTACAGACCAAGCGATCCTAATTTTGGTATTCAAAGTGAATTAAAGATGTTAGTATATGCGGGTATTGAAACCAAAGCAGCAGGTGCAGTGCAAGGTGCTATAGGTAGAAATCACAAGCCTAAAAAATTTAAACTTGGTGATGTTAAAAAAGCACAGGCAAAACTTAGGGGAACTAACGAAGTTATATACGAAGTTATATACTTAGATGTTGTTGATCCGTTAGAGATAGGAAAAACGCATTTGCCTGCACAGATTTTTACAATTGGTGATAAACGATCTATAACTGTAGATCAAAATAATCAATACTACAACGGACCGTTTACACTAGATACTGCATATTGGAATCCTGCTGATCCATTCTATGTATCAGTTGATCGAAACAATGTGTTTGCAGATGATCCTAATAGTTCAAAGAGATTTCCAGTAAGTATTAGACTATGGAGAGAACGTATTAAATCATTAGGGCTTCGAGATCGAGACTATTTGCCACTTTGGATGCGCACAATACAAGATGGTACTGTTAATGAATTGGACTGGATTCCAGCTATTCCGTTGTGCTATTGTAAGCCAGGACGAGCTGATGACATCTTGTTAAACATTAAAAATCACATAGAAACTACAAATTTCGATTTTAAAACAATTGATTATATAATTGATAGATATATAATAGATTCAGTCACCGGCTACAGTGCTGATAAATATATCGTATTTGAAAACAACAGGACAAGTATAACATGACAATAGCTACAGATATCTCTAGTGCATCTACAGCGGCAAACGCAATAGACCCAACATTTCCAGTTGCAGGTCAGGATAATAATAGCCAGGGCTTTAGAGAAAATTTTAACAACACTCAAATTGGATTGCAAAAAACTGTAACCATATTGACTGAACTAAACAATACAACTGCAAAACTTAATGCTGACAATAATTTCAATGACGTTATTCTTGAAAACGCAGAGATTAGAAGATTATACGGATCTGTAGCTGTTATCGGTAATACTTCCCTTCCTACATCTATTGATACTAGAGACGCACAATATTTTACTTACACAATAAAAGCAGATCTTACATTAACATTTAGCCAATGGCCAGTAAGTGATCGTTTTGCTAAGATCTACATTGACGTTAAGACTGACGGGCTCGGTGCTTGGGATGTAGACTTTGCTACCACAAGTGGAACAGTTCGTCCACAAAGCACACTAACATTACCATTTACACTTAACAGTAACGGGTCTACTCGTCATATGTTCGAAGCATGGACTATTAACGGCGGCAATGATGTATTTTTAAAACACGTTGGGAATTTTGCCTAATGCATCCGCTAGCCGAAGACTATAGCAAATTAAAGGACTCCGAAATTGACTCTAGGATACAAGATCTTAGTCGAAAATATTGGCAGTCTTCAAACCCTGGTGTGCAACACCAAATATCGTTATTCTTAGATCTTTACAAAGAAGAATTACGTCATAGGCAAGCTAAAACGTGGCAACAACACCAAACGAAGTCACCTGAGCTTGACAAACTGATCAATGTCAAGTAAAATTGCGTAATGCAATTAGACTCTTTTAGTAATCCAATTTTTAACGACGCTGATATCTTTAATGCCCTTTATAAGGGTTATGAATTTGATATTGATAATTTACCATTTGTTGAACCGTCAGACGACATAGAAAAATTAGAACAGTTAACAGGTATTAAATTTTCTTATCAAAATTTAAATGCTACTGATGTAACAGCATTTGACAAACAGATGCAGTCTAAATGGGTCATGCCCGACAAATACAAACAATTAGACATTGAAGAATACCTAGTTAATCAGTGTCCTAAACAACATTATCCGCGCCTTATAGAAGAATTACAAGAATACAGGGACCGTGATATGCTAGATTTATTACGTTGGCTTAAATATTTTGTGGACACTATGCAATCTAATAACCTAGTTTGGGGTGTTGGGCGAGGTTCCAGTGTAGCCAGTTATGCGTTATTTTTAATAGGTGTACATAAAATTGACAGCATCAAATATAATTTAGACTGGCAGGAATTCTTGAGATAAGTACATATAACCGTAAAGGAGAACTATTATGGCAATGAAAGAAGCAGCAAGAAAAGTGCATAAAACTATGCAAGGTAAAGAAATTGACCTTGACAAACTACGTATTCGTAACGAAACTACTCTAGCAGTAGGTAATGCTCGAATGAATGCTCGTGGTGATGAACTTGGTGCAAACGGACAAATTGTTCGTAAGCGTGAAGAAGCAAGTACAGAATACCACACAGACAGTTCAGAACTTAGAAAGTAAGAGGATTTATGTCAGAGACATTAGGATTTCAAAAAAATGCAGGTGTAAACATCAATGCCTGGAAAGTATCTATTCTTAAACCGTTAACTGATAATGTAATTGTTATCGACATGAATTTTGGAGAGCAAATCACAAATAGTGGTATTATTCTTCAAAGTGACAATGGTAAGGCACACGGTGTACATCCTAGATGGGCTAAAGTATATGCAGTAGGGCCGGAACAAAAAGATGTATCAGTAGGGCAATGGGTGTTAATTGAACACGGACGTTGGACGCGAGGTATTAAGATCGAAGATGACGAAGGTGAGAAAATTATTAGAAAAATTGATACAAAATGTATGCTAATGATTTCAGACGAGGCTCCGCCAGAAGATGCAATGATTGGAAGAGAACTATGACCAATCCTTTTAGAGATCAAGAAAAATTCATGCGGGCCAGCGATCAAACTGTTGGCGAACTAAACGAGGCACAGTACAAATTGTACTTGGACCTTATGGACGAAGAATGGAAAGAGCTTAAGGCTGCTCTTCTAATGGAAGACCGTGTGGAACAGTTAGATGCACTGTTAGACTTTATCGTTGTTACAATTGGTGCTATCCATAGTGGCGGCTTTGACGGAGAAGGTGGTTGGAAGGAAGTTATTGGTACTAACTTGGCCAAGATCGACAAAGAGACTGGCAAGGTTCGTAAACGTGAGGACGGTAAGGTATTGAAACCCATAGGGTGGGTGCCGCCGGAGTTGGCTCCTTTTGTGAGCAAATAACTCAAAGGGACTAGACAGTCCCTTTCTTTTTCTGTATAATAAACGAAAAGGATATTGCAATGTGGAGAGTTAGATATTATATGGTCGGCGGAACAAGAGCAACAAAGTTGTTTCCTACGCTAACAGAAGCTACACATTTTGTAGTGTATAAAATCCGCACCTGCAATGTTTACGAATTTATAAAGGTTAAAGAATGAAAGAACTATGGGTAGAGAAATACCGTCCTGCAACTGTTGACGGCTACGTTTTTAGAGATAACCATCAGAGAGAGCAAGTACAAAGCTGGATCAAGCAAGGTACTATTCCACACTTGTTGTTTAGCGGTAATGCAGGTATTGGTAAAACAACATTGGCAAAGATCTTGTTTAACGAACTTGAAATCCAAGACTTAGACATCTTAGAAATCAATGCGTCACGTACTAACTCAGTTGAAGACGTTCGTGATAAAATTGTAAACTTTGTACAGATGATTCCGTTTGGAGACTTTAAGGTAGTACTATTAGATGAAGCAGATTACTTATCACCTAATGCACAAGCAGCCTTACGTGGAGTCATGGAAGAATACCATACGACCGCTAGATTTATTCTTACTTGCAACTATCCTAATAGGATTATCCCTGCTCTCCACAGTCGTTGTCAAGGCTTCCATATTGAACGAGTTGACGTTACTGAATTTACTGCTCGTGTTGCTACTATTCTTGTGGAAGAGAACGTAGAGTTTGATCTTGACACATTAGACACGTTTGTCAAAGCTACGTACCCAGACCTGCGCAAGTGTATCAATACTGTGCAGATGAACAGCTTAGAAGGCAAACTACACACTCCCGAAAAAGGCGATACTGGAGAAGCTGACTATAAGATTGAAATGGTTGAGCTTTTTAAGAAGGGTAAAATTTCAGAAGCACGTAAATTAGTATGCGGACAAGCTAGACCAGAGGAGATGGAGGAAATCTATCGCTGGTTGTATGATAACGTAGCAATCTTTGGTGAAGAACCACTACAAGAGAAAGCTATTCTTATTATTAAACAAGGCCTTGTTGATCACACTCTAGTTAGCGATCCAGAAATTAATCTTGCTGCCACACTAATTAGATTAAGTCACTTGTAAAAAAGGGCCCCAGGGGCCCTTTTTATTTAATCATCACCGTAAATATCAAGTACTTCTTTTACGGCATCGTGTCTTTCAATATCGTGACTATCAAAATACACAGCATCGATGTGAGACAACCTGTGACCTTTGATTTTGTCAATAAAGTCAACTAAGCCGTTATCTTTTAGGCGGTCGGCTTGGTTCAAGTCCCCTGTAACTACCATCTTAGAGTTTTCTCCTAGACGTGTTAACAACATCTTCATTTGATTTTGAGTTGCATTCTGCATCTCGTCCGCTATAACGTAAGCATTCTTAAACGTGCGGCCGCGCATATATGCGAGTGGGCTGATTTCAATTACTCCTTCATAGAGCATATTTTCTATGTCTTTCTGTTGATAGTATTCTCCTAATACGTCAAATATCGGTCTTGTCCATGGAGCCATCTTTTCATTAAGCGTCCCTGGTAAGAATCCCAAATCTTCATCTACGGAAACGGCGGGTCTTGTGACTATAATTTTATCAATTTTTCCCTCTTGATAAAGTTTGATTCCCATCTGCACTGCCAAGAGCGTCTTACCCGTACCAGCTGGCCCGATGGCAAACAAGATATTCTTGGTGTCATCGTTGAGTTTGAATAGATAAGATTCTTGGTGCTTGTTACGTGGTAACAAGGTTACACGCTGCTTTTTTGCAGGTACATGTGCATGAAAGTCAATTACATTCACATCTGAAGTAAAACGTTTTTTCACTCTTGTGTTTTTACTCATTAAGTTTATCTCCCACTTTTAGTAAAGCAGGACATGTAGCGACCGCCTCGATAACTACAGAGGTCCTACACTATTACTTAGTCATTTTGGACTAGAATAAACTAGCAACATATGAATTAAAACCTGCTAAATAAGAGTAGAACCTTCTAGGAATAATCATGCCTGATATTTTAGACGTTATTAAAAACGTAGAATCAATTTACAGCACAAACAGCAGTTTAAGCACACTTAAAGACTTTGAGCGTGTTCTAGACGAAATGAATATGTACGTATATAAAAACTGGGCCGATGGCGAACTAGCAAGTGGACCTAAAGTAGATCGTCACTGGGTCACTGCTAGTTTTATGTGGCCTAGAGAAAAGATGCCCGATCCTATGGCTGCAAAGCGTTTACTAGACTACGGTTGCCGTGTTCGTTATGAAAAAACAAATCTGTTAGAACCTCGTAAAGTTAAAGACTCAGACGACTTTCGACCAGGTACACGCAAAGGTAAATTAGATCATACTCCAGTATGGCTAGTGGAAATTACCATGCCTAAGAAACTAGTTGAAGATATTTACAATGGATATATGACAAAAATGAAAGAAAGCATGGGCATTGGCCGTAATGCAAATGTTGACGCTGCTCCGCCACAGGCAGCTGAACAGGCAGCAGTAGCAGCACCAGCTGGTGGAATGCCGGCGGCGCCTACAGGAGGAGAACCAAATGCAGCAGCTTAACGAAGGACTATTAGCAGGCGATCTTCGTATGCTAGTTAATAATATTTTTGAAGTAGACAGCTACGCCAGTAAGATGGGAGAAGATAAAGACATTGTAGTTTTATCTTTCACCGTTGAAAGTCAAAAACCTGCAGATGACCTAGTTGAATTTGTAGAAAACGGATACGACTTTGTATTAGATGCAGATATTAGCCCAGGTGAACTTAATGATGGCAAGTATAAAGTATTTGTAGAAATTGAACGTAATCGTCGCATTCACGAACAAATCCTTGAACTACTTAACGGAGTTGGATTACTTTCAGAAATCTCAGATTTTAAATTTAGATACCACAAGGCATTTAATAGTTTAGATGCCAATAATGAAAATTTAGACGGTACTATACCAAAAAATAAAGACGACTACGAAGTTACTATTCAAGAAAATCACATGAATAACTTTAGTAACTTTTTTGGTCGTAGCTACTTAGAACAAGTAAGTGTTGATCAAGAAGATATTGTATTTCAAAAGAAATATGCAGAACCGTTGCGTATGCGTATTGCAGACTTTGGAACAAAAGCTGAAGTCTATGACAATATTGTTGGCCCTATAATGTTAGAGGGCAGCTCTATGAGTGAAATCATGTACTTCACCAAATATGTGGGCAACTACAACATTACCAAAGTTGGAGACAAGTTTGTATTTGAGAACGGCAAGTATGCTGTAGCATTGGAGAAAGTCTAATGTGGATACTTAGTCTAATACCAGAAAATATATTCGTCATAATTTATTATGTACTGGCGGGTGCTGGTATTACACTATACATTGTTAGCAAGTTAGTAACATGGATTCCAATGATACAGCAATGGAAGTTACCCATGGAACTAGTAGGAGTCATAGCACT
>Ga0222712_10007540_pt1 | contig 10487 bp, 5 predicted proteins | sample C33_657DmetaG_FD_165043 | JGI IMG/M metagenome (GOLD analysis project Ga0222712, IMG submission 165043) | Estuarine water microbial communities from San Francisco Bay, California, United States - C33_657D | ecosystem: Environmental > Aquatic > Marine > Unclassified | place: USA: California...
TCGGCTGCTCCATCCCGGCCTGCGCGGTCAGGCCCTGGCCGATTTTTCCGCCGCCGTACTGTTCGCCATGGGTGATGACCGGCCAACCGTAATTGCGACCGGGCTGAGGCAGGTTCACCTCGTCGCCGCCCTGCGGCCCGTGCTCACTGAGCCACAGGCGTCCATCCACCCCGAGCGTGGCGCCCTGGGGATTGCGATGCCCCAGGCTCCAGATCTCCGGACGGGCTCCGGTCTGCCCCATGAAGGGGTTACCGGGCGCAGGCGATCCTTCTCGTGTCAGCCGGACCACCTTGCCCAGATGATTGTCTAGGCGCTGGGCGTCGTCGGCCCGCAGGTACCGCTCGCCCATGGCCAAAAACAGCATCCCCTCGCGGTCTTGAACGATACGGCAGCCAAAGTGCAGCCGGCTGGCCACCTTCGGTTGCTGGCGGAAAATCACGGTCAGCGCCTCCAGCCGCTGGGCGTCCGCAGACAGCCGGGCACGGGCCAGGGCTGTACCGTTGACCGCGCCCACCTGCTCGGCAAAACAGAAATAGAGCGTCCTCTCCCACGGGCTGCCTGGCTTCGAAAAGTCGGCGTCCAGGGTCAGGTCGAGCAGGCCGCCCTGCCCCTGCGCAAGGACGGAGGGTAGCCCCTGGATCGGCGGCCCGATCCGGCCGTCGGCCTCCACCAGGCGCAGCCGGCCGGGGCGCTCGGTGACCAGAAACCGCCCCTCCGGCAGAAAAGCCAGGGCCCAAGGGTATTCAAGTGCTTGTGCAACGGTCTGGGCGCGCAGCGGTGACACGCTCGATGGCGTGCCAGTCGCCAACTGCGCGTGGGCCAGTCCCGCGTCGGTCGTGTAGGGGAGGAACAGCGCCAGAGCCAGTTGAGCCAGGGCACCGACCGACCGTCTGAGAAAGCGGGACTCGCTCGAGCACTCAGGCAGCCCAAAACCGCAAGTCTGGTCACTTGGCTGGCGAGGTGCGACTGCATCGGCAAGACAAAGCATGAGTGCGATTATGAACATCGTATGTGCATCGAGCATCACGCCCCCGCACGAAAAACCATTGGCAGATCAAGCAGTTACCCCTTCCCGGCAGAAATGACCGGATGCAGGACGGTGGTAAGCTCAGTCCCATGCGGAGATTCTCGAAACGCTTGTCTGCTCTCGGCCTGGCCCTGGGCTTGGCGCTGGCCCTGTCGTCTGCGCCTGCCTTGGCTGCGCCCCCTGTACAGCCGGGTTCGGTGGGCGCGGCCTCCGAGGATGATCTGGGGCGGCTTCTGGCCGAACGCGGCCTGATCGGCACCCTGGGGCAAGCCGGCTTGGCCGTCCGCAACCAGACCTCGGAACTGGTCCTCAATGCCATGGGATTTTTGGGGGTCCCCTACAAGCGGGGGGGTACCGCGGTCGAGACCGGCTTTGATTGCAGTGGATTTGTTCGTGCCATCTTTGAGCAGACTGCGGGCATGGTCCTGCCACGGCGCGCCAAAGAGCAGGCGGCAGCCACCGAGGTGATCGACAAGCGGGACCTCAAGCCCGGCGACCTGGTGTTCTTCAACACCATGAAAAAAGCCTTCAGCCATGTGGGCATCTATGTCGGCGAAGGCAAGTTCATCCATGCGCCAAAGCCGGGCGCTGAGGTTCGGGTGGAAGACATGGCTGGCAGCTACTGGGTGCGCCGCTTTGACGGCGCCCGTCGGGTGCTCACCTCCGCCCCGGCAGCCGACACCGCACCGCCTGTCGCACGCTAAGGCCACAGGCCACGGGCGGGTCCGCGCTCCGTATGGCTGCCTTCGTGCGCATCTCATGCAGACGCCCGCGAAGGCCGCGGGGGCGTCGGAGGGTCCTCGATTCTTGAGGCCTAACCGTGGGGCTTGTTATTTGCGCGATGGCGGAAGATCGGTGCAGGTCCCGTGAGCGGCCTCTGCGGCCATGCCAATGCTCTCGCCCAGGGTTGGGTGCGGGTGAATGGTCTTTCCAATATCCACCTCGTCCGCACCCATCTCGATGGCCAAGGCCACCTCACCAATCATGTCGCCAGCATGCGTGCCAACAATGCCGCCACCCAGGATCCGGCCACTCGGCGCGTCGAACAACAGCTTGGTGAAGCCCTCATCACGGCCATTGGCAATGGCCCGACCGGAAGCGCTCCAGGGGAACAAGCCCTTCTTGATCGCAACGCCTTGGGCCTTGGCCTGATCCTCAGTGAGGCCCACCCAGGCCACCTCGGGGTCGGTATAGGCCACGCTGGGAATCACTCGGGCGTCAAAAGCCACCTTCTCTCCGGCAGCGGCCTCGGCCGCCACATGGCCCTCATGCACCGCCTTGTGCGCCAGCATCGGCTGGCCGACGACGTCGCCGATAGCGAAGATGTGCGGGACATTGGTGCGCATCTGCAGGTCTACCGGAATGAAGCCCCGATCACTGACTGCCACGCCGGCCTTGTCAGCACCGATCTTGAGACCGTTGGGTGAGCGCCCCACCGCTTGCAGCACCAGGTCATAGACCTGCGGCTCCTTGGGCGCGCCCTCACCTTCAAAACGGACCCGGATGCCGTCCTTCGTGACCTCGGCGCCCACTGTCTTCGTTTTCAACATGATGTTGTCAAAGCGCGGCGCGTTCATCTTCTGCCAGACCTTGACCAGATCGCGGTCCGCGCCCTGCATCAGGCCATCCATCATCTCGACCACATCCAGACGCGCGCCGAGGCTGGAGTACACGGTTCCCATCTCCAGGCCGATGATGCCGCCACCGAGGACCAGCATGCGCTTGGGAACGCTGGCCAGCCCGAGGGCGCCCGTCGAGTCGACCACCCGGGGGTCCTCGGGCATGAAGGGCAGGCGCACCGCCTGCGAGCCGGCGGCGATGATGGCCTGCTTGAACTGGAGGGTCTGGGTTTTGCCGGTCTTTTCCTGGCCGTCGCCTGTGGTCTCTTCCACACTCAGGTGGAAGGGATCGAGAAAGGTCCCGTAGCCGCGTACCACGGTCACCTTGCGCATCTTGGCCATTGCGGCCAGACCCCCGGTGAGCTTGCCCACCACCTTGCCCTTGTGGGCGCGCAGCTTGTTCAGGTCGACCTGCGGCTTGCCAAAGCTCACGCCCAGGGACTCGAAGTGGGACACCTCGTCCATCACCGCCGCCACGTGCAGCAAGGCCTTGGAGGGAATACAGCCCACATTGAGGCAGACGCCACCCAGGGTGGCGTAGCGCTCGACCAGCACCACCTTCATGCCCAGGTCGGCTGCGCGGAAGGCCGCTGAATAGCCGCCGGGGCCACCGCCCAGGACCAACATGTCACACACTAGGTCGGCGCCGCCTGCATAGCTGGCAGCAGGGCCGGCGACAGCCGCCGATACTGCGGAGGCGGCAGTCACGGCGGGTGCCGACACAGAAGGCGACGCAGGGGCCGAGGCACCGGCAAACGCATGGCTGATGGGGGCGTTGCCAGCCGCAGGGCCTGCCACTGCGGAGAACCCTTCAGCCACTTCCATCAGCACCAGCACCGAGCCCTCGGCGACCTTGTCTCCGAGCTTGACTCTCAGCTCCTTGACCACGCCAGCGTGGGTGGAGGGAATCTCCATCGAGGCCTTGTCGGACTCCACGGTGACCAGGGACTGCTCGAGCTTGACCGAGTCACCGGGCTTCACCAGCAACTCGATGACAGCCACTTCACTGAAGTCGCCGATGTCCGGCACTTTCACTTCGACCAGGCTCATGATTGTTTTTCCTTGGATTTAAGTGTGAACACGTCCCACGGCCCCGCCGAGTTACGGTCGAACTCGCAGCCAGCGGCCAGGCCAGCGACGGCCACTTCGCGTGCAGACTTGGCTTTGCCATGGACAGCGTGCATCGCACCCAGGGCAAAGCTGCGGCCCGAGCCGATGCTCCAGTACTCTTTGAACTCAAACACCTCGCGGTAGCTGTAGAGGCCGTAGATGCCCGAGGCATTGGCGATCAGCACGCTGAACTGGCTCGATTCGTAGGGGTCGTGATCTTCCTCCTTGGTCTGAAGGAAGAAGTTGTCTTTGAGGTAAGGGTGTAGTTTGGTGAAGGTGTCAAACACCTCCGACTTGCTCCCGAATTGCAGCGTCTCCTGAGGCAGCGTCGCCAGGGCCTTGCGCAGCACCGGAAAGTGCGCCACGGTCCCTGCCATACCGATATAGCTGGGGCCGGACTCGGCATCGACGCGGAAGATCTTGCTGTTCTCCTCGAGCCTGTGGCTCAGACGTGTGTCGCCGAAGGTGACCAGCGTGTCGGCAGCAATAGCGACCTGTCCATTCTTGCGAACGACGACGACAGTGGTCATGGCTCAGTCTCGGAGGGTGACGCTCAGAGCAGCACCCGGCGGAAGTCCGCCAGTACCTGGCCCAGGAAGGCGTTAAAGCGCGCCGCAGACGCGCCGTCGATCACCCGGTGGTCCCAGGACAGCGATAGCGGCAGCATGAGGCGAGGCTGGAACTGCTTGCCGTCCCAGACCGGCTCGGTCTGGCTCTTGCAGACACCCAGTATCGCCACCTCGGGGGCGTTGATGATGGGCGTGAAATAACGCCCGCCAATCCCGCCCAGCGAGGAGATGGTGAAACCCGCGCCTTGCATGTCGGCTGGGCCGAGCTTCCCCTCCCGGGCCTTCCTGGCCATTTCGGACATTTCCTGGCTGATCTGCAAGATGCCCTTTTTGTCGGCGTCTTTGATCACCGGTACCACCAGGCCATTGGGCGTATCCGCCGCGAAGCCGATATGGAAGTACTGCTTGAAGACCAGCTGCTCCCCGTCCAAGCTGCTGTTGAACTCGGGGAATTTCTTGAGCGCGGCCACGCAGGCCTTAATCAGGAAGGCCAGCATGGTGATCTTGATACCTGACTTTTCGTTCTCCTTATTCATCTGGACGCGGAAGGCCTCCAGCTCGGTGATGTCGGCGTCATCGTGGTTGGTGACGTGGGGAATCATCACCCAGTTGCGGTGCAGGTTGGCACCACTGATCTTTTTGATGCGGCCGAGGTCCTTGCGCTCCACGGGACCGAACTTGGCGAAGTCGACCTTCGGCCAGGGCAACAGGCCCAAGGCCTCGCCGCCGCCGACACCGCCCTTTGCAGAGGCTGCCTTCGTGCTGGCCGCGCCGCTCATCACGGCCTTCGTGAAGGCCTGCACATCTTCCTGGGTGATGCGGCTCTTAGGCCCAGTGCCCTTGACCTCGTCCAGCGGCACGCCGAGTTCACGCGCAAACTTGCGCACCGACGGTGAGGCATGAGGCAGTGCGCCGCTGGGTGCACCGGGCTGATGCGGCGGTAGCGATGCGGTAGGTGCCAGGCGCTCGGGGGCTGGCGCTGGCATTGCGACTGCCGCTGATGTGCCGGGCTGGGGGCTTGCGGCGGCCGGCATGGCTGCCGGCGCTACCGCCGGCGCCGAAGGTGCCGCGGCCGCAGGGTCGACCGCGCCTTCAAGTACCAGGACCAGGTCTCCGATGTTGAGCTTGTCGCCCAGCTTGACCTTGAGCTCCTTGACCACGCCGGCAGAAGCCGACGGGATTTCCATGGAGGCCTTGTCGGACTCGACAGTAATCAGGGACTGTTCGACCTTGACGGTGTCACCGGGTTTGACGAGCAGTTCGATCACCGCCACGTCCTTGAAATCCCCGATATCGGGGACCTTCACTTCGATCAGCGCCATGTGCGTGTTCTCCGTTCTTGTTCAGGCTCGCCGCGCGCTCAGGCGTACAGCGGGTTCACACGGTCGGTCTTGATGCCGTACTTCTGGATCGCCTCGGCCACCTTGGTCGCTGGCACCACGCCTTCATCAGAAAGGGACTTGAGGGCGGCGACCACGATGTAGTGGCGGTTGATCTCGAAGTGCTCGCGCAGCTTGCTGCGGAAGTCGCTGCGGCCAAAACCATCGGTGCCGAGCACCTTGTAGCTGCGGCCCTTGGGCATGTAGGGGCGAATTTGTTCGGTGTACGCCTTGATGTAGTCAGTCGAGGCGATCACCGGGCCGGCACTCTTTTCGAGTTGTTGAGTGACAAAGGGCACGCGAGCCTTCTCGGTCGGGTGCAATAGGTTCCAGCGCTCGCAGTCCTGGCCCTCGCGTGCGAGTTCGTTGAAGCTGGGGCAGCTCCAGACGCTGGCCGAAACGCCCCAGTCTTTCTCGAGGATTTCCTGGGCCGCCAGTGACTCACGCAAGATCGATCCGGAGCCCAGAAGTTGCACCTGCTGCTTGCCCTTGCCACCCGCCTTGAACAGATACATGCCCTTGATGATCTGCTCCTCGGTACCAGCTACCAGGCCTGGCATCGGGTAGTTCTCATTGAGCAAGGTGAGGTAGTAAAAGACGTTCTCTTGCTTCTCCACCATGCGCTGCAGGCCGTGCTGCATGATCACTGCCACTTCATGGGCGAAGGTAGGGTCGTAGGAGATGCAATTGGGGATGGTGCCGGCCAAAATGTGGCTGTGCCCGTCCTCGTGCTGCAGGCCTTCACCGTTCAAGGTGGTGCGCCCGGAGGTGCCCCCCAGCAGGAAGCCACGGGCCTGCATGTCGCCGGCCGCCCAGCACAGGTCGCCCACGCGCTGTAGGCCAAACATCGAGTAGTAGATGTAGAACGGCACCATGATGCGGTTGTTCGTCGAATATGAGGTTGCGGCCGCGATCCAGCTGGCCATGCCGCCGGCCTCATTGATGCCCTCCTGCAAGATCTGACCGTTCACTTCCTCCTTGTAGTAAGAGACCTGGTCGCGATCTTGCGGGGTGTACTTTTGGCCCTCGGGGTTGTAGATGCCGATCTGGCGGAACAAGCCCTCCATACCGAAGGTGCGGGCCTCATCGACCAGAATGGGAACCGCTCGCGGGCCCATTTCCTTGTCACGGAGCAACGCCGTCAAAAAGCGCACATAGGCCTGCGTGGTGGAGATCTCGCGACCTTCTGCGGTGGGCTCGATCACCGCCTTGAAGGCATCGAGACCGGGTACCTTGAGCTGTTCGTCGGCCTTCGTGCGACGCGCGGGCAGGTAGCCGCCCAGGGCCTTGCGGCGCTCGTGCAGGTATTGCATCTCGGGCGTGTTGTCGGCCGGCTTGTAGAAAGGAATGTCGGCTAGCTTCTCGTCGGGGATCGGAATGTTGAAGCGGTCGCGGAAGGCCTTGATATCCTCGTCGGTGAGCTTCTTAGCCTGATGGGCGATGTTCTTGCCCTCGGCTGCCTTGCCCATGCCGAAGCCCTTGACGGTCTTGATCAGGAGCACCGTTGGCTCGCCCTGGTGCTTGACCGCCGCGTCATAGGCCGCATAGACCTTCTGTGGGTCGTGGCCGCCGCGGTTGAGGCGCCAGATGTCATCGTCGGACATGTGGGCCACCATCTCCAGCAGCTTGGGGTGGCGCCCAAAGAAGTTTTTGCGCACGAAGGCACCGTCGTTGGCCTTCATCGCCTGGTAGTCACCGTCCAGGGTGTCCATCATCACCTGACGCAAGATGCCATCCTTGTCGCGTGCCAGGAGCGGATCCCAGTAGGAGCCCCAGATCAGTTTGATCACGTTCCAGCCCGCGCCACGGAACTCGCCCTCGAGTTCCTGGATGATCTTGCCGTTGCCACGTACCGGGCCGTCAAGACGCTGCAGGTTGCAGTTGACGACAAAGATCAGGTTGTCGAGCTTTTCGCGCGCGGCCACGCCGATGGCGCCCAGGCTCTCGACCTCGTCCATTTCGCCGTCACCCAGGAAGGCCCACACTTTGCGACCGGAGGTGTCGGCAATTCCGCGGGCATGCAGGTACTTGAGAAAACGCGCCTGGTAGATCGCCATCAGCGGCCCCAGCCCCATGGACACAGTGGGAAATTGCCAGAACTCCGGCATCAACTTAGGGTGAGGGTAGGACGACAGACCCTTGCCCTCGACCTCTTGCCGGAAGTTGAGCAGTTGGTCCTCCGAGATCCGCCCCTCCAGGAACGCACGGGCATAGACGCCGGGCGCACTGTGGCCCTGGATGTAAAGGCAGTCGCCACCCTTGTCGCCCTGCTCGGCTTTCCAGAAATGGTTGAAACCGGCTCCAAACATGGTCGCCAGGGATGCGAAGGAGCTGATGTGTCCCCCCAGGTCGCCGCCATCGGCGGGGTCGAGGCGGTTGGCCTTGACCACCATTGCCATCGCGTTCCAGCGCATGTAGGCGCGCAGGCGCTCTTCCATCTCCAGGTTACCGGTGGCGCGGGCCTCGTCATCGGGTTCGATGGTGTTCACATAGGCGGTATTGGCCGAGAAAGGCAGGTCAATGCCCTTCTGGCGCGCATGCTCCAGCAGCTGCTCGAGAAGAAAGTGGCCGCGCTCACGCCCTTCGCTGGCGATGACCGCCGACAACGCGTCAATCCACTCCCGGGTTTCCTGGGAATCCGGGTCATTGGAAGCGGAGCCGAACAGGTGGTCGGGCTGAGCGGACATGGGCTTGTCTCCTTGTAGGCAGCTGGGTTGTAACGGAACGGGATCGCCGATCGGCCAGAAGTTTGACACAAAAAGCACCGATTTCAAATAGCGCCAAGCATTTTCATATTGCAATATTGATTGCGGCATTGCAGCAATGGCGCGGCCTGCGAGGCAGGCCAAGCGACGCATCAAAGGGCGAAACGAAAAAGAAGTACCTGAGCCTGCCCGCCTACACTCGGCGCTGGCATGCCACTCATTCCGAACACCCCCACCGCTGACCCGCAGGACATCGAGCCCCCAGTGCCCGGGCTGCGCCGTTGGTGGCGCAAGCAGTCTGCTGCGCGCCAGGACCGCTTTGCGATGCTCGCGCCACTGATCGCGGTCGTGCTGTTTCTGGCGGCCATCGTCACCGCCTTTTCCTACCTCCGCCTCGAGGAACATGAGCGTGAGACTGAGGCGATCAAGCGCGATGTCGAATACGCGCAACAGCGCATGCGCCTGCGACTGCTCGAGCGGCAAGAGCAGCTGATGCGCTTGGCGCATGACATGAACAATCTCGAGGTGGCCCCCGCCGAATTTCCCAAGCGAGCGGAGGCACTGGCGCTTCAGTTTCCCGAACTGCAAACCCTGAGCTGGGTGGACGAGCGCCGACGCGTGCGCTCAAGCCACGCCGCGCCGACCCCGCTGGCACTGACGCCACGGGTTCCGGGAGAGCCGCTTCGGGGCACCGAGGCTGAGGCGATGTTTGGGGTGGCGCGTGAACTGATGCAACCGGTCTACTCCCAACCGGCAGCGGGAACAGAAAACGGCGGGCTCCTGCAACTGCACATTCCACTGGGCGACCGCAACCGCTTCATCGGTGTGCTGTTGGCCGAATACTCCATCGAGAGCGTGCTGCGCTACGCGGTCCCGCCCGAAGTCTCGGCCAAATACGCGGTCGCCCTGCTGGATGCCCACAACCAACTGCTCGCGGGCACATCAGTCGCACCCCGGCTGGCGGCCAGATTGCCTTGGATCGACGAGGGCATCAACGCCTACGAAGTGCCCATCTCGCCCGTCGGCAATGGCCTCGTACTGCGGGCGCAGGCATGGCGAACTTCGCAGGGTCTGGTCGGCACCGGCCTCTTTTGGCTGGTCCTGGCGCTCAGCGGGCTGACCGCCTGGACACTGATTGGCAACTGGCGGCATACCCGCCGCCGTCTACAGGCACAGCGCGCGCTGCTGGCGGAGACCACCTTCCGCCGAGCCATGGAAAACTCCATGCTCACTGGCATGCGGGCCCTGGACCTGCATGGCCGCATCACCTACGTGAACCCGGCGTTCTGCCAGATGACCGGTTGGAGTGAGAAGGAGCTGATCGGGCTCATGCCTCCATTCCCCTACTGGCCAGACGCCGACCGCGAAGTACTGGCTGCACGCCTGGAAGACGAGCTACGGGGACGGACTATCCCGGGCGGCTTCCAGGTTCGAGTCAAGCGCAAGGACGGCAGCCTTTTCGACGCCCGCATGTATGTCTCCCCTCTGGTTGATGCCAAGGGTAATCAAACCGGCTGGATGACCTCGGTCACAGACATCACGGAGCCCAATCGCACCCGCGCCCAACTAGAGGCTGCACACCAGCGCTTCACAGCAGTCATGGAGGCGCTGGACGCCTCGGTATCGGTGGCACCTCTGGGCAGCGATGAACTTGTCTTTGCCAACAAGCTGTACCGGCAATGGTTTGGCGGCTTGAGCCAGGGCCACCTGTCCCTCGTAGCCGATGCCGGCCGCCCGGCGTTATCGGCCAGCGAGGCGGAGCGCGAGGCCACCCGCGATGAGGTCGATGCCCTCGCCGGCCTTCCTGCCGACGCAATTGAGAGCGTTCAGTCGGAAAGCGCAGAGATCTTCGTCGTGGGCCTCGACAAGTGGCTAGAGGTCCGAACCCGCTACCTCACTTGGGTGGACGGCCGACTGGCGCAGATGGTCATTGCCACCGACATCACCGCCCGTCGCAGGGCCGAGGCGCTGGCGGCGCAACAGGCCGAGCGTGCCCAGACCGCCAGCCGTCTGATCACCATGGGCGAAATGGCCTCCAGTGTGGCGCACGAACTCAATCAGCCGCTGAGCGCCATCAG
>Ga0222712_10007541_pt1 | contig 10486 bp, 22 predicted proteins | sample C33_657DmetaG_FD_165043 | JGI IMG/M metagenome (GOLD analysis project Ga0222712, IMG submission 165043) | Estuarine water microbial communities from San Francisco Bay, California, United States - C33_657D | ecosystem: Environmental > Aquatic > Marine > Unclassified | place: USA: California...
GCGCCATAGTACCCCCAATTTGGGTTAGACTCACTTTAAGCACATCAGTTCACGCTTGCAAGCATGAAAATCACACCCGATTACCTTGCCGAACAGACCAAACTCCACGCTAATCCTAACTACGGCGTAGCCTCCCTCGCGTTTGCGCCCATCGTCGCGCAACTGATCCGCGACAACCGATGGCAGTCGGTGTCCGATTACGGTGCGGGTAAAAAGCGTCTGCAAGAAGGTTTAGCGAAGGCGGGTGTTGAGGTGGGTTATCTGCCCTACGATCCGGTGTTTCCCGAGTACGGCGAACCCCAACCCGCTGACCTTGTGTGTTGTATCGACGTTTTAGAACACATCGAACCCGAGTGCGTCAGTGACGTATTTGATGATCTCCACCGCATCATGCCCAAGTACGGGTTTTTCTCTATCCACACTGGGGCGGCAAGTAAGGTGCTATCGGATGGCCGTAATGCCCACCTGATCCAGCAACCTCCGTCGTGGTGGCTCCCAAGGCTCTGTGAGCGGTTTGAGATACACCACCTCCAGCGGCACAACCTCATGGGTCAGGGGTTCTGGGTACTTGTCAGCGCGAATGCTCGGGCTTGATCTTGGAGTTGTAGCGTTCCCACAACGCCCGGACGGTTTCCTCGGGGTCGCGGGCTTCGATCCACTCGCCCCTCGGCTCCCACACCGATTTGGCTAACAATTGATTGTCCGACAGTTTGCCGTCGGCAGATTTGATCTCCAGCCAACAGATGAAATACGTCCCGTCGGGTAGCAGTTTAAGGGCCAGTTTGTCAGGGATACCGAGTCCAGCGCGGGCGTAGTCCACCACGCTGAACCCGGCAGCCTTGACAGCCTCAACGACGGGCTTGTCGTTTGCGTCTCGTCGCGCCCGAAATCGCATTGTCCAGCCTGTCCAAAAACCAACCGTCCTTGGTCATCACAAACCCTGCCGCGTCAAACATCTCGACAGGGCGGCATATTGCCCCGACCCGCTTGTGGTGCATATACGACGAGGGGGTAGCAAACATCTGCTTGCAGTCTTTACACCACTTCTTTCGCACGGTCTTTGATCCTGTTTGCGCCACGCTCACCGTAGAAACACCAAACCATCGTCATCAGGGCAGGGTCGCCAACGACGAGTTTAGCATCGACCTCGCGCAAATGAATCGTGATGACATCCTTCAGCCACTCTAGCCGTTCGGCGGTGTATTGGTCGGTGTTGACCGTATACCTCGCCCACAGCGCATCGCAGAGTTTGAGTCGGTTGTAGGGGTTTGGCTCTAGGCTGTCCCAATGTCGGCGGGATACGCCATTGGCGTACTCCAACGCTTCGGCCTCGGCGGCGATTTGTTTTTCGGACTTGACGGGTTTTTCGATCAGGCCGTTTTTGGACTTTTTAAGGTCAAAAAGACCCTGCCAGCCATTCGCTATGCTTTGATCTACTACCGCCGCTTGATCCGCACCAAACCTCTGAAGTTTGAGTTTAGCGGCACCTTCGGACACCTCGCGGATCGGTTTTTTTATGGCCTTGCGAAAAGCCTTGTACCGTTCCCAAGCATCAACGTCTAATTCATTCATCGCTTTCCTTCCTCGCTAAACCCAATTACCCCTAAAACCGAATCGTTACTGATTCTCGTAGTGCCAACCTTTCCGGTCGCTGCCTTCGGTTGGTCGGAGTAGCACGCTAACGCGCTTTGGTTATTGGTTATTGGATATTGGTTATTGGATAGCATTGCATCTGCATTGCGTTCGTTATGCGTTCGCATACCGTTCGCATGGCTAACTCCTTGATTCCATCGCAGACTTGCGCTGGCCTTTGCCTTTTTGCTTTTTTCCTTTGCCCACAAAATTTCTTCGTCAGCGCGTTTATTTCGATACCCTTCTTCCGTCCATTGAAAAAACTCTTGCAATACCCGAGTAACCGCAGCGCGGTCGGTTTTGCTGTTGGCATGGCATATACGGAACGCTTCCTCGCGGCCTATCGGCCTTTCGGATGCGTAATACCGATCCAGTAGTAACGTATATGCGCCGTGTTCAGCGAGCGACAAATGGCCCGCGTCTCGGGCGTAGTCCCCGAGATGTCGTGGATAAAAATTCATGATAGCCCTGCATGGTTGCGTTGATCCCATGCGCGGCGGTTGACAGCCTCATAGCCCCCCGGCTATCTTCGTACCGCGCTGAAGTTGTTCAAGAAGCGTACGGGCTTCCCCTCGCCCGCGTCAAGCCCCCGAAAGGGGGTTTGTCGTTTATGGGGCCGTAAAACCGCATTAGACGGCTTTAGGGGGCTTTACCAGCCCTGCCTTGGCTTGCCACACCCTCTGCTGCGGTATCCGGCCTTGGCGTATCCAGCGGGATACGGCTGGGGCTGACACCCCAAACGCCTTGGCAATACCCGACGGGGAGCCATACGTTTTCAATGCTTGCTTGATGTCCATGTCTGTACGTTAACCGCTGTTACAATTTATTACAAGGGGGGTTGACAAAGGTTTTAACTTGTGTTAATATACGCCCATACGCTAACCACAGAGAGGTTTGTATGCCGCAGTTAATTCGCATCCCTTGGCAGTTTTACCTTGACCACTTTGAGCGGTCATTGCCAACGCCGGAAGAAGTCAAGTCAACCAAGCGACATTTGTGGATACGGGTAGACGATCCGTTTCTGGAATCGCTCCGCGCCGACGCGGAGTTTTATGCAGACCAGTTTGGCCCAGATGCCCCTTGGTTAAAAGTCAGCGCACAAGCAACGGTAAAGGCGATTAATAAAGCACTTGCATTGGTTGATAACATCGGTTAAATTAACCCACGTTGACAGACACAACCCCTACCACAGAGAGGTATCCAATGATCGCTCACTACACCGCCCGCAGACCCGTATGGCAATCCGGTGTCCTTTGGGAACTGGAAGTCGTATTTAGCATCGACAACGACGACGGCGTGAACCTTGAGGGTGCCGAATTCGTCGGATGGTACCCCGAACTCAACTCCCGCAACCGCGACTACGTTCCCGTCGGAGTCAAGATCGAAATTGGCGAAGTCAGCGGCGACTTCTACGAAATTTTGTCGGAGATGGCGATGGAGAAGTCACGTTGGGTCGATGAAAACGAAGATGGGGATTACTGACATGACTGACAAACAATTTGACGTACTGATGAAAGTCCTTCTCGCCGTCACGCTGCTTTTCTTAACGACATGGGTGCCTGATGGATACCTTTGATCGTCAACAGCAAGAGTGCGAGGAGCGGCGTTATTACGAGGAACGAGTTGTCGGGCCGTGGACGCAAGCCGAGTGGGATGCCCACAAACGTCACGCACGCGAACTTGACCAACTGATTAAACAAATACTAAACAACATTTACCGAGGACTGTCATGAGCGAACTGTTAAAAATCAACGTCAACGACCACGTTGAAAAGAAAGGCAACCTGTCGTACCTGTCGTGGGCGTGGGCGTGGGCCGAGGTGCTGAAGATTGATCCAGCAGCCCGATTTACCGTTCACGAATACAACGGGATGCCGTTGATGTATCTGAAAGACGATACGGGAATGGTGAAGGTTAGCGTAGAGATTAAGGGCGACATCAAGACTTGCGTGTTACCCGTTATGGATAACCGCAACCGCGCTATCCAGAACCCGGATGCGTTCGCGGTCAACACCGCGATCATGCGTTGCCTTGCCAAGTGCATTGCTATGTTCGGCCTCGGCCTTTACATCTACGCTGGCGAGGACTTGCCCGAGGGCGAGGTGGCCACCCCGCAAGTTGACGCTGACCTTGTAACGCTGATCGGCGGCGCGGCTACGCTCGACGAACTGACCAAGTTGTTCAAGCGGCTGACCAAAGAGCAGCGCATGGCCCACATCGACTACTTCACCGCCCGCAAAAAAGAATTGGCCCCACCGCCGGAGGTTGCGTAATGGAGCAGCGCACCGAGGAGTGGTATGCCGCTCGGCTTGGCAAGGTCACAGCATCCCGCGTGGCTGACGTTATCGCCAAGACCGCCAAGGGCTATGGCGCATCCCGCGACAACTACATGGCGCAATTAATCTGCGAACGGCTGACAGGCAAGCCCACGGAGGGGTTTAGCAACTCGGCAATGCAATGGGGTACGGAGACGGAACCCAAAGCGCGTGCGGCTTACAGCGCAAAGACCGGCGAATTGGTCGAGGAGCGAGGGTTTGTCCAGCACCCGACGATTGGCAACGCGGGAGCCTCGCCCGACGGTGTGGTGGACGATGGGCTAATTGAGATCAAGTGTCCCAACACGGCTACGCATTTGGAATACGTCCTTGAGGGCAAGCCGCCGCAAAAATACATCACGCAAATGCAATGGCAGATGGCGTGTACGCGCTCGGCATGGTGCGACTTTGTTTCTTACGATCCCCGTCTCCCCGAACATCTGCAACTGTTGGTGGTGCGCGTTCCGCGAGACGAGCAGTACATCCAAACGCTTGAAGATGAGGTCAAGTCATTTTTATGCGAATTAGAAGTCAAGTTGAGTCAACTGCAAAAGGTGAAACTGTGAATAGCAAATATGATATGTCTGGTGTCCTGTTTAAGAACGACAAGGGCGACAACCCCAAGCGTCCCGACTACCGTGGTTCCATCACGGTCGGGGGCGTGGACTACAACATCTCGGGATGGATCAAGGAGTCGCAAAAGACCGGCGACAAATTTATGTCCCTGCGCGTGGAGTCCAAGGACGCTTACAAGTCGCGTGGCGGTGGCCCAAAAAAGGCCGAACCCAAGCCGCAGCGCACGATGACCGAGGACAACTGGAGCGATCTAGAGGAGCCGTTCTAGTGCGTATCTTCATCGGCTACGACAGCCGCGAGGACATGGCGTATCAAGTTGCCAAGGAGACGCTGGAAAGACATTCCAGCGTACCCCTTGAGATCACGCCGCTCGTCCAGTTAGAACTTCGACACAAAGGATTGTATTGGCGAGAGTCTGATCCGCTGTCGTCTACGGAGTTTTCCTTTACCCGGTTTCTGACCCCGCATCTTGCCGGGTACAAAGGTTGGGCATTGTTCTGCGACTGCGATTTTCTTTTTCGGGGGGACATTGCGACTTTGCTGGACTACGCCGACGGGGCAAAGGCGGTAATGTGCGTAACGCACGACTACCGGCCTACCGAAACCGTCAAAATGGACAACAAGGCGCAGCATCTTTATCCAAGAAAGAACTGGTCATCGTTCATGTTTATCAACTGTTCGCATCCAAGTGTCAAGGCGTTGACTCCCAAGGTGGTCAACGAGCAAACAGGGATGTACCTACATCGCTTTGAATGGTTGACAGATGATCTGATCGGTGAGTTGCCGATTGCCTTCAACTACCTTGAGGGCTGGCACACGAAGGACGATTGCCCCAATCCTATCGGAGTCCACTTTACCCGTGGCGGCCCGTGGTTTAACGAGTGGCAAAACGTCGAATACGCCGCTGAATGGAACTCTGCGGCGAGCAAAATCCTACAAAGGCGGTCAGGCGCAGAATGAAGCGTTTTTTATCCCTTGGTGCTGGCGTCCAGTCCTCTACGCTGGCTTTGATGATTGCCCACGGCGAGATTGAGCCGGTAGAGGCCGCTATCTTCGCGGATACGGGATGGGAGCCGCGCAAGGTTTATGAATGGCTTGACTGGCTTGAGCAGCAATTACCGTTTCCGGTTTTGCGAGTGCAGCAAGGGAATTTAAGAATAGATACTCTGAATCGCAGTAAACACGCCGCCGGTCGTGTTGCTGCGATTCCGTGGCATATGATGATGCCGAATGGGGATCGGGCGATGGGCCGTCGCCAATGCACGGCTGAATATAAAATCTCTCCCTTATCAAAAAAGGCCCGAGAACTTGTCGGCCTTGCTCCTCGGCAACGTGCCAAAAGCGTACTTTGCGAAATGTTAATAGGCATTAGTACCGATGAGGCCGTGCGTATGAAGCCTAGCCAAGATGCGTGGAAAAAACACCGCTGGCCGTTGATTGAACTAGGCATGAGCCGCAACGATTGTCTGCGATGGATGGAGCGCAAAGGCTATCCCTTGCCGCCAAAATCTAGTTGTATCGGTTGTCCGTTTCACAGCGATGACGAATGGCGAGCAATTAAAGCCGACCCAGAATCGTGGGCAGATGCGCTAGAGGTGGACTTGGCAATCCGCAATCAGCCGGGAATGAAGGGCCAGCAGTTTATGCACCGATCCTGCAAACCGTTATCCGAAGTTGACCTATCAACGGCTGCGGATCACGGGCAAATTGATATGTTCAACAACGAGTGTGAAGGTATGTGCGGCGTATGAAGCGCATCTTTCCCAAAGGCACGGCACCCGAGGACATCGCGCACGCTGTGTTGCGGATGACGCAGCAATTGCCGACCGATAAAGCGTGGGCGGTGGAGGTTGTGGAGTGGCGTAAGCCTCGCACCAACCAGCAAAACCGCTATTTGTGGGGTGTTGTGTATCCCTCGGTGTTAGAGGCGGGCGGTGAGGCGCTTGCGGGCTGGACACGCGACGATCTGCATGACTACTTTCTCGGGGAGTGCTTTGGGTGGGAGACGCTGGAAGGGTTTGGCAGGACGCGCTCGCGCCCGATCAAACGATCCTCGGCGCTTAACAAGCAAGAATTTAGTGACTACTTGATGTTTCTAGAAACCCGGTGCGCTGATATGGGCATCATCATTCCAGAACCCAATTACGAGGGCTGACATGACACAGACTGACTTGGTGTTTGATCGCACAGAAAGCAATCGCCGCAAGGCACGCGGTATGGCCGTTGCGGCTGACCATGCGCCATATTTGCTTGGTAAGGCGCGAGAAATCGCAAAGGAAATTGCGCTGAAGCAGGGCGTTGTGACTTCAGATGATGTCAGCCTAGAACTGGCACGCCGAGGCTGGCCCGACTGCCTTGGCCCTGCTGCGGGGTCAATCTTCAAGACAAAGGATTGGGCGTTTACGGGTGAGTTCGTCAACTCTACCCGCGTTACCAACCATTCGCGCCTGTTGCGGGTGTGGAAATTACGATGACCGCCGCCGCAGAAAAAGGGCCGATCCAACGATGGGCCACACACATTGTTGTTGGGCATATGAAGAAAAAACCCGTGCGAGAAGGATACGCATGGGAACGCAACGACATTAATCAAATTGAATTACTAGTCAAATACGCAACCTTTAGCGAGGGATGTTTTATGGACGTAATTTCTTCACTCAAATCAAACTACGATGAAGCACACACGCTTTGGCAGAACTACGAAAAGAAGTTAGAGAACTTCCGCAGCATGGTAAAAAATGACGTAACGTCGTTGGAAGCAAACGCACGCAAGACAACTGACGCTGTTCATAAGATGAATAAGGCTTATGGGGATGCTATCTCTCAAATGACAAGCAAGGAGATGCAGACCGCGATTGAAAACGCTGAACGATTGGCGCGTGCAATGGAAGCATTAGCAGCAGTTCAAGCGCAAAAAATGACGTTTGAGATTGCAGATAAGAAATGAACCTACGCAAAGCCGCCAAGGGTCGCGGATGCATGGTGCGTTTAGAGGGCATCTGCAACCACAACAGCGAAACGACCGTCCTCGCGCATATCCGTATGCCGGGAATCAGCGGCATGGGAATCAAGGCTGACGATCTGCTCGGCGCGTGGGCGTGTAGTGCTTGTCACGATGCCATTGACCGTCGCAGCCACACCGACCTTGAGAGGGACTATGTGCGCCTCGCGCACCTTGAGGGCATGGTCAGAACCATCGCCCAACTACGCAAAGAGGACATCATTTGAACTTCCTCGTAGACACGCCGTACACGCCCGTATGGGTGCGTAACGAGTTCTTGTTTAACCAAGAGCAAGGCCACGGCGAGTTTACCGAGGGGGTGGTGTTTGGCTTCAGAGCCGAGCCAGCCCGCGTGCCGATGTTTCAAGTGATGTTAGCCAACGGCGCACAATGGGCGCGTATGCCCATCCATGCGCTGTGCAGTAAGCCATGCGATCCGCTACCGCTGGAGTTAAGCGTATGGTGGGACTCTTATGGCTATCATTGTGTCGTACATCAGTTTGCGTTCTTGCAGAGACACCGTGTATCAGCGTTGGGCCGTGATACGGTCATTCGCCACGGAACGTACCTATTTACGGTGGATTGGGTCAAAGACGGATGGGCCGAGATACCGGATCAACATAAAAATCATCACATCATCGCATTAAATAACGGCCCGCTTATCGCATATCCTAATAACCGTTTGCTCTGGAGCGACGAAAGTTGGATCAAGCACGGGGCAATGGAAGCATGGAAATCCCCCGAGCAGTCTTACTCTGTGGAGGCTCTATGGAAATCATCGGAATCGGATTTATAGTCTCGCTAGGCGTATGGATATATTGGAACCGTCCCAAGAGGTACAACGACGAGTGGCACCGGGTGCCGCCTCCGAACTGGCGCAGCAAGCGAGGGGGGGAATACTGGTGACTACCGATGACATTTCCCCACCGGGTGCGTGGGATGCCGAGTTAAAGCGTGCGCCGTGGGCCTACGGGCAATACAAACCGCCTACAATCGACGAGGTGCTGTGGCTGATGCGAAAGCACGGCTTGACGAAAGAGGCCAACATCGTCGCGGCAGAGTTAGCGGCGTTAAGGACGATCATCAACAACAAGTGAGGGGTCGTCTAGCGGTAGGACAGCGGACTTTGACTCCGCTAACGGTGGTTCGATCCCACCCCCCTCAACCAATTTTGAAGGGGGCAAATGCAAGGAAGTATTTGCCTCCACACTTGCAAATGCCCTCCAGCAGTCCGTTGACGCTGTCGTGCGCGCAGCCCCATCCCTTGCCGTTCCAAGGACAGCAGAACACGCAACGCTCGCAGGGTTTAGGTCTTTCGCCGGAGATAGCCAAGATAGTCGGCTCCTTCCTCGGGCTGCCACCACACCTTGAGCAAGTCTGGGTGGGAAGGGTGAAGGTCAGGGTTGATTGTGACTAACGCGCATGGAGATAGGGAGTTGTCCCTAAATCCCTTGTCCTTGGCAAAACGGTCGTAGACCTTGTAACTAGCCACCTTGAGGGCGTGCATGGATATGCCGCTGATCGGGTCTTTGAGGACGCTATAGGCCGATTCGTGCTTATGCCCTGCCACATAGAGGTGATCGCGGGTGCCAAGCATAGCGGCCTTCATAGGCCCGTGGGCGGGGTTCCAAACGGACGATCCGGCATGGTCGTGGCGGCTGTTTACGCGCACCTCGGTTCCGTTCGGAAACCGCAGCGCGATCCGGGCCTCGGAGGACTTATACAACGCCCCCTGCTGGCGTGCGATCCACTTGAGGGGGTCGCCCGCCCCTGACCACAGGTCGTGGTTACCGGCGAGCAGCCACAGCCAGTCGCACCGTCCGACAAACCACTCGGCCAACCGCCACGCTTGCGAGGCAGACGTACTCTGATCGGCGTAGAGGCGCGCTAGGCGGCCTACCCAGTTGTTAGTGGTATCCCCTACGTTAACGGCAAACAGCCCCTCTGTGGCCCTCACGAGGGCCGTATGGCGTTCTAGGGCCTCTATGTCGGTGCCGTCGTCGTCAACGTGGGGGTCGCCAAAAAACAAGATGCCAATGGGGCCGGGTACCTTAATGCGAATGGGAATCAGTCGTGATGCTTCTTCGTGGGTGCGTTTGTGTGCGAACTGGCGTTTGCGGTGGGCGATCAGTTCGTCAATCGGAACGTCATCGTCAGGGAGCGGGGTGAACGAGAACTCCTCCCGGTCAACCTCGTCTTTTAGGTAGGTTGATTCGGGGACATCCATCCCTTTGCGCTTCATGCTTGGGATACGCGCCAAGATGCTACGAACGTGAACCCCTAACTCGTTAGCGGCGTGTTGCCGATAACCTTTATGTTTTGCGAGCGCGGCGAGGATTTGTTCGTCGGTGACTTTTTGGCTCATTTTCAAATGTCGTAAGGGCTTGTTGTAAGAGATGGCCAAGTTGATCGACAAATTGCTCGTCCGTGGCAAGCGGGTGCGACATCATGTCTAGCATTGCGTGAGTCAGTTCGTGGCAAAACGTCTGTTGCAACGCAGTCAATTTCGTTGTGTTTTTAAGTTCAATGCGAAACTGTTGCGGAATCCATATCCCTACACAATCAGGGCGTTTCCACTTGCTCGCGGGGATAACCGCAACGACAATACGATGGCCTAAAAGCGCAAAGGCTGTAGGAATCCCCGTCTGCATAACAAAGATATATCACACTTGTACGCCGGAAAGGTAGACGGCTCTTTCATCTGTGCGCCTCTTGACAAGCCCCGGCAACACGCGACCACCCGCCTTCGTCCACTTCATAAACTCGTCGGCGGCTTCCTCAAACTCGCCGCGATTGGTTTTCATGCGTAGGCCAGAGCGTTGCAGATTGCCCAACCCTACGTTGAACGAGAACGACACTAGGGCATCAAAAACGCCTTGGCGACCAACAGCAGCAGGGCAAAGTCGGGCCACGCCGCGCTCAAATCGCGCAAGGTCTTGAGCAAGAATAGCGTCCACCTCTGCCAT
>Ga0222712_10007542_pt1 | contig 10485 bp, 3 predicted proteins | sample C33_657DmetaG_FD_165043 | JGI IMG/M metagenome (GOLD analysis project Ga0222712, IMG submission 165043) | Estuarine water microbial communities from San Francisco Bay, California, United States - C33_657D | ecosystem: Environmental > Aquatic > Marine > Unclassified | place: USA: California...
CTTTTAAATCATCCATAAGAGCTTCATACGAATGCCCAGCATCTAACATTATGAAATCTATGCTGGAATTTGTAAACTGATTTGCTGCGTTTTTTGATGTATCTTTTATTATATCAAACGTACCATAGTTTTTTGATAATGTAGTATTATCTATAAATTCATAAAATATATCACCTGTAAAGCTATTTACTATCGTTTGGTGCAATTCTTCATCATCAGTTCCTTTAAAAGTATCAATAGTTGTGAAATTTATCTTCTTATCAGATTCTCTTATTTTAGTTGCTAAGTAGTTTGTAGATTTTCCAAACCAAGCTCCAACTTCAACTACATTTGCATTTGCTGGTACTTTCTCAACTAATTCATCATACAAATCTGTATAAGAAAACCAACCTGGTATTTCATTGAATTCGGGTTGTAACTTTTCCAATATAATTCTTTTAGTTAATTTTAAATCATCATCAATATAACTAACCAATTCGTTTGTATCGTAGGTATGCAAATAAGTGTGTAACTTTCGGAATAAAGATGGCATCTTATATGAAAGTGCTTCCTTAACTGATAATGGATTTAGTTCTAATTTAGATGAGAAATAAAATAAATCACATGCCGAATAAAATGTATCTACATCATTTCTTTCTCCCCATACTATACAATTATCTGGCTTATATTGCATAAGCGGTTTCCAATAATCTTCATAGTTCATAGCTTGATTTCCTACAAAGTGAAATTTTACTTTGTATTTTTCTAACTGCCTTGCTATTTGAAATATTTCAGCTTGATTTTTACCAGGTGAAAATAAACCAACATTAAGTACATGCTTCCAAGTTGAGTCTAACCCTAATTCTTTTTGTGCAGCTTCTTTATCAAAAGTATATTCTTCAATTGGATATTCCCATATATCTAAATCAACTCCTAAATTAGCTTCTTCAAACTTTTGCTTACTCCACTCCGATACTAAAACGTATTTATCAGGTTGATATCTTATTTCATCCGGCTTTGTATATGAACCATGTGTTGTTGCTATTATAAAATAATTTCTATCATCAACAAAGATTTTATCTAATATATTAGTATCCAAATCAAACTCCGGTATTTCCTGAAAGTGTATAATATCGGGTTGATATTGATGAATTACATCTAATATCTTAGATTTATCATTATCCAACGTATGTATTGGAACTAATGATTTAATTCTATTTTTTTGAACTACAAACGCATTACCACCACTATTATTTATTTCAACAACTTCTATTTCGAAATCGTTTATAAAGTGTTTTAATTGTTTGTATGTGTATTGGGGTTGTCCGCCTGTTGATAGATGTGGGCAGACATAAAGTAACTTTTTCTTTGCCATATTGTAACAAATATACGAATTTATTTTTAAATTACCAAATTTATTTTTAGAAAATAACAGTACCTTCTAATAAATCAATCTCCCCATTAGGATATTGCTTTTCCAAATCAGATAATAATCCATTTAATTGTTTATCAGTATTTTCAAATTCCAATTCAACTGCAGATATAATTTTTTCTAATTGTTTTATTTCTAAATGCAATTGTCCTGTATTTAAAACAAGTTCGTTTTTTCTAGTGTTAAGTTCTTTAAGCCTTTCTACTAAAGAAGATTCTAATTTTTGTATTTGCTTTTCCATAATTTTGTTTGTATATAAATATATAAAAATTTATAAAGAACCACTTATATGTGCTTCTAATTTTTCTACTTTTTGTGATAATTCTTGAACAGCCTTCCAAAGTACGAATACCAACTCTTGCTTAGCAATACCAGAAGTAAGCCATAGTTTATCTCCTTCTGGATTTTCTGGGTCTTCAAACCAATCATAATCCACATATTCTTCCAATCCGCCCGCTTCCAATTCTTCAGCAATTATACCTATTTGTTGCGGTCTTTTTTCTGCATCTTTATCAATTTTCCAATAATAAGTCCTTATTGGTACGTTATTTACAGCATCTAATATAGATGGATGTTGCCAATCTTCTATTTCTTCTTTAAATCTTCTTGCAGATGTATTTCTACCAACTCTCCAAGTAGATAGTGATATTTCCATACCTCTAATCGTACCTCCACCAGGACTACCAACATTATTTAATATAATTGCAGGTCTAACTCCACCATCAACATAAGTTGTTATTATACCAGAATTACCTCCAGGATTCCAATTTATAGCACCACTACCCAATTCAATATTATTACCATTCATAGCAATTTTACCAGTACTAGCTGCTATGTTTATAGCCGTACCAGTAGTAGTTCCACTTAATTGTAATAATGTATTTGCGGTATCGCCTATTAATGATATGAATCCCTTTCCTTCTAAAATAGCAACACTAGAAGAATCTTCCCTTCTTAATTTTATAAATCTATCAGATGATGATGCAATCTGAATTCCTTTATTAGTCAATTCAACAATATCCGCACTTGATACTGCACTTATTGGATTTGGTGTTACCATATATGCATTTATTGTAAATGAACTACCACCACCTCCAGTATCATATTGATATCCTTCTGCTACTACAAAAGTTTTAAATGTATATGTAGTTAATGCCGGTTCTGGTGCACTAAATTGGAAGCTTCCATTATACCCATAAAAACTTGCAAAACTATCATCAACGCCACCTACCCAATAATCTGATTGTATTATATTTTCAGCTATTAAAGTTGCTCCATTATAAATTCTATACCCCCAATATACATTTACACCTCCTTGACGATTAAATGCTTGGATTATCGAACTTTGACCAGGCCATGATACAGATGAATCAGTATAAGTACCAGCTGTCACTTGAAACGTTTGTCCAGAACTTTCTTCGTCAATATTAATATAAGTACTTGCGGCGAAATTATTACCATACGATAATGTTTCACTCGAAAGAGTTATGCTACTACCAGCCAAATCGCTTAATTCTCCAAAATTAACTTTTAGTTTAGTATTACCACTTTCTTTAATTGCAATGCCGGGAAGTGATGGGTCAAGGAAAATTCTACTATTACCATCTCTAAGAACATTATTTTCAACAGTCCAACTACCAATAGAACCACCGGTAGCATTAATAACACCTGTTATAGTTGCGTTTGATACGGTTAATCCGGTAGGTCCTAATGAAAATCCAGCTCCAACTAAACTACCAGTACCATTCGTTGATGTCATTGAAATTGCAACAGCCCCCTCACCAACTGTTACAGTATCTCGGAATGTACCACTTGCTCCTGTGAGATTTCCTTTAAAATATGCATTGCCAGATGCATCAACCGCAAATCCTTTACTTCGAATCGTACTACCTGCCAAATCTATAAACGTACCAGCGTTTGAAAAATTACCAGATGTATATGAATAATTTGTTGATGTAATAAGATTCGTTGCAACCATATTAGTTACAATACTTCCAGCTCCAATATAAGTTACAGCGTTACCACTATTAATAGAATTAATTGCAGCCATACCACCCAACGAACCACTAAATAAAGTTAATGCAGTTGCAGCAGACCCACTTGCTGTTTGGAATGCAGAATTTGAACCAGATGCAACAGAACCACTTACTCCATTTTGAGTTGCAGCATCTCCACCAGTTACAGTTATATCACCAGCTATTTCTAATCCACTACCATCCCACTTAAGGTATCTATTACCTGCTCCGTTTACAATTGAAAATCTACCAGTAGTACCACCAGACCCAATTGGTTGTTCGTAAATACCTAAGAATATACCAGGTCTAGAATACCCAATAACAGCACCGCCAGGATTTAATGTTGTACCACTTGCACCGGATGTACCTACCGTTGCGTTTTGTCCGATAGCAATATATGGGTCGGTTCTACCACCAGCAATTACAATATTTGCAAATGCACCAGTACCATTTTTTGTACCAACGTTGATTGTATTTTTTACATATGATTCTTCGAAAATTGCAATCTTAGCTGCCACAAAGAATTCTTCAACTCCTAAAAATTCCCAATAATCAGTTTGTGTATCTGGTTGCTTTGCTCCAATTAAATTAAATCCAGCAGGCGGTGAAGCACCAACATAGAATGTAGATGTTAATGGATTCACATATGTAGTTGGTCCACTACCACTAATTGCTGCATAATAGTTTGTTGTTCCCGGAACTGCGTTATAAATTACCGCATCTCTACGGCTGTTTGTGTTTTCAACTTTACCTATATAATCCGTTTGATTACTCCACTCACCTCTCATCACAATACCAGGTCCTACTGCTCCTTCAAATTGAACAGAGAAAGATTGAGTTTTAAACAATGTAGTACCAGGTCTTGAAATACTTCCAGAAACATATTCACAATCTATTTGATAAACAATTTCACCAGTAAGATTATTTTCTGGGTCATTCCAAGATATTATAGGTGGCATTGATGCCGTTGCCTGATTACCACCCAATCTTGCATTTGGTGTATTATATGGAGGTTGTAATACTAAGTGAGATGAATATGAAAGTATTGAAGCTACAAATTGTTCTTTATATCCAAACTCATCATATGCATCGTATTGTCCACCACTAAATCCATTTGGCATGTGTCTAAGTTGTGTATTGCCTCTTGATGCTTTTAATGTATTTCCTGTATTGTTAAATTCTAATTCACCAGAAACTCTATACACTACCGCAGAACTTTCGTTTTGCATATAAACATTATATGGTGCTGGCGGTTCAAATTGAACTGATAACGATTGTGTTACAAATTGAGTTTGTCTATTATTTTCAAAATCAACTTTATAGATAATTTGTGCAGATTGGGATACTGCCCACTTTCTCCAATTAGATAGATTTGGTGATGCAGCAGGTGTTGTTGTAAATTTACTTATACTTTGAGTTATCCAATTTTGTGTTTTTTGATTATGTATAGATGCTGATGAAAATCCCAAATTACCAATCAATTCTCCTAAATAATCATAATCATCAGGAAATATTGGGGTTGGATATTGTGGTGTGGTTACATTTTGCAATTCAGTAACACCTTTAAAAGTTGTTAAAGTTATTGCAGTTCCATTTAAATTTTTTGTCCAAAGGTCTCCAGTTATAGATGCGTTTTCGTTAGTAGCAACTATTTTATATGCATCAGCTCCAGCCTTGATACCAGCGATTGTTAATTGACCCTCTGCTCTAATATCAGATTGTACTAGATTTACAAAAGATGGTGCTTTGCCATCTGTTATTTTTACTTTCCAAGTTTTATTTTCGCCAGGTCCTGCTGCATCCGATGCATCAATAGAAATACTTGCTTGCTTTGAACCAGGAGTTGTTTCTGGTATAGGTCCATCATAATATGTTTCACTACCATCTTCTTCTAAAAAGAAAAAATAAAAATTAGGTCCAACTTGACCGGGTTCAACAGACGAACCGGTAACATTAAAAGCAGTTGCTATTAATTCTATATTACCTTCTGGTGCTGTTTTAAATCCATCTCTATCAAAATTTACAGTATAAGTTGATGCTTTAAAATCTACCGAACGAGCATTTGGTACTGAAACATTTTTTGTAAATTGTTGTGTACGAGTAAAAATTGATGATGTATATTCATGCCCACTTCCCAATGCAAAAGGAAACACCTGAATTGTATAAAGTGCACTAGCCGAAACATATGGATAATCGAATCTGTTATAGTTTATAGTTGCCGTACTTAACGATGATGATGATAGTGAACCTGTTCTAATTCTTCTAATACCCCCAGTCAATGTTTCAATTGAATTTATTCTAAATGTTCCTGGTAAAGATGATTGTGTTGTGAATCTTAGAAAATCCTCACCTTCTTTGATTTGTATTGTAGTATTAGCAGGTGTATATCCAGCTGGCGTAACAAATCCAACTTCATCTGCTGCTAATGTAACATTGGAAGGAGTTATTAGAACTTGAATTGGTGGAGGCCCTTCTAATACTTTTGTATATGGTTGAACCACACTTGCTGTATAAACCGATGATGTATAATATGGCTGAATTTCTAATGGATATGTAATACTTCCACTTAAATTAATAAATCCAGAAGATGCACTAATGATTAACGATTCAGTATATGCATTATCGAAATAAACTAAACCACCAGTTACGTTTGATGCAGTTATAGATGATTGTGCTATGTGGAATGTACCGGGTTCTCTACTACCCGTAAATGATAGATAACGAGAACCTTGCTTTAATCGGATATCAGTTATAGTTGGTTTGAAATCGTTTACAACACCTCTTGAGTTTGCTGCTAATGTTACCGCTGCTGGGTTTACTTCAAATACAATACTTTCATCACCAGGTTTACCTTCTGGAACTATTGTAAATAATTTATCCACCGATACTGATGCAGATGTCCAAGGTTCTGTATAAACAAAATTTACCAATAATTGTTTTGATTGAACTAAAGGGTCACCTAATGGATATGTTGCTGCATTTGCTCTAGATGGTATTATATTTCCAACCTCATCATATGCAACAACACTAATATCAGGATTTGAACTATGAGTTATATAATTTACCCAATATTCTGGTGTAAAATCCACATTAATTGACATTGATGGATATACCTCAATAGAACAACTTATAGGTGAATCAAATTGACCTCTACGGAAAAAAGATGCCGTTGCTGATGAAAATGTTGGAGTAAATGTAGTTTGTGTTCTTGGATTAATTGTAAACGTATCCGCATCATATAATACAACACCAGCATCCAAACCATCTTGTAAATCAGTAAGAGTTAATACTGTCAATACAGATGCAGATGGGGTTGGTGAGCCTGATGGTATTAGGTATAATGTTAATTGACCTTCGATAGAATCTCTATTAAAGATTGCATTATAATTTAATTCACCAGAACCAGTTGTACCCGGTTGTAAGCCATATATGAATCCACTTGCACTTGCATCATTAAGTGTAAGATAAGTTGAACCCGATTGTACGTGAATTTGTGGTGCTGACCTTCCAGCCGGCAATCCTGCTCTAAGTTTTATTTCATTTACACCATCAATACGAATTGCTTGAACTTCCAATGAGCCAGATGGGTCGGAGTTTCTTATAAATTGTCCATTGTAAGGTCTTAATTCATAATTTACACCACCCTTACCATCAATTACTCTTGTTATTATAATAGAATCTTCAACACCCTCGCATTCAGCGGTGTACTCAATATATTGTACTACTATTTCTTCTAAACCTGGGTCTCTAGAACCAGTAAAATTTTGTACCGTCAATCTGACCGTATCTTTATCTAAATCAAGTAGTTGACCAGGAAATTGCCAATTGTTAAATGGTGGAGATACTAAAGAACTACTTAATGGAGTTGTGGCCCAATATGAAGTATCATACATTGATGATGATAATTCAGTATTAAAAAAATCAAATGAGCGAGATGTAAATGTAACAGACCCCGTTAGGAAGTTTTTAACAATATCTATAAAAATTGTAGTTGGATTTACAGGGTTTCCATTACCAGAACCGGAATCAAATTGAAAATATAAAGATGACGGTATTAATTCTAAACTCTTATTAATACGATTTAGGTTACCTCCATCAAATGTTTTTGTTTCTGTTACAATTACAGGTATGTAGTTATTATTTATATCATAAAATTGAAATAAGAACTCAAATGTTTCTTTCGGTAACGTTCTTGGTATTGGTTGTATAAATGATATTTCATTTGGAGAAAACGAACTTTCTTGAGAAGCTCTTAAACTAATATCAGCTACATGCCAACCAGTCCCCTTTACCTCTATATAAAGTTTTGCATTACTAAATTGTTGTGATTGGAAATTTGCTGTTACATTTGATTTTTGTAATACCGTATTATCAGAAGTTATTTTTAATATTTCTTGCGATACTCCACTTGTTATATTATTAATTGTTCTAGAACCACTTATGTAAAATCTAATATAGTTACCAGCTGATATGTTTTGTAAAAGTCTTACATTAAAATCTAAAGTATATTCGGAATTTTCGGTTAAGTCTATTGATTTCGATGTAAAGAATTGATTTGCCGTTGCAGAGTTTCCATCTAATCTAACCGAATTGTATAAAAATGCTTGGTTAAACTGCGTTGTTAAATCATTAGATGATGTTACCCAATAATTTTTAAAATTAAATGCATCAAATATACCATAGAATTCTTCATTTTTAGTTGTTGATTCTAAATCTTTTAATAATTCATTTGATTCTAATTGTATTTCTTGTATAAATTGATAATCAGCTAAATCGGATTGTGACCTTCTATAAATTTTAACTCTAGCAACATCACCAACAAAAGTTTCTAAATCAGAAATTGTAATTTTTCCAAAAGAGCCAGTAAGAGCTGTTTTTAATTGGTCTATACCTTCTACATAATTAAAAGATGCCGTATATCTTTGATTTGAAAAGTTTTGAACAAACCCATTTACACTATATGGTGTTGTTATTGTTAAATCGGTCTTACTTATTACATCATCTGCAACAGAAGAAAATCCCAAATCAGTAAATTCAATAGTAGTTCCAACAACAGAACCTGTCCAAGCCCCACCATCATTTATTTGAATTAAATAATTTGTTGGTAACGAATAACCAGTAAGTTTTTCTCCTTGTGCTGGTATTTGTGCAAATCCATCTACACGACCTTTTTGAATTATAGGAGTTACTACATTTGAAAATATTGGTTTTACTATTTCATTTATTGATACTTCAGGCCTACGATAAAATCTTACCTTATCTTCGTTTGATAGTAATCTATTTATTTGAAAATTCTTTTCCCATTTAAGGTTATAAACATCTCTCCATTGCTCTGGAATATCTTGCACTATTCCATTATCATCTACAAATGTTTTTAATTCGCCCAATATAGTAATTTTTGCATTACCAATTGGAGTATCTTCATAAACATAAACTGCTATTAATTTTGATACACCTTCATAATATTCAGGAACACCATTACCAGGTTCGAAATATACAGGATTACCAGCAACATCCAATATCTCAATCTTTATTTCAGTTGTTTCTTTTAGATGCTCAGAACCTTCAATTAAAAATCCATTCTTACCACCAGTAAATGTATCTTTAAATTCAGTAACTCTAAAATATGTAGAATTTGGTGTATTATCTACTAAATACGTTTGAAACGTAGTTAGATTTTGAGTAAGAGTTTCTGCAAATTTTTTTATTACTGCCATAGTGTTAGTATATTATTCTTTAATAAATATTTACATAAATTTTTTATGTTTATAATTATATTAGAATTCTAAAGAAAACTAAAGAAACGTTATGAAAAAATACGCAATGATACAAATTGATGCAGATATACATCAACTATTAAAGGAATTTTGTAAGGAAAAAGGATACAAAATAAGTGGGTTAATTGAAACCCTAGTAAAAGAAAAAGTGGAGTCTTCAAAGAAAACTCCACCTAAAAATGTATTACCGGTTACTAAAAATTAATTTTAGAGAACCCATCTACTTTTTTGATTTCGATAAGTCCATCTACTATATCCCTCATTTGTTCTAAGTGAGAAATTACCCATATAAAATCAAATTGAGTTTTAAGATACTGCATCATCATAAACAATGAAGATAGGTTATCAGCATCCAATGTACCAAAACCTTCATCTATTACTAAGAAGTTAGGTCTAGGCAGGTTGCATATGTTAATTAGAGCCACTCTAATCGCCAATCCCGATATGAACTTCTCCATACCACTACACATCTCTAAAGCCCACTCCTGGTCTTCGTAAACGATTCTAGCGTTAATGTTCTTTCCATCAGTATCCATCGATATTGAGAAGTCTACCACTTGTCCCAATATGTTGTTCACTTCATTTTCAATTGCTGGAAGTGCTTTAGATATTAATTCATAAGGTACACCATCTTTCTTAACTGCATCTAAGTAGAATGTATATAATTGGTTTTTAGTTTCCAATTCTTTTACTTCTTCCATCTTAGCCTTCATATTATCAATATAAGTTTTAGTTGCACCTACATCTGACATTAATTTTAGCATTTCTTTATTAACATCCGTAATTTGTCTTTCCACACCTTGCTTTTCTCTACGAACGTTTTGGATTTGGATATCTAATGCCTGATTGTTTGTTATAGTTTCTACATTATCATTATATCTTTTAATATCAGCCTTTGTACTTTCTAATTGATGTTGTAGTAACTCAATCTTACTATCACAATTCTTAATATCGGATTCTAACCTATCTCTAACTACAATTAATCGTTTGTGTTCATCGGTGCATTCTTTCCATTGATGAAATTGTTCTTCTACACCTTCCCAAGAATCTAAAGTTTGTTGAATACCAGTACATTGAATAGTTGCTTGCTTAACATTTTCCAATAATTCGGATATAGTTTCTTTTGCTTTCATCGCATCCTTTACAAATGAGTTATCACAACAAAATTCACAATTTGGGTCATATTTATGATTATCTAAATGATTAATCTTTTCTTCTGCTAAACTCAAATGTAGCTTTGCAGTAGAATATACTTTTTCAGCTTCAACTAAAGATTTTTGTT
>Ga0222712_10007543_pt1 | contig 10484 bp, 8 predicted proteins | sample C33_657DmetaG_FD_165043 | JGI IMG/M metagenome (GOLD analysis project Ga0222712, IMG submission 165043) | Estuarine water microbial communities from San Francisco Bay, California, United States - C33_657D | ecosystem: Environmental > Aquatic > Marine > Unclassified | place: USA: California...
TTTACGGGTAAGAAATGGAGAAATTGAGCTTGAAATTTTAGTTGATAGAGGTTTTGATATCGGCAGAGTCTCATACCGAGGAATCCCTACACAATGGATTTCTCCTGCTGGTTTTCGTCATGCGCACTCATTTACACCATCAGCAATAGAACCTGATGGGTGGGGCTGGCTGAGATCCTGGCAAGGCGGATTCTTATCAACAATTGGTGTCGATCATGTTGGCGGACCGGCCGTGCATGCAAATCGACACCTTCATCCAGCGATTACAGCCGAGAGAAGATTTACCGGTGGGTTTATTTCGCTGTCTCCAACAACTATTGAAATGGTAAATATTGACTGGGAAGCCGGCACAATAGAAATACAAGCAAACATCCGGCAGGCGGCACCCTTTGCCGAGCACCTAGTTATGACACGAAGAATAACCATGAACTTTGGTGAACCTGCATTTCACTTATCAGATGTAGTGAGAAACGACGGGTATATCGAAGAACCAATTCAAATTCTTTACCACATTAATCTTGGATGGCCATTCTTGGCTCCGGGAACCACATTAGAAACATCATGTACAGAAATGCTTTCTTGTATCGAATCAGCAAAAGGGGAAGATCCCGGCATAATGCCACCACCCACTGAACGAGATATTGAAAGAGTTTGGGATTGGAATGCGCTACCAGGTTTGCAATGGGCAAAATTAACTAACCCAAACGTTGCAGAGAGGGGTGAAATGTCGATGAGGTTAGAGTGGGACGGAAAGCAACTTCCACATTTCATGCAGTGGCGCAATGCTTGCGAGGCTATGTATGTTCAAGGATTAGAGCCTTCTACAACCGGATTATTAGGCAGGGATGGCGACAATTCACATGCAGGAGCATCACCTCTAATTACACCAGGGGAAAGTAGAGCTTTTGATTTAGATTTTAGATTTAGTGGCGATTTCTAAAGTATATTTAAGGGGTTATAACAGTTACAGAAGCGGTTTTAAGCGCACTTGAAAGTTTAGTTGGCGGCGCGGCTTCTGAAACTAAATATGTAGCGTCCCGCAATTCTGCGACCTGAACAAATAAATCGCGCTGAAATTTTGAAGAGTCAGCTAAAATAATAACACGCGAACAATGACGCATCATGTCACGCAACATAGTCGCTTCTTGCAGATTGCTAATACTAAAACCTTTTTCAGTAGAGACTGCCCCAACAGAAAAAACGCCCCAGTCGGCACGGATATCAAAAACTTCTTCATTTTGAGTATTGTAAAATCCAATACTCCCAATAGTGGCATTCGAGTTGTAAGACAAAATTCCACCAAAAATATGCAAAGCGCGATAACTTTTCGGAGATAGATCTCTAGGGACTAATAAATTATTCGTTGCTACCGTTAGACCATGATGACTTTTTAGGCTCTTTGCAAATTCAAGAGTGGTCGTTCCAGCATTAATCATGATTACTGAGTCATTCGGAATTAAAGATGCAGCTAAAGCTCCGATTGTCTCTTTTGCAGCAGCCTGGACTTTAAACCTGATATTAATATTTGAATCGGCTGGGATGAAATTATTTCTGACCGCTCCCCCATGAGTTTTGATCAGGACTTTTTCAGATTCTAAATCAGTCAGATCCCGTCGAATTGTGTCCAGGGAGACTTCGAACTTACTCGCTAGTTCGGAAACAGTGGCCTCACCCGCCGAGCTTACAAAAATACCAATTTGTATTTTACGGGTTGCTGCAAGCCTAGGGTTCCCAGCCACCGGCTTAATTTTTGCAGCCATCTTCTTGTCCATTTCTCAGCTAACCCCCTCGCCTGTCTCTATCGCCAGCCACACACTATAAAGAATCAAAAGCCTTTGCCCAATTGGGTTTACGCCACGCCATTTCACCCCCAAGGACCCTTGACATCCACCCCATACTCAGATACTTTTCCAAAACGGCAAATAAATGCAGAAAACTGTAATATCCTGCATTTTAACTTATAGGAGGAAAAATGCACAATAGAGGAACTGGGATCCTGAAGTCACGACAGATCGTGATTATGGCCCTAATTGCAACTGCAACCATGGTCTTCGGCTATTCAGCCCCAGCCCGTGCTGCATCTACCGTAACCATCTCATTTTCACAGTGGTGGGAGCCTGAACTCCCAGCAGGAGCACTACGCTCAATCATTGATACATTTGAAAAACAAAACTCTGGTATTAAGGTAAAGCTTGTTAGCGGGCCATACTCGGCAACAAAAGCTCAGACAATCGCAGGAGCTGCCACAGGAACGATGTCTGATGTTGTTGGACTAGACGGAGCCTGGGTAAGCGACCTTGCTAAGCAAGGAGCGCTTGGAAGCCTTGATACAGCATTAACTCGAGTTAAGTTCCCAATGAGTCAATTAGCTGGAAAAATCAAGGTTGGTACAACCACCTACATGATTCCGGTTGTGAATTATATCTATCCATTATTCACCAACGATGATCTTCTTAAGAAGGCTGGTGTTAGTTCAGCGCCAAAAACTCGCACAGAATTTGCGGCTGCGGCAAAGGCAGTATCAGGCTTGGGAGGCAATGTTAGTGGTTGGGTAATCCCACTATCGCAAACGAATCCAAACGGAATCCAAAATGACATCATGTCTCTCGTTTGGGCTTCAGGCGGTTCGATGTTGAAGAGTGGAAAACCAAATCTTACAGGTAATGCAGAGGTAAAGTCTGTACTTACATTTGTTAAAGGCATGTGGGATGCCGGTTCAATCACTCCTGGTGCATTTACTTTAGCTGAACCAGATAAGGTAACTGAATTCACAAACGGTCGCGCAGGCATGATGATTGATTCACTTTCACACATCACTCAAATCAAGACAGCCACACCAAACCTAAACTTCAGCATTCACGCACTTCCAAAGGCTGATGCATATTCTGGTAAGGGTGGCATTCCATATGCTTCTTGGGGCATTGGAGTTTCAAAGGCCTCAAAATATCCGGTCCAGTCAGCGAAGCTATTGGCGTACTTGATGAGCACACCAGTAAACACAAAACTAGCTGATCTTGGAAATGCCTTCCCTGGTAACACCAAGTCAGTACCAACTTGGGTTTCAAAAGATCCAATGTTTAAGACCGCATTCACTATTTATCAGAGCGGTTACCCAGCAAATGAATTCACAGGTCTTCCAAAAGCCGAAGACCTTATGCTTCAGTTTGATATTCCATTTCAGAAGTATCTGAGTGGAAAATTGACAATTGATGCAATGTTGGCAGAAGCTCAAACAGCTTGGCTAAAAAACTTCAAGAAATAGTTCAAACAAGGGGCAGGCGCCGTGTTGCAATAAGTTAAAAGCAACACGGCGTCTCACTTCAATTATTGGGGAGGAGATCATCATAAAATGGCTGTAGTCACAAATGTGATGAAACCAGGGAGAAGAATCTGGCGCACTCTAGAACCCTTTTTATATCTTTCTCCAACCATTGCACTCTTACTTATTCTTATGGTTGTACCAGTTGGAATGGTGATTCAATATTCATTTTTAGATAACGTAATTATGAATGAATTCCCCAAATTTGTTGGTTTAGAAAACTACTTTACCGTTATCAGAGATCCCATTTTTCAGATTGCTGTTAAAAATACAATTTATTTTACAACTGGAAGCGTAATAGCTCACCTCATTCTCGGATTATCTTTTGCGATACTTCTAAACTCGCAACTACTTGGAAGATACACACGCTCAATATTTCGATTAATCTACATATTGCCTTGGATATTTACGGTTGCAATCATTGCGATTCTATGGAGAATGATTTTGGATCCAGTGGGTGTTTTGAACTATTGGCTTATTAAATTGGGATTTATTGAATCGGGCGTTGAGTGGCTAGCAAGTCCAAAAACAGCCCTCATTACTGTGACGGTTATAAATATATGGGCTGGTTATCCCTTTTACATGATGAGCCTACTGGCAGGGATCCAGGGGATCAGTAAAGATCTTTATGAAGCTGCCACAGTAGACGGTGCATCATGGCGACAGTCTTTCTTTAATATAACTTTGCCACAACTCAAGCCAATAATAATCAGCATGTCTGTCCTAGACATTATTTGGACTTCACAGCAATTCGCAATGGTCTGGATGACCACTGGCGGTGGGCCCATTACCAGCACACAAATGATCGGTATTTACACTTACCAGCAGGCCTTTGGCAGATATGAGTTCTCACTAGCTTCAACTAGCGCAGTATTACTACTTATATTTTCTGTAATCCTCTCAACAATTTATGGTCGAATTCAAAGTAGGCAAGACTAATATGATGAAGAAACAGTCTGCACGAATACGAAAAATATGGGTAATTCTGGCCTTGATTCCAGGTGCACTTTTTGCAGGATTTCCCGCATTGTGGATGTTCTCTAACTCGTTTAAAAACAATTCTGAAATATTTGCTTATCCCCCCAAGTTTATTGCCGAGAGTTTTTCACTTTCTGCGTATTCAGCTATTTTCAAAGATCCTGAAAAAATCAGATTCTTCATAAACAGCTATTCTATCGCAGCGGCAGTTACAATCTTGACCCTTTTAGTTTCAATACCTGCGGCATATACATTTAGCAGATTTGATTTTAAATTTAAGAAAGTCTTTAATGGTGTAATTCTCAGTCTTCAAGCAATTCCTCCAATAACCTTAATGATTCCTTACTTTGCACTTATTGTGAAGCTACATATTTATAATAGCTATCCAGGGTTAGTTCTAACTTACATGGTGTTTACCCTTCCATACGGAATAATTATGCTAACAGGCTACTTTAATACTTTACCTAGAGACTTAGATGAGGCAGTAAAGATTGATGGCGGGAGTGCCATGACGACACTATGGAGGGTATTAGTTCCAATAGCAAAACCAGGAATTGTTACTGTTGGCATCTATAACTTCATGATCTGTTGGAATGAATTTCTCTTTGCCCTAACTTTGACTAAAACAAATGAAATGCGAACTGTTCCAGTTGGAATTCAACTTCTAATGGGCCAGCATGCCTATAAGTGGAATGAAATGATGGCAATGAGCGCTCTAGGTTGCCTACCTATTCTAATTCTTTTCTTGTTTTTCCAAAGATTCTTTGTTGGGGGGTTGACTGCAGGATCTGTAAAAAATTAATTAATCGACTACATTCACTACTAAGGGAGTAAAAATGTTAACCAATGGAAAAGTCTTACTTGATGTTGCCAACAAGCATAATTTTGCAATACCAGCCTTCAATATAAGTGATTATGCAATGCTCAATGGCATATTTGACATCAGTGAAGAGATGAACGCACCGCTCATTGTTGCGATTCACCCTGATGAACTTCACCATATAGGTTCAGAAGTAATGTCTTCAATTATCGCTAAAGCCCATAAAGCAAGCGTGCCAGTGATTATCCATTACGATCATGGAACTACCTATGAGCATATGATGGAATCGATTCAGACCGGTTTCACGTCTGCCATGATCGATGGTTCATTACTTTCATTTGACGATAATGTCGATATTACTAAGAGAACAGTAGATGCTTTGAAGTTAGTTAACATTTCTGTGGAAGGCGAACTAGGAACTATAGGTGCTAATGATAGTTATGGAGAAGCAGGAGCTGCTGAGATCATCTACACAAAACCTTCTGACGCACGAATCTTTATTGAGAAAACCGGTGTAGACAGCCTAGCTATAGCTATCGGCACTAGCCATGGACTTTACCCAATTAATGTCAAGCCTAAGTTGCGAATTGATCTGCTGAGAGAAATTAAAGGGGACTTAGGAATACCTTTGGTATTACACGGTGGTTCGAGTAACGCCGAAGAAGAATTGGCAGAGGCCGTAAAATATGGAATCAACAAGATAAATATCTCAAGTGATATAAAAGTTGCCTACCAAGACAAGATGCGTGAAGTACTGGGCAACAAAAAATTACGTGAACCAAATGCCATTCAGCCAGAGTGCATTAAAGCTATGAAGAAAGTAGCACGAGAGAAGATAGAGTTATTTAATGCTGATGGTAAAGCTGATTTGTATTAAATAGCTATGGAAAGCACTAATGCCGATCTCTTAGTATTGGGCCTAGGGGGCACAGTTGACTATGAAATTTCCTGGGATAACCGAATTGTGGAAGAGTTAGTTGACCTCTACGAAATCGGGCTTCAGGATTTAACTAAGAGTGAGGCAATTAGTTCAGAGCGGGAGTTGGTCTGCACAGTCCTTTCATACCTGGCTAACTCTTCAGGAGGTGAAACGCAAGTCACTGACCCCCGGGTAGTTAAGGAATTTAGTGACCGATTCGTAAAACGGATAACTTTGGGTGGGACGGGTGTGCGGGCAGCTCTAGCCATGCAGGGTTTCGGGGTTACTGCAACCCAGCATCTAGTGAGTATTGATGAGAATGTGCGGAGGTTACTTCCCGCAAATTCGAAATACATTTGCAGTGCTGACACTGACTCCTTTGACCCACACCTGATTATTCAATTTAATGAAGCTTCAGTAGTGAAAGTTCAAGACACAATCATTCGAGCAACAAAAGCTGATCGTATAATTCTCACATGTGACCCGCCCAACGAATTGCTTTTGATTAGTAAGGAATTACCAGCTGCTTTGATGAAAGCGCGTTTATTCCTAATCTCTGGGTTTAATTCAATTCACGATGGAGAGGTTTTAGCTCAAAGGCTTGCACAAGTGAAGAAAGATGCAGAGGAAATGCAAGAAGGGGGATTAATCTTTTTTGAAGATGCTGGATATCACCGTCCGGGATTTCGTAACATAGTGATGAAAAGCGTTTCCCAATACTGTTCATTCTTTAGTCTCAATGAGGAGGAACTACAGAACTATTTAGGGAGAAAAATTGATTTTCTCAGTGTGGGTAGCGTGGTCAAAGCATTAACAGAGATAACCACCTTAATACCGGTCCCTATTTTGATAATTCATACTAAAGCTTGGTCGGCAATCCTAGGCTCTGATTTTATGAAATATCAGGAATGTGTTGTATCTGGAATGATAATGGCCACAACACGGTACATCTATGGAGATGCATTTAGTATTGAAAATTTCGAATCTACTAAAATGCTTCCAAGAAATACAGTTAGTTCGACTTTAGCCAAGGTGATAAACCGCGAACTTGGAAATTCTGGAGTATTCATTCCTGCCTACGAGGCGAATTGTTTGACACCAACAACAATTGGCTTAGGAGATAGTTTTGTAGGTGGATTTTTACTCGAACTCTCACGCGATATTCTCTAGAGATTAGTTAAGGAAAAAAGCATGTCTATATCTACACCAATTCCACAGAAATTGCCATCAAACCAGTTTGATCATTTCTACCTGGGTGGCGAAAGAATTGGGACTTTAAGACAGGGGCCAGGAGGGCCAATGAGGCCTGAAGAATGGATTGGATCTATAACAACGCGTTTCGGAGAAAAATCTCTGGGTTTGTCCAAATTAAAAGACGGTGAATTACTAGTCACAAAAATCCATGAGAATCCAAAGGCCTGGCTCGGCGACGAGCACTTCAAACAGTTCGGAGCTAGTACTGAAATTCTTGTAAAACTCCTAGATCCAAGTCAGCGTTTACCAGTTCATTTTCACCCAAACCGGAGTTTTTCGCGAAAGCATTTAGGACTTACTCATGGTAAGACCGAGGCATGGATAATTTTGGAAGCACCCATAGGCGCACAAGTAGGATTGGGATTTTCTAAGTCTATTTCGAAAATGGAGATCTTTAAACTAGTTCAAGAGAAAAACACGGATGCGTTACTTAATTTACTTAAGAAATTCACAGTTAAAGCTGGTGATTCTATTTTAGTCCCGGCGGGCGTACCCCACGCAATTGATGCAGGAATCTTTCTATTAGAGCTACAAGAGCCCACCGATCTCTCCGCCTTGTTGGAATGGAATGATTTTGCTGTCGACGGAGTTAAAGATGGGCACCTAAATCTTGGATTTGATTGTGTATTAGATGCATTAAGATACACACCACTAACTCCCGAAGAGATTAAAAATATTATTATTTCACGAGATGATTTTGGATCAAAAGATGAGGCACTTTTTTCTGAGGCGGCAATGCCATATTTTAGAGCAGACTACCTGTCTGGAGGAGACAGAGTTATTGAATCAGGGTTTTCTATCCTGCTAGTTCTAAATGGTGAAGGGAAAATTCATTTCTTAAACAGTCAGGATATGCCAGTTGTTAAAGGTGATGCAGTTGTAATTCCAGCCAATGCCGGGGAGTGGGCTCTCGAAAAAGCGTCAGGAATTGTGAGTCGCCCTCCTCTTCCAAAATTTGCCAACCTAGCCGAATGACGCTTCTCAATTAATAAAAAAAGTCACATTTACAGAAGGAGATTGGCATTTGAATGAGTGTTCGGCCGAGTTAAATAGAAGGTAAACTTGCATTGCACTCGCAGACGTCGCATAGCCCGTTCGATTGCGCCTCACTGCTAACGAGAGAGAGGAGATCAAACGCATAATGCAAAACTGGAGCAAGAACATTGATTTTAATGAACGTCAATATTTTCAGCCAGAGTCGCTTGTCGAATTGCAAGAATTAGTTCGCACACACCCAAAGATTCGTGCCCGCGGTACAGCCCACTGCTTTAATGACATAGCAGACATAAATAGCGTTGCGATTAACGTAGGTAAGATGCCTAAGGTTATTGAAGTTAATTCTAATTCAAAGTCAGTAAAAGTTTCAGCCGGCCTTACTTATGGCGAGTTAGCACCTGTGCTACATATGCAAGGCTGGGCACTCAATAATCTCGCATCTCTGCCACACATTTCTATTGCAGGATCTGTATCTACTGGAACTCATGGTTCAGGAATGAAGAATCATAATCTTGCCAACCAAGTCATATCTCTCGACATAATTACGGCAAATGGTGAACTCAGACATATTAATCTCACAAATCCTGCATTCAGCGCACTTGTTGTTGGATTAGGTTTAGGAGGAATTGTCTATCAATATGAGCTCAGGATTGAGCCCACCTTTGAAGTGCGGCAAGTTATTTATCCTGAGGTACCTCTCGATATTCTGCAGCACAACTTTAATCAGATCATGGGAAGCGCATACAGCGTCAGCTACTTCACCGATTGGGACAGCGCTCGAGTCGGAAATCTCTGGTGCAAATTCCGAGATGGAGAGGCTATTCCTCAAACTATTGGTGGGAGTGCAAAAGCAAACAAGAAGTTCCACCCAATCCCATCAGTAGATCCTGTTGCGTGTACAGAACAATTAGGAGTCCCCGGAAATTGGCATGAGCGCTTACCCCACTTCAAACTTGAGTTCACACCAAGTGTTGGAGAAGAGATTCAAACCGAATTTTTTGTTGATCACAAGGATGCTGTTGCGGCGATCGAAGCTATTTCCAAATTAGGTTCTGAAATTTCACCACTCTTATGGATTACAGAATTGCGCACATTTGCGGCAGACCGTCTCTGGCTCAGTGGAGCATTCGAAAGAGATAGCTTAGGAATTCATTTCACGTGGAAGAAGCTTGATGCCATTTATCCCGTCATCGAAAAAATAGAATCAGCGCTTCGACCATTCAACTATCGCCCCCATTGGGGCAAAGTATTCATGGCAGATTCCTCATATTTAAAGAGCGTTTATTCAAAGATGGGCGAGTTTCAAGCATTGGTTCAAGCCCTCGATCCAACTTCTAAATTCGAAAATTCATTTACTCGACGCGTTCTCGCTTGAACTAAGCGGGCCGCACTGGCTTTGGCAGGCGGTAGACTTCCCCTGTACTCGGAGACGTCGCATAGCCCGGTCGAGTGCGCCTCACTGCTAACGAGGTAAGGGGTTAAACCCTTCAGGAGTTCAAATCTCCTCGTCTCCGCCAGAAAGATGATTTGAAGGAGTGGGCTGTGCCATTGTTTAAAGTAGCAATCGTTGGCGCAGGACCAGCGGGCTACTTTGCAGCGCAAGCGTTACAGAATCAACAAAACGAAGATCGTACATTTGCAATAGACATGATTGAACGTCTTCCCACACCATGGGGATTAGTTCGAAGCGGTGTTGCACCCGATCACCCAAAAATCAAAACTGTCTCTAAAGTCTTTGAAAAGATTGCAGCTGATCCCAACTTCCGCCTCTTTGCTAACGTTGAAATTGGTAGTGAGATAAGCGTTGCCCAGCTACAAGAAATCTATGACGCAGTTGTAATTGCAACGGGCTCACATCTAGGAAAAACTCTTGGGATTCCAGGGGAGAACCTGCCTGGTTCTATATCAGCTGCAGACTTTGTCCCTTGGTATAACGCGCATCCAGATTATGTAGATGTGAAAGTTCCAATGGATTGCGACACAGCAGTTGTCATTGGCGCAGGCAATGTTGCAATGGATGTTGCACGTATGTTGGCACTTGAACCAAGTGAGTTAGATCCAACAGATACTGCAGATCACGCACTTGACGCCTTTAAAGTTAGTGCTGTGCGCGATGTTTATATCAGCGCTCGCCGTGGTCCAGAGCATGCAGCTTTTACTTCCCCAGAGCTTCGAGAACTACCAAAGCTTGAGCACAC
>Ga0222712_10007545_pt1 | contig 10482 bp, 12 predicted proteins | sample C33_657DmetaG_FD_165043 | JGI IMG/M metagenome (GOLD analysis project Ga0222712, IMG submission 165043) | Estuarine water microbial communities from San Francisco Bay, California, United States - C33_657D | ecosystem: Environmental > Aquatic > Marine > Unclassified | place: USA: California...
TGACACCTTTGTCGCGGCATTCACACTTTATTATATGAGGACAAACGATGTTGAAAAATCAATAATGTTTGCTAATGAATGTTGTGCAGATGTGGTGAGTAGGAAAGGTGTTTCCCTCCCGTCCAAAGCATTTGAAAATATTCTTGATGAGTTATAGTTTCCTTGATTTGAGGTTTTTTGTTTCCTCATCTTTGGTTTCAAGCATATCAAGTAACTTCAATGATTTCCTATAGTTCTCCTCGAGTTTTTCCAACTCTTTGATTGGAACACCATTGTCGCAAGCTGTGAGATAATTTCTCTCAGACTCTTCAATAATCTTCTTTATTGTTTTTAGAAGTCTCACAACTATAAATATATTCTAATACACCTTTATTAATTGAGAGTTAAACATATCTTTTTTTCATAAAAAAAGAATATAAGTGTTATTTATAGAGTAACCGTAAATTCAGGATGAGTTGTACTAATTTAATTCCATTAGTTTGTTGTGGTAACCCTACGATTGCGATACTACCTTGTACCCCCACTGTGGATGGGGTACCCAATAGTTCGTTTGTCAATGGGAACACCTATACATCTACAGATGTTTTAAATGGTACGGTTTGTTGGGTAGCTGATAACACATATGCAGGTACCATATACAACTACTCATATCCCGCGGTTTTCACGACTTATACAACTGGTAGTGCTGACTGTGTTGCTTGTACTTTACAACACGGTGGAGGATGTATTGTGGTTCCTCCTACTTTTACAAATGCTGTAGTTCAGGAGTGTGAGGGTGGGGGATTTTTGAATGTTGACATTCCAACGACAACAACCCCTGGTCAGGCATTTGTAATTGGTGGGGCTTGTTATGTATTTTATGCTTGGGGTGGACCAGGTGGTACACAATATGTTGCAACATATGATAACTGTGCAACCTGTTTAGCGAACTACCCTGAACCATCACCAACACCTACTATGACACCTACACCTACTCAAACCAGTGGTGCTTACACATACTACGTTGCGGATTGTTGTACGGGAGATAGATGGAAAATTGTTTCAGGAACTAACTTAGGTTGGATTGGTGGATATGGATATATTTCAATAGCGTCTCCGAGTTCTTCAAAACCAAGAGTTGGGTGTTATGAACTGATAAGTCCTGGCGAGTTTACTGTATATCCTTGGCAGGGGGGTGATACTTCAAATGGATTTGATGGTTCACCGGGTTCTACAAGTTGTCCTGACTGTTTTACAGTTTACGGAGATGTTTGTCCTACTCCAACACCAACACCAACGACAACTCAAACACCGACACCTACGGAACCGGCTGACATTTATTTATTTCAGGATTGTTGTTTTGGTACTCAGTTTAGATATCAGAATATTCCTGGTTTACTTAATGTTGGTGATGTTGTTCTTATATCGGGAGGTGCGGGATTCAATGGTTGTGCCGAGGTAATACCATATGTTGCGACTGGTATAGTATACCCATCGGTTGGGGTTACCTTCACAGGTTATTTTGATTGTGCTGCTTGTATGTTTGTCAACCCTTGTGCGACACCGACACCAACAACCACGCCAACACCAACTCCAACACCTTCAGTTACGTCAACACAAACGCAGACACCAACAAATACTCCTACACCAACCCAGACGCCATCCAATACAGCCACCTCAACACAAACTCCAACACCTTCATCAACAGGAACAGGACCAACGGCTAACGCGTTATTTTACAAGTGTTCAGACGGAACTGTCTTTTATGGTTTGGCAGATGTTGATACCGCATTTGTTGGAGCGGCTTACATATATAATGGACAGTGTTACTCCTTTGTTGAATTTTCAGGTCCAGGAGGTCCGAATTTAGGTACTCCTGATTTCGATACTTGTGAATTTTGTATCATCACACCAACGCCAACTCCTACACCAAACCCTACACCAACTCAAACACCTACGGTATCATCTACACCAAGTAGTTGTCCTTATACAGATTTTTGTTTCAGAACAGGATTCAGCTCACTATCAGGTTATAGTGGTAATTTCACAAGTGCAGGAACTTACAATTCAAGAACTTATTATAGTGGTGATGGAACAACAACAGGTTACATCTTCTATACTGGTACCAATTGGTGTTTAAGTAATACCTTAGGTGGTTCTTGTTTATTGGAAGGGGCTCCCTGTTATTCGGCTTGTCCTGATATATCATCGAACTATTTCACAACAGGTCCTTGCCCAACTCCGACACCTTCTGGAGTTAATTGTAATACTTTGGACTTCGTAGCCTATTTTGACTGTGACTATGAACCATTCATAACACCAACACCATCTATTGGTTGTGATGTTGTGGACTTTTCTGTCACGGCATTCCCAACAACTCCTACACCAACACCATCAACATCAACTTGTAACACAGGTATTGATTTCTCAATGAGTGGTTATACTCCTGTAACACCTTCACCAACTTTGTCTCCAACAATTAGTCCGTCAAGGACCGTTGATGTTGGGGGTCAATTAACTTATAGATTCTTTGAAGAACAGTTCACTTGTACTTCTACAAAAGTCCTTAAAGATTGTCAGAGTGATTTGGAATTCTATGTTACAGATAGCTTGGTGTTTAGTGGAACCCCGATTGCTGTTGGTGTCACGTTCGGTGCATATCTGAATGGTGATTTGTTCTGTTTAACATACGTGAGAGATGATAACAATATTTCGTCTAATTCAAATGTTGATTCGATTGTTCAGATTTACGGTAACTGCACTGACTGTACGTTTACTCTTACACCAACACCAAGTGTTACTGCATCCAACACTCCAACACCAACAAAAACTCCAACAGCTACACCAAGCCCAACACCAACATTCCAAGTACTTGTTTATGTATTTGAAAGTTGTACACCAAACCAATTCGGAGTACCAGCTAATGTGATTATTCAAACTCAATCAACTAACTTCAATATTTTCTCAGGTCAATCATTCAACTATCAAGGAACTTGTTGGAATTACGTTGGTTCGTTTACAAACTACACACCTGAATACAATACAATTATCACAAACTATAACGGAAATTACTTTAATACTAATAACCCAACCGTATACGGAAGTTGTGAAAGTTGTTTAGCACTTTCAACTCCAACACCGAGTTTAACACCTGGTGTGACACCAACTCCTTCACCTGTGGCTTTGTGTATTAGTTATAATGATACTAATTATTTAAATAACCTACCAGATGGATGTGGTGGATATACAAGAATACAAAATCAAGTGACAGTTACCTTACTTAATAACGGAGTTCCATATTCTGCACCATCCAACGTGACTGTAACATTCAATATGGAAGTAACTGATTGTCTTGGAAACTCAACTGAAAACTTTATTGTTATTATTCCTGCTGGTCAAACTTCAGCAAGTAAAGTTTATAACTCAACAAATTGTGAGCCTTGTCAAGTTACTTCATTGGATGGTATAGTTTACAAATCTATTTTATCGGTATCGTCCATAACCCCTTCAACAATTACTGAGTGTTAATATGGCGGTTGTAGTTTCGATAAATGCTCTTACAGGTACATCACCATATGATGTTTACATCTGCCAACCTGATGGTACCAGTTGTTTTTATATGTCAAGAATCACAAATGATGATTTACCTTACGTATTTGACATTCCTGCACCATACGACAATTCCAACGAATATTTGTTAAAAGTTGTGGATGCATCAGCTTGTATTTTAACAGGAACATCTGCAATTTTTTTTACTCAGACCCCGACGCCTAGCCCAACCTCCACCCCGACTGTAACCCCTACAAACTCACCTACTACTACCAATACGCCTTCAACTACCGCGACTAACACGGCAACAGTTACTCAAACACCAACTACTACTCAAACTCAAACCCCGTCAGAGACTTTTGCAACCACTCCTTCAAATACTCCATCACCAACTCAGACTGCAACACCTTCATCAACAATAGGCACAACACCAACCAACACACCCACAAATACCGCATCAAATACACCTACAAATACTTCAACAAATACACCTACAAATACACTAAGCCAAACGCCGACAAATACTTCAACAAATACTCCAACAGGAACACCTAGCCAAACTCCGACAAACACACAGACAACTACTCCTACAAGTACTACAACACCTACCCCAACCCCGACTAATGGTTTAGCAATATTAACTGCAATAATTGTACCTGGTTCAGTTGACGTTGACTATGAATTAACTTTAAGTAGAGTTTTAGATACAAATGTAGATATTCAGTTCACAAACATTTTAGGTAAAAATTTAGGAAACATTACAATTGTTTCAGGTGTTACTGTTTCATCAGGAAGTACTACTGGTAATACAAATGTTTTTGTTAGTGGAGAAGACTTTAATGAACTTGACAGAACTTCAAATTTTACATTCAATAGTGTCATTCCATCGGGATTACAAATTGAACCAACATCTATTTTCGCTACCCCAACTAATACACCGAGTAACACGCCATCTCCAACACCTACAGTAACACCTTCAGTTACTTTGGGTGCTACCGCAACTCCAACCCAAACACCAACTGAAACGCCAACAAATACCCCATCTCAAACACCTACAAATACTTCAACTAATACACCAACTAACACGGCGACCAACACCCCAACTAATACTTCAACTAATACACCAACAAATACCGTTTCAAACACAGGTACTCCAACTCCAACTAACACGGCTTCAAACACCCAAACTCCTACACCAACAAACACTGCGACAAACACCCCAACACCAACACAAACTCAGACAGGTACTGGAACTCCAACCCCAACTAATACCCAAACTTCAACACCAACACAAACTCCAACAAATACTCAGACGCATACTCCCACAAACACCGCCTCAAATACCCCAACAAATACCCAAACTCCAACACCAACTCACACTTCCTCAAATACTCCAACACCAACTCCAACCGAAACGGCAACAAACACACCTACGCCGACTAATACATCAAGTAATACTCCAACTCATACACCTACAAATACTCCTTCAGAAACCCCAACTCAAACTCCAACTCCAACAAACACTCCGTCTGAAACTCCGACCCAAACTCCAACTCCAACAACAACCTCTACTTTGGGTGCGACAGCGACTCAAACACCATCCCCAACTGAAACACCAACAAATACCCCTTCAGAAACTCCAACTAACACACCTACAAACACCCCGACTAATACGGCTACAACAACACCAACTAACACGCCAAGTAACACTGCAACAGTTACCGCTTCCAACACAAATACGCCAACCCCTACAATTACTTCTTCAAGTACTCAAACACCAACCCCAAGTAATACACCGACAAATACCAATACTCCAACCTCAACAAATACATCTACCCCAACTCAGACACCAACAAATACTCAAACACACACCCCAACTAACACATCAACAAATACACCAACGGGAACACCAACTAATACCCCGACAAACACATCAACTAATACACCAACTAACACGGCGACAAATACACCAACGGGAACACCGACAAACACACCAACTGGAACACCGACAAACACGCCAACTAATACAGCAACCAATACGCCGACTCAAACAGCTACTATGACCCCATCACCATCGGTGACTTCAGCACCGGCTTGTGATGTGACATTAGATTTATTGGCAACCCCAACACCGACTCCAACAACTTCTAATACTCCAACTACAACTACAACTCCTACACCAACGCCAAGTCAAACTGAAGGATGTTTCTTATTACAAGAGGATGGTTCATTTATATTACAAGAGGATGGAAGTTTAATTGAAATTCAATGTTCAACACCACCCACACCAACACCGACGCCCACACCGAGTGTGACAATGGGTTCAACACCTACTCAAACCCCATCAAATACTTCTACTCCTACCCCTACTCAAACACCTACCTCTACTCAAACACAAACACCAAGTAATACACCAACTGATACCCCAACAAATACGCCAACAAATACTGTGACGCCGACACCAAGTAACACTCCACCTGTAACTCCAACTAACACTCCAACGAATACGGCTTCAATAACACCGTCTAATACCCCAACAACAACACTCACAAGTACACCGACGGTAACACCAACCACAACACAAACAATTGGTGCAACCCCAAGTAATACGCCTTCAATAACACCAACAAATACACCAAGTAATACCCCAAGTGTTACACCTTCAACTACACCAAGTAATACTCCTTCTGTGACACCAAGTATCACTCCAAGTGTAACTCCATCCGTAACACCAAGTATAACAGCTTCAATTACACCAACACCAACTAAATTGATTGGTGGAAGTTTGGCGTTAGTACCTGGTGACCCTGATTGGTTAAGTGTAACCGGAAGTACATCATTTGCTGTCGGTACAGGTGACTTTACTGTCGAATGGTTCCAATATCAAACTAACCAAGGAAACGAAAACTATCTGTTTAGTTATGGAACCGCTGATAACTTTGCTGCCGCAATCGCATCAGGTGGTAATAGATTAAACTGTTATATGGGGGGTTCAAGAATTGCCAACCCAACTGTTACTAACACAACAAGTGTGTGGAATCACGTGGCAATCACAAGAAGTGCGGGGACTTATAACGCATACTTTAATGGAACTAGAGTAACCACATTGGCAAATGCCACAAACATAACTGACACAACATCAATTTTCTATATTGGAACTAAAGATGGTACTGGAGGTACTGGAGATAATTTCCCTGGTAACTTGACAAACTTTAGGTTTGTTAAAGGAACCGCGGTTTATACAGGGGCAACATTAACAGTTCCAACTAGTCCATTGACGGCGATTTCAGGGACTGAGTTATTATTGGCAGTTAAAACTGCGGGAACATTAGCAACAGACACAAGTGGAACAAATAAAGTAGTTACAAATAACGGAGCAACATTCAGTGCATTAACACCATTCTAATTATAATTAAATGCCATCAGAAATAATCATATCAAGTATTAACTACAACGGACAGATAGGAAATATTACATTCTACCCGTACACAGGTGGTACTATTAATATAGGACCACAGTTAATACCATATACGTATGTTACTGATTATCCCTATGGTACATATGATATTTTCTTTTCATCTTTTACAAATACTTGTACCGTAAGTATTTACCTCCCTACACCATCTCCCACGTCAACATCTACTTCAACTCCTACTCCAACACCATCAATTACTTTGGGAGCTACCGCAACTCAAACTCCTTCGAACACTGCAACACCAACAAACACACCTACTAACACTAATACTAATACATCAACAAATACACCGACTAATACTCCTACAAATACTAGTTCGAACACTTCCACTCAGACACCAACACCTGAATCAACTCAAACACCGACTCCAACAAATACTGCTACAAACACACCTACTAATACAGCTACAAACACTCCAACTAACACACCAACTAACACACCAACTAATACGTCATCGAATACGCCAACACCAACAGGTACAGGAACTCCAACACCTACAAACACCCCTTCTAACACACCAACACAAACTCCAACTAACACATCATCTAATACTCCTACTCAAACATCTTCACCAGTTTCAACTGAAACTCCAACTCCAACTAATACTGCATCAAATACACCTACGAATACACCAACCAACACGGCAACTAATACTCCTACACAGACACAAACTCAAACAGGAACTGGTACCCCAACTCCAACTAATACCGCATCAAATACACCTACTAATACACCATCCAACACGGCAACTAATACTCCTACACAAACATCAACTCCTGAGTCAACTCAAACACCAACACCTACAAATACTGCGTCTAACACACCTACACAGACAGGAACAGGCACACCTACACCAACCAATACCGCCTCAAATACGCCAACTAATACTCCTACAAACACCGCTACTAACACTCCAACACAAACCCAAACAGGTACAGGAACAGGAACTCCTACACCCACAAATACAGCAACTAACACACCAACTAATACTCCAACAAATACTGCGTCTAACACACCTACCCCAACCCCAACTCCTGAATCAACCCAAACACCTACTCCGACAAACACCGCTTCAAATACACCAACTAATACGCCAACAAATACCGCAACTAATACTCCTACAAATACTGCCACTAACACACCCACTCAGACTCAAACTCAGACTGGAACAGGAACCCCAACACCGACAAATACTGCTTCGAACACACCGACTAACACACCCACGAATACCGCATCTAACACTCAAACACAAACCCCAACACCTGACCCAACTCAAACACCAACCCCAACTAATACCGCATCTAACACTCCAACCAACACACCTACAAATACCGCATCTAACACTCCAACCCAAACACCAACTCAGACAGGTACAGGAACACCCACACCAACTAATACTGCCTCAAACACTCCAACCAACACACCTACAAATACCGCATCTAACACTCCAACCCAAACACCAACTCAGACAGGTACAGGAACACCCACACCAACTAATACTGCCTCAAACACTCCAACCAATACCCCAACTAATACAGCGTCGAATACTCCAACACAAACACAAACAGGAACAAGTACACCAACTCCAACTCCAACTAATACCGCATCCAACACACCGACTAATACCGCAACAAATACACCAACTCAAACTGGTACAGGTACACCAACTCCAACCAATACAGCATCTAATACTCCTACACAGACACCAACTAATACTGCTACAAATACACCAACAAATACATCTACAAATACACCAACAAATACCCCAACTAACACTCCTACAAATACTGCAACAAACACACCAACTCAAACTGGAACAGGAACTCCGACACCGACAAATACTGCGTCTAACACCCCAACTAACACACCTACAAACACTGCGTCAAATACACCAACACAAACTCAAACAGGAACGGGAACCCCAACACCAACTCCGACAAATACTGCGTCTAACACCCCAACTAACACACCTACAAACACTCCAACAAACACCGCTTCTAACACACCAAGTAACACCGCCTCAGTTACTCCAAGTATAACTGCATCGAATACTCCAACTCAAACCCCGACTAATACCCCAACAAACACTGCGACTAACACTCCGACTCAAACTCCAACAAATACTGCAACTAATACCCCAAGTAATACACCAAGTAACACCGCCTCAGTTACTCCAAGTATTACAGCATCAAACACTCCAACTCAAACACCTACACAAACACCAACTAATACTTCAACTAATACTCCAACACCGACTCAAACTCAAACGGGTACAGGAACACCAACTCCAACAAACACAGCTTCTAACACACCAAGTAACACAGCGTCAGTCACTCCAAGTATTACAGCATCAAACACCCCGACTCAAACTCCAACCAATACTCCAACAAACACTGCAACTAACACGCCGAGTAACACACCAAGCAATACTGCATCAGTAACTCCAAGTATAACCGCCTCAAATACTCCGACCCAAACACCAACTAATACTGCGACTAATACACCTTCAAACACACCAAGTAATACTGCATCGGTTACTCCAAGTATTACGGCATCAAATACTCCGACTCAAACTCCATCTAATACTCCAAGTAACACTCCATCAGTAACACCAAGTATCACTGCATCTAATACACCAACACAGACACCTACAAATACCGCAACTAATACACCTTCAAACACTCCAAGTAACACAGCATCAGTTACTCCAAGTATTACAGCCTCAAACACTCCAACACAGACACCTACAAATACCGCAACTAATACACCTTCAAACACACCAAGTAATACTGCATCGGTTACTCCAAGTATCACTGCATCAAATACACCTACTCAAACACCTTCTAATACTCCAAGTAACACACCGTCAGTCACTCCGAGTATAACAGCCTCAAATACTCCAACACAGACACCGACAAATACCGCAACTAACACGCCATCAAATACTCCAAGTAATACGGCATCAGTTACTCCAAGTATTACCGCCTCAAATACACCGACCCAAACACCTTCAAATACACCTTCAGTGACTCCAAGTATCACAGCATCTAACACACCAACACCAACTCCAACAAATACGGCTTCTAATACTTCAACACCTACTCAAACACCAACACAAACAGGTACAGTTCCTTTACGTTATTTCAGTGTAGAAGGTAATAAGTGTTGTAATGACCAAGCATTTGGACCTGTTGATGTTGTTACCACAAACCAAACTATTAATGGTGGAGATACAATAATCGTAAATATTGGTCAGGGAACTCAATGTTATTATGTAACTGTGGCGAATGAAATATCCCCAATTGGAGGATTACCAATAGTCTCACAAATTCTTGGAGGTAACAACTGTGACGCTGAGGTTTGTACAAATTATTGTAACCCAACTCCGACACCAACGCCTACGCAGACTCCAACACCAACGTCAATTTGTACTTCTTGTCACGAATATACTATTAGTAATGTGGCAACAAACTGTGGTG
>Ga0222712_10007546_pt1 | contig 10482 bp, 3 predicted proteins | sample C33_657DmetaG_FD_165043 | JGI IMG/M metagenome (GOLD analysis project Ga0222712, IMG submission 165043) | Estuarine water microbial communities from San Francisco Bay, California, United States - C33_657D | ecosystem: Environmental > Aquatic > Marine > Unclassified | place: USA: California...
ACAAATTGATATTATTACACTTTCTTCTTACCTAAAAAGATCTATTCAAATCAGCTTGTTAGTCAACTACAAACTATTTCACCAGCATTTAATCCAGATACCTTGTTTTTACATGCAAAAACTAGTGATCTATTAAGTGGAGCAGTAAACGATTATAATTTCTGGACTATTAATAAGTATTGGAGATATGAAAATGATCAGTTAACTGGATTTTTACCAACGGTAGTCGATCAAAACTCCTTTAATTTAACTGATCTTAAGATATTTAAAGATAATTTCACTACTCCAGAAAATGGAATACTCTTTTTTGTAGTCAATAACTTAGATGGAAAAAGCGACTTTATTTGGACCCTAACCAATTGGACGACTGGTGAAGAAGTTGTTCGAGTAAAATCAGTTCCTCACTTTGTTTGGAAATTTAAAGACATCGGTAATTTCTCACTAAAAGTTGAAGTAATCGATAATAAAGGAACCCGTTATGAAAACGAAGTACAAAACTTTATAAAGGTTTTACCACGTGAAGAATATATCCAAAATATTGAGTCTACGCTAAATACCAGGAAGTCTTTATTATTAAAGAACCAGAATATTTTATAATAAATAACTAAAAAATAACCAATAAAAATGGCTTTTTCTCCAATCTCACTAGCAATTAACGAGATATTATTAACTAATTATGTTACCGATATTGCAACTATTAGCAATGCGAATAGCTTAATTCTTAAAGATAAAATCGAGGATATCGTAAATACCCTTGAAATTGACCCAATTGCTATTTCAATCGGAACTGATAATCCTATCAACTATATTAAAACCAAAAGTTTAATTTTACAGGATACTGGAATTATCTTCCAAAAAACTGGCCCAACTGCAACTATTGCAAGCCTAGTTAAAAATAGTTCTGGAGAATCAGTTTTTAATATTGATAATCTTAATGTAAATATTGCAACTGTAATGGATGCAGTTGAAGCCAATTCAATTACAGTAAACGATACAGCAACTATTGATGCTGCTGTTACTGTAAATGGAGTTGCTAACTTCAATAATGCAGTAATTGAGTCTAAAGAGACAGTTGTCCTAGACTTAACTAAAGCTTCTTCAACTGAGGCTGCTGCAACCTTAACTCTAACAAATACATCAAAACAAAATATCCTAGTTAAGTTAAAAGCAACTACTGCTCCTACTTTAAATCCAGTATATGATGGTTCAGCTATTTCAACTGGAATTACTGAGATTACTTTAAATATTGATTTTGATGCAACCAATCCACCTGCGGAAAATACTAAGTTTACTATTACTATTGTTGATGTAGTAAATGAGGCTCAAACTTTCTCTATTATTTCAGCAATTACAACTGCTCAATTACCTGTTTTATTAATTGGTGGAACTAACCAATCTAACTCAGGATCAATTACCATTTATAATGGTTCAGATAATGTTGGAATCAATCCAGCAAGTACTATTTTTGGAAACAACCAAATCGTTGAATACGGAAATACTGTAAATCTTTTCTATATTAAAGATGCTTCAGCGGATGATCGTCTACTAGTTCAAGGATTAGTTGGAATGGAAATATTCTAATAAAAAAGTTATTATAAATGGCAGTTACTCCACTGATTAAACCAGTACAAGATAAAAAGGGCATATTCTATAATTTTCAGAGTGCTCTTGAAGATATTAATATTACCTTAAGTAATAGTGAGAATGCTGTGAGATTTTCAAAATTTGCACTTTTGCGAATTCCTGAAATTGGTGAGCCTAATACTTTAGTAACTGATAATAAAATACAATTTGCAGCGGTTGGTGAAACTGCTATTATTGAAGGTTTAAATCAGGATAACAATATTAACTTAGCTCAAAGCTTTCAAAACTATGCTCTTAACTTAGAGGCTCTTCTCTTAAATCGTCCACAATACAAGAAAAGTAATAAACTTACTATTTCTGAACGTGTATTTTGGAAATGGTTAAAAGAAACTGGTGCTCTACGTTTTCAGGATGCAAATGCTCTTGAAAAGAATGTTACTGTACTTGGATCTGAATCCCGATTTGTTGAAAAAACTGAAGTTAATACTACTTATAATCGTGTAGTAAAATACGTAGCTGATATTGATGTAGTTAACTCTTTAAAATCAAGCAGTAATTCTTATACTGAAGTTTATATTCACGTACCTACAAATGTTGGTACTACTCCATATGTATTATTTAAGTCTCTTTCAGATGATAACTATTTTCCTGGAATGACAATTGCAAATAATGCAGCAGATCCTCTTAATGTTGAATACCTTGCAGGCCGTAACTATAATGATACTCACCCGTTTGGTCTTTCAATGAAAGGTTATTATGACCTAGACGATCAGAGTGTTTATACCCAAATTAAGAACTCAATCGGAGGTACCTATACTGCAGGTAACTGGTTTACTCAAACTATTAATAATGCATACTATACTGATCCAGTATTTGGAGTTGCAACTGACCAGTATATCCAAAAGACCTCAAATCTTTCTACAGTAGAATATCCTAGAACTCAACTTGATGGTATTTCAATTGATTTTGACCTAGCTAATTATAAACTAGCAAGCGAAAATCAAGAGATTAAAGTATTTTCACAGTTTAATGATTACGTTGCAAATCGTGATTTTGAATTTAATGCTGTTCTAGTTTATTATGATACTTACGATCCTAATAATTTAGATGCTAGTGGAAATCCAATAGACGTTAAAACTAACCTATATGGTGTCTTATTCCTAGATAAAATTCAACAAAACGGTCTAGAGTTTAGAATTCCACCGATTACTAAATACAAACCAGATCCATTAAGTAAAACTAATGGAAATGCTTTTTCATTCAAGTTAAATCTTAAATTAGATACTTCTATTGAGGATACTAAAGTTGAAAAATCTATAAATGATTATTCTACATTCTCACTAGAACTATTTACTGATGTTTTAACTGAATTTAAAAGCCTACAGTCAAGATATTCAGATAAGCTTATTGAACTTGATACCTTAAAACAAGAAGTTGCTGCCCTTAAGGATCTTCTCTTAAATACAAACAGTTCAAATGACTTAGCTGCTAGAGTAGAGACACTAGAGGCAGCTTTAACCGCAAACTCTGCTATTTTTGATAATACTAGTTCCCTAGTTAATATGATTAATAATGTTAACTCTAAAGTTGAGTCAATTATTAATAACGACTCAAATGTTACTGTGTCATATGACTTAGATGTAGTTAGACCAAATAGCGGTATTGCAGTTAACCGAAATATCCCAAATAGAATTTCTATTGAAAATATTAATCAGCAATATAATATTTCAAATAACTCAATAACTAACGTATTTTCAAATAATATAATTACACTTTCTAAATTTAGTAATTATATCGTTCACTCTAACCAAGGAAATTCAATAGTATTAACTAGCGACCTTCAAATCTTTATTAATGATTTGACTGTTTCTTGGAAAAAAGGACAAGTTTTACGATTGGTATTTGATGACGAACTTATTCCTGAAATTTTTGATATTAAAGTCTATACTGACAAGAAAAATACTATGAATTTAGGAGAATATGGAGTTCAAATCGCAAGTTTTAACGATTTAGATTTTACACCAAGTCTAAATAAACCAATATTCGATATTATTTGCATAAACGATACTCAATTAGCTTTTAGAGTTGATAAAATAAGATAATTAAATGGACACAAAACACCAACTTTCGGACGTATTAAAACGTTTAGTAACTGACATTGATAACATGAACTCTTTCGTGTTCAGTTTACAAAATATGTTGGAATCACAGTCTGAGAATGTTTCACTTAATCAAACAAAATCAGATGGTACTGTTTCAACTATTAGTGTACCTTCATTTGGTTATCTAAAAGGAAAGATTACTGACCTTAATTCAAAATTCGATACCTTAATTTCAGCAAATAGTGATGTTATTGGTATTAAATCTTCAAACGGAGATGTTCGTAAATTTGAGTTAAAAAAGACTTCTAAATTATTACAAGAATTAGAGGCAGTTCGCGATAGTTCTTTTCAAATACCTACTGGCTTTAAAGTAAAAAATAACTGGTTTTTCGAATCATTCTTAAATCCTTTACTCTATGTTAGTTTAGATATTACAAATGTCTTAACTGAAGATATTGATCGTTTTGTAGTTAAGAGAATTATTATCAACTCTGCAAATAATGATGATTTTGCAAACTTTTTTGATACTAATTACAAATCAAAAAATGATATTTCTTTAGAGTCATTAAAAATTGACCTAAATGATAATGCAATTGACTTTTTTGAAGACGATAATGTAGTTGAATTAGAGGTTCCTATTAACCGTTACCGTGGTTCTTTTGATGTTATTAAAATCCTAGATGAGGATGCTACTCAAACCCTAACTACTGGTGATAAAGTTACAGTACAGCGTCGTCGATACAAATTAAGCGGCTTAACCTATACAGATGCCTTAGCTGGAAATACTAATACTAAAACTCTAGCAGTTGGCGATATCTTAATGACAGCTAATGATTCTGAATATATTATCAGATCAATTAATACTACTGATAGCGAAGTAATCCTTGAAAGAATTTTTGGAACTGATGCTATTACTTTTGGTGCTAACATACTTCGCCTTAAACCATTACCTTACCGTATTCCTGAACTTCAGATAAATGTAGGATTTAATGAGCGCGAAGTTATCTTTATTAAACCAGTAAGTAAAGCTAAAAATTTAACTATTGATGAATTTTCAAAAGGTGTTGCCTTATTTACAAATGAGTTAACTATTCCATTAAATGATAATAGTACAACTACTCTTGAAAAATACTATAATAATTTCGTTTCAGACTTTGGCTTAATCTTATTAAATTTAGCTAAAGAAAAAACAGTACCTGCAGTTTTAGGAACTAAACCAGTTGCACCAGTAATTGATGCTGCTAATTTTAAAGTTACTCAAATTGATACACATATTCAAGACAGTTCAAATATGACTGACTTGACTAATAATATTAAAGAAAAAGAAATTTTACAACAGGAAATTTCTGAATTAAACAAAAAGATTGACACAACTAAATCTAATATTGTAACTGTTTCTAAAACTCCAAAGGAGGCAAAACGTCTCCAAAAAGTTTTAACTGATTCACAAACAGCTAGAGACCAAAAAGTTGCAGCACTCTCTACCCTAGTTACCAACATTACTCTTAAGATTTCAACTACTCCTGAATTTTCTAGTAAGAAAAAATACAGTGTTCGTGGATTTTGGAGTATACCAGATACTATTGTTACTGATTATGGTACTCAAGATGTAGTTCAATTTAAATATCGTTACCGTTACTTAAACGTTAATGGAACTCAGTCTAATGCAAATCAACAAACTTATGTTGATACTGACGGTTCTACTAAATCTGCTACCTTTTCTCCTTGGATAGAGGTTGTAACTAAACCTAGAACCAAGAAATTAAACTTAAATACTGGTCTCTATGATTGGGTTGTTGATAATCCATCTGATGCTGATGCAGTAAATACTAATCAATTAGATATTCCAATTAGAAAAGGAGAACTAGTTGAAGTACAAGTTAAATCTATTTCTGAGGCAGGCTGGCCATCGAATCCAGTTGAATCTGAGTGGTCCGCTGCTGTACAGATACCTTTCCCTGAAGAAATTTCTGCAGAAGAGGAAGGCCAAGTACTTTCACAAAAAGCTTTTTCTGAAAAGGCAAGACTTGATTTTGAAACCAGTTTATCTGCTCGTGGATTAGATACTCATTTGGCTAGTCAATTTACCCAAGGCGATCGTTTCTTTGCACACAATGCAACTGATATTGCTAGTGGATTTTTTACTACTGAAGGAAATGTAATTGATCTTTATAAGCAGCTTAATACTATGAAAAATGCACTTGAAGCAGTTCAGCAATCTATTGCTACTGACACTGGTGTAATTGAAGTTTCTATTATTGAAAATAAAGGATCAGTTATTAATGTTTCAAATGGAGATACTGTCAAGTTATTTGGTGGAATTTACAGAGACTTAATTAAAGATTCTACTAGCGGCTCTATTGTTTATAATGAAGGTCAAATTATTACAAATCAATATGCTATTTCAATTAAGAACACCTCTGCTTCTAAATTAGAAATGGTTTCCTTACTTTTTGGTGGAATTGATGAAGCTGCGCCAGTATCTAGCCCAACACTATCACCTACTGACGATTATCATGTAAATCGTCGATATGATATTGTTCCTATTGCAGTTAACTCAAATGACGTTCCTATCTATGGAGGAGTTAAACAAAAACCTGGAGCTCAATCAACTCAAGTAAAGAGTCAATTCCTCTATGTTAGAGCTAAAAATTACGGACTTTCTGAAGAGATTTACGAGCCAGCTGATACTTCAAGTGTCTACAATAGCGCTTCATATTTTGATTCAGCATACGATTATACTGGAACAGAAATGCCAGTTGGTTCAGGCTTAAAAGTTCCATCTAACTGGGGTCACTACTTACCATTTGCTCCTCAATATTCAGGTATTGCAGGAACATCGACTAACCTTTCAGTTTGGAATGGAACAACTGATGGTTCTGGTAATGCAAATGGTGGAGGATACTTAACAGAATTCTGTATTAGTAAAGATCACCCAACCTTAACTACATATGGTCCAAGTTTAACCTATTCTGCAAGTAATATTCTTGCTAAATTTAGACCTGCATTTGATGTATCTTCTGGTACAACTATCAGTACTACTGCTCTTCAGCAATATTTACCATTCTCACACTCACTTCACTTTGAAACATCAGTGTCAGATTTAACAAATTCATTTGGTATAGAGTATTACAAGCAAGCAAGTAGAGCAGGGGTTGATTCAACTGTTACTGATAACTCTCTTCGTACTGATGCTAACTATCCAATTAAATTAGGCTTTAATCCTAATGATGAATTTTTAATTGGTAAATATACTTGTGGAGCATACCTTTTCTTGTACCCACAAAGTTATGAAGCTATTTCAGTAGAAGGTAACTTCCCAGCACGTTCAACTAGATCAATTTCTTTTGGAGATTCTAATGCAATTAATATTTCAGTAATATTCCAATTTAGATGTTCTGATAAATTAGGATTTGTTGGAGGTTATAGAACTAATAATACCCTAACCAATATAAAATATTCTAAGAAACTAGGAATTGATATTATCCTAAAAAATGGTGAACCTTTCTCATTTGATTTACAAGTGGATGCACAATACGCTAAGGAAACTACTTTAGATGCACCTTTAGTTCAAAGCACTGGTACAGTAACTAGTTTCTAATAAAAATTAATTAATAGCTGAATGGCAAACCGCGAAGTAACTTACGCTAAAGTACTGACTACTGACACAAGTTTTGGATTGGTTCGAACTAACCCTAAACTTACTGGTAATATCAAACTTGTAATTAATGAGTCTGGTAATATGTGGCTTAATGCAATTAAAGCAAATGGCCCGCTATCTCATGACTATTACTCAAAGGTTCCAGTAGATATTACACGTTCACATGCAACCAATGTCTATTCATTCTTTAATAAAGGAGCGGTACCTAATGAGATCATATTTGATCTTCAGGAAAAAGTAGATGTTACTAAAACTTCTAATAATTATAAAGATCAATTTGATTTTTCACACTACTTTAGCGGTGCTCGATACTTAACTTCAAATAAGTATGAGGAAAGACTTTCTTATTTTGCCCCAATCTATTTAAATAAAGAGCTTCCTAACTATTTTATTATCTTTAAAATTAAGGACCCTCTTAACGCTACGATTGCGCAAAGCAAATCAAATTACGAAAGTGGTCAAACTAATGCTGAATACCTTCGTGAATTATTTAAAAAAGGTTCTATTATTAAAACCTTTGATTTAAGCGAATCATCCACTCCTGGGAAATACCTAAGGGATTATATTAGCCATGTTAATTTTCCAATTAGCCCATTAACGGTATCCTTTGAGGAGGATCAGCTGACGTCCTGGAATGGAATCGTGGTTAGTTCCGGAGTATTTGGATCTAGAGGAGAATACTTAGATGATCTATATACTCAATCTACGCCTTTAAAGTTTTTTGAGGAGAATATAACTAATGGTTTTTCTAGAAATGGAATTATCTTTCCAAATATCTTAAACCTTGAATTTGCATTTAATGACGAAACTTCTAGTAAGTATGATATTAATCGTTATGTAGGAGTCTACGTAAATACCGTTAACTTATCAACTTTAGGAATTGATTTAGAAGAGGCATGGGCACAACGAAGTACTTGGGAAAATGATTCACGTTTTAGAAAACCATGGATTGCAACTGACGAGATCGATTTACCTCAAACCAATCCAAATGGAGTTATTTTTCCAGTTAAAGATTTTAATCTAAACTTATCTGAGTTTTCTCAAATATTTAGTGATACTAGCAATTTATATTTTAACTATCTTTCTGATAGGGATGGTAAATTACATCTACCTAAATTAGAAAATCCATATACTATTAAATATAGTGATGAACTTGATGTAGCCATAACTTATTCTGCTGGAGTCGCTAAAATTAATTTAGCTAACCATGGAATACTTGATGGTCAACTTGTAACTGTTTCTGATAGTGGAGACTCTGCTTTAAATGGCGAATGGGTAGTAACCCTAATTAATAATAATCAAGTTAGTTATCTACCTACTTCTACTGTAACTTTAACTCAAGCTTCTGCTAAACTTAAAATAGAATTAAGAACTGCTGATATTCGAGTAGCCAATTCTTCCTTAAATTTAGGAAAGTTTTTTGGTCCAAGTAAAAATATCTTTTTGCAAGACGAAGGAGTTCAAACTGATACTCCAGGATATTCACATCTCTATTTTAAAATAGGAGGAGAACTTTCTCATCTTGATCAAATAAAAATATATTATCCACAAGGAACCTTAACTGACTCAACCGGTCGACATGAATTAATTACAGTTACTCATAACTATTCACTTGTACCAAATGCTGGTGATTATTATGTTTACAATGATTATGATCAGGTACTTGGATCAGACGAGTTCTACATTAATGGAAAAGGTTATCCTCAACAAATTGCAAATGCCCTAGCTGGAGCGATTAATGGAATTAGAAACAGCCAATTTACTGCGTATGCGGTAAATGAATGGGTATTTGTAAAACTTAGAGTTCCAGGAGAATTTGACAGTCAATATGCTGCTCAATTCTACTCGCCAACCTCAACTTATTTAAATGCATCAGTTCACGGAAAAACCGATGGTTCTCTAGTTAATTTCGTAGGCGGTTCTCCAGAAAAAGGAAATCGTCTAATTATTGATGCTGGCCATTTAAGTAAAATTACTGATAAAATAAATCTCCTATTAGTTAAGAGTTCAAATAGCTGGTCGACTATTAGAAAAGTTTCAAATTGGATTGATCCTATTGTTGAATCAAACCTAATTAGCGACACACTAAAAGATCAGGCAATTAATTCATATACTGGTAAAATTGCAATCGTATTAGCTGAAAATGAAATCCCTACTGTTACTAGTAAGGAATTTTTGATGAAACTTCAATTTCAACCGGAATTTGGTCTCTTATCCTTATTTCCAATAAAAGATATTGACTTTAACTTCTATCAGAGTGAATACCTAAATTTTCCAACAACTGATTTATATGCTCACTACTTTATTCCAGCAGAAAGAGATCTTCTTTCATCTGATTTTATCTATGAAGTAAAAGGTACAGGTGTAATTGATATTGAAGGAGTTCAGTATTCAACTGGAGATCAAATCTCTTTGCCTTTTTCTAATATTCCTTACCGATATTCAATAGTTTCAGGTACTCCATTTGTTAGCTATTCAGCAACAACTTCTGATTTGATTGTTCCATTAAACGATGAGAATGCCGAACTTAAAAATTTTATAGGTTTTTCTATCTTAAAGGATCCTAGTAAAGTAGTTGCCTCAAACAATAGCGACAGTTACCAGCTTCGTACTAAATACTTAAATGGATTAACTAATACTGAATATGATTTCTTTAAAGAAAATGACAGTTTAGATTTTGCTACCCGTTCTAAGATTATTCCATATATCACAAAATGGGGTATTAAAAATGGACGAGATGTTCGTGATAATCCATACCGTCTTAATACTGAGTTAGTATTTGGCAGAAATAACTTTGCACCTAGTCATGAAGACAGAACACAAAACCCTTCAAACTTTACCCATGAATGGTTCTATATTGAGAGTAAATTTAATTATGTTGATGACTTAGATACCGTTAAGGAAAATACTGAGTATTTTGAACTTCCATTTGACCTTACTCAATTCTTAAATGATCCAGATTATTTTACTAATTACTTTACCTATACTCCAACTTATCCTAGCCCAGCAGTTTCTGCATTAGGTTCAGAAGTTGGAAAAACTCAATTACGATATACTTCACTATTTAAAAATGCGGCTGGTCAATATGAAGCATTCTTTAAAGGATTTAAGATCTTATTTAGTGAATATTTAGAT
>Ga0222712_10007548_pt1 | contig 10479 bp, 3 predicted proteins | sample C33_657DmetaG_FD_165043 | JGI IMG/M metagenome (GOLD analysis project Ga0222712, IMG submission 165043) | Estuarine water microbial communities from San Francisco Bay, California, United States - C33_657D | ecosystem: Environmental > Aquatic > Marine > Unclassified | place: USA: California...
CGAGGTCATCGGCGACGGCACGGTGCGGCTCACAGGCTTCGCGGCGGCCGACCGCGCGCGGGCCGGCGACCTGACGTTTGCCGAAAAGGACACGTATTTCGCCGCCGCCGAGGCGAGTGCGGCGGCGGCGATTTTGGTTGCGGGGCCATTTACGTCGGCGACGAAGGTCGTGATCCGCGTGGCCAACGCCCGCGTCGCGGCGGCGCGGGCGTTGCCGTTGTTTTTCCCGCCCGAGGAATTTGCGGCGGGCATCCACCCCAGCGCGACGGTGGCCCCCACGGCGCAGATCGATCCCACGGCTCACATCGGGCCGCAGTGCGTGATCGGCGCGGGCGTGAAGATCGGCGCCCGCACGGCACTCCTCGGCGGCAATCACGTGGCGCACGATAGCCAACTCGGCGACGACGTGCGGCTGTTTCCCCAAGTGGTTGTTTATGCGCACACGCAGATCGGGCATCGCACCGCGATCCATGCGGGCACCGTGATCGGGTCCGATGGCTACGGCTACGTCTTCGACCAAGGCCGGCACGTGAAAATCCTCCAAGTCGGCAACGTCGTGATCGGCGATGACGTGGAAATCGGTTCCAACACCTCGATCGACCGCGCGGCCCTCGGCTCCACCGTGATCGGCTCGGGCACCAAGATCGACAACCTCGTGCACGTCGCGCACAACGTCGTCTTTGGCCAACATTGCTTGATCATGGGCCAATGCGGCTTCGCGGGCAGCACCCAGTTTGGCGATTATTGCGTGATCGCGTCGCAATCCGGCGTGGCCGGACACCTTAAAATCGGCCGCCAAGTGACCGTCGGGGCCAAATCCGGCGTGATGCGCGATATCGGCGACAAAGAAACCGTGCTCGGTTTCCCGGCCGCACCGGACAAACAAGCCAAGCGCCAATGGATCGGCATCCAACGCCTGCCAGAGATGATCGTGCAGCTGCGCGACCTCGAAAAACAAGTGGCCGCACTCACCGCCGCCGCGGCTACACGCCAGGATTGAGCGCCGGGAGGTTGTCTGCGGGTAGGCAGGGTCGTCTGAACCACGCCGAAACGAGGTTAAGGGGTCAAAAACCCTGATTTTGACCCAAAAAACCTTAGTTTAGGGCCCATTTTGCCTATTTTTACCGTAAAATCGTAGATTCCCAACGCGTCCCAGAAAGGGAGAAACGCATTTCACGTCGTTTTCAACGTGTCTCACCTAACGTGGAACGTGTTTCACGTAACGTGGAACGCATCTCACGTAACGTGGAACGCGTCTCACATGACGTGAAAGGCGTCTCACGTAACGTGGAACGTGTCTCACGTTAGGTGAGACGCCCTAAAAAGAACGTGAGACGTGTTTCACCTAACGTGAGACGCGTCTTACCTAACGTGAGACGCGTTTTTAACGACGTGGCGGCATCGGCTCATAACCGTGCAGCCGACCCAGGTAGGTTCGAAGGCGTCGGCGTGAGGTAAAACCGCCACGACACAAAAAAGGCCGGTCCGCGAGGGGACCGGCCTGAAGGTGACTTAAGCGCGGGGGCGCTGGCGCATTATTGCGGGACGGCGTAGATGTCGGCGAGGGCTTCGCCGGCGGCGCCGGTGGTGCTGATCTCGAGGGTGTAAGCACCGGGCGAGAGCGAGAGGACGAGCGCGGCGTCTTTGGTGCCGGCTTCGAGGGCAAACGCACCCGTGGCGGCGGCCGCGGCGCTGACTTCACTGTTGTTGGCCCAGGCGTCGTTGAGCGCGATGCGGGCGCCGGTCGAGTCGTAGACTTTGAGGACCGGGGCGGCGAGCGCGTTGGTGACGTTGAACCTGGCGAGCGTGGGGCCGATGGCGCGCACGAGCACTTTTTGGACGGTGCCGGGTTGGCCGGTGACGATGAACCCGCCGACGAGGGTCTTGCCGGTTTGCACGAGAGCGCGGGCGGAGAGGTTGATCAGGCGCGGGGTGTCGCTGGTGGTGAGATCGTCGGCCGCGTAGATCTCGGTGAGGACGGTGCCACCCTTGGCGGCATCGTCGCTGACTTGGACCGTGTAACCACCGGGGGCGAGCGTGGCACTGACGGCGGCGTCGACGCTGCCGGCGTTGTAGGCGAAGGCGCCGAGGCGGCTGGCGAGGGCGGCGAGCGTGGCGCTGCTCGACCAACCGGCGTTTTCGAGGACCTGTTTACCGTTGGCGTCGATGACGCGGAGGCGGGGTTTGGCGACAGCGTCGTCGATGCCGAACTTGGCAAGGGTCGGACCGACGGCGCGGATGAGGACGCGCTTATCGCTGGAGCCGGTGATGACGAAGCCGGTGGTGGTCAGGCCGGTGGGGGTGACGGTGGCGCGGGCGGAGAGGTTGTAGAGGAGCGTGCCGTCGGTGCGGGTGGAACCGGGGGCGGAGACCGCGATGTTGAGGCGCGTGGAGATGGCGCCGCCGGCGTTGGTCGCGGTGACGATCACGGTGTAGACGCCAATGTTGGTGGGCGTGCCGGTGATGATGCCGGTGATGGGGTCGAGCGACATGCCGGGGGGCAGGTCGTCGGCGGTATAGGTGGCGACGGTGCCATCGGCCATGGCGAGACGGAAGGCGGAGCCCGTGGTGGCGCCGACGGCGGCGATGGCGTTGAAGGCCGGTGTGACCGAGTAGTTAAACGTCTGGAGGCCGCGGAGGAGGCCATTGGCGCGACCGGTGGCGCGGACGTAAAAGGTGTCGGTGGCGGGCAGGTTAATGCCGGTGATCTGCCAGTTGCTGGTGGTGCCAACGCGCGTGCCGTAGCCGAGGACAGTCCAGTTAGCGGAATCGGTGGAGAACTCGAAGCGCGCGGAGGTGAGCTCGGGGCTGCTGCCGGAGCGTTGCCAGGTGACGGAGGTGCGGTTGGAGGCGGCGACGAGGGATTGGGCGGCGGCGCTGGTGCTCGAGAGGCGGGCGAGGTTGTAACGGGCTTGGCCAGCAACGGTGCTGAACGTGCCGCCGAGGACGGGAGCGCCGTCGGATTGAATGAGGGCCGTGTAAACCGTGCCGTTGGTAGAGGCGTCGAAGGTGGTGTCGAGGGTGCCGTCGGCATTGAGGCGGGCAACGGAGGCGCGGCCAGTGTTGGCGACGGTGGTGAAGGTGCCGCCGATGAGGATCTTGCCATCGGCGGTGGCCGCGAGGGTGCGGACTTCGCCGTTGACGGCGGTGGTGAAGGCGGCGTCGAGCGTGCCGTCGGCATTGAGGCGGGCGAGGCGCAGACGGGAGCCGCCGTTGACGGTGGTGAAGGCGCCGGCGATCAGGAGTTTGCCATCGGGACGGACGAGGAGGGCGTTGACGGCGCCGTTGATGGTGGGCGCGAAGAAGGTGTCGAGGGTGCCGTCGATATTGAGGCGAGCGAGGTTATTTCGGAAACTACCGGCGACGAGCGAGAAGGTGCCGCCGAGGACGAGCTTACCGTCGGCTTGGAGGGCGAGCGCGGCGACGTTGCCGTCGACGTTGGGATTGTAGGCCGAGTCGAGGGTGCCGGTGATAGAGAGTCGAGCGAGGCGGTTGCGGGGGAGGCCGCCGATGCTGGTAAAGTTACCGCCGACGATGACCTTGGTGTCGTTTTGCTGAACGAGGGCAGCGACGAGGCCGTTGGGGTTGGGCGTGAAAGATGGGGAGGCGTTGCCGTCGCCGTCGACGAGGGCGAGGTTGGCGAGGCTGGAGCCGCCGATGGTGGCGAAGGCGCCGCCGACGAGGACGCTACCGTCGGCTTGGAGGCCGGTGAAGGAGCCAGCGGCGAGAGCGCTGCCGTCGGAGTTGGCGACGACGGCGTAGACGGATCCGTTGGGGCCGGGGTTGAAGCCGGGGTTGAGGACGCCGTCGCTGTTGAGGATGGCGAGGCGGGTGCGGCTGGTGCGGAAGGCGGCGTTATTGGGCTGGAAGGTGGTGAAATCGCCGCCGACCAAAATGGTGCCGTCGCCGTAGGGGGAGATGGCATTGACGGGGGCGTTGGCCGAGGGGTCGAAGTTGGAATCGAGGGTGCCGTCGGTATTCAGGCGGGCGATGTAGTTGCGGGCGTAGGAGCCGAGTTCGTTGGGACGGACGGCGGTGAAGGTGCCGCCGATGATGGGTTTGCCGTCGGCGGGCTGGAGGGCGATGGCGTAAACGACGCCGTTGGGCATGGGGTTGAAGCCCGTGTCGAGGGTGCCGTCGGTGTTGAGGCGGGCGACGTAATCGCGGGTGGTGGCCGTGCCGGTGGCGCCCGGTTGGAAGGCGGTGAAGGCGCCGCCCACGAGGAGTTTGCCGTCGGATTGGAGGGCGAAGGTGAGGACCGCGCCGTTGGCGGTGGGGTTATAGTTGGAGTCCAGGGTGCCGTCGGTATTCAGGCGGGCGATGTAGTTGCGCGAGGTGGTGGCGGTGGCGGAATTGGGCTGGAAGGTGATGAAGTCGCCACCGACGATGAGTTTGCCGTCGGATTGGAGGATGAGCGCGCGGACGTTGGTGTTGGCTTGCGGGTTGTAGGAGGTATCGAGCGAGCCGTCGGAGTTGAGGCGGGCGATGCGGCTGCGGCTGACGCCGTTTACGTTATCGAAGGAGCCGCCGAAGATGAGTTTGCCGTCAGACTGGAGGGCGAGGGCGAAAATTTCGCCGTTGATGAGGGGTTTGTAGGAGCTGTCGAAGGTGCCGTCGCGGTTGATGCGGGCGAGGTTGGAGTTGGTGAGGCCGGTCTCGTTGGTGAAGGCGCCGGCGACGACGATTTTACCGTCGGGCTGGACGAGGATGGCGCGGAGGGTGCCGGTGAGTTGGCGGACGCCGTAGTGGTCAAAGGAGGAGCGGAGCGAGCTATCGCGCTCGAACCAGCCGAAGTTGCCGGTGGTCGTGGAGGCGGTGCTGCGGGCGGGTTGGACGATGACGGCGGAGACGGGGCCGTCGGGGTTGGGCGCAAAAGCGGTTTCGGCGCTGCCGGCAGCACTGAAACGGGCGAGGTTGCGGCTGGTGGCGCCGGCGAAATTAGCGAAGGTGCCGGCGACGATGAGTTTGGAATCGGGTTGGACGGCGAGGGTCGTGACTTGACCACCGTTGGCGGCGGTCAAGGCGGGGTCGAAGGTGAAATCGACGAGGCCGGCCGCGGTGAGGCGGACGATGTGATTAGGGGCGAGGACAAGGCCTTGGCCGGCAGGGGTGAGGGCGTTGAAGCCGCCGCTGGCGATGATTTTACCGCTGGAAAGGACGGTGAGGCAATTGACTTGTCCGCCGGCGTTGGGGTTGAAGGCGGTATCGACCGAGCCGTCGGTGTTGAGGCGGGCGATGCGGTTGATATCGACGTTATTGGCGAGAACGTCGCCCTTGCGGAAAAAGCTAAATTGGCCACCGGCGATGATCTTGCCGTCGCTTTGAATGGCGATGGAGTTGATCTGGGCGCTGGCGCGGGGGTTGTAACCGGTGTCGACGGAGCTATCGGCGTTAAGGCGGGCGATATAGTAACGCGTCGTGAATTCGGTGTCGGTCTTGGGCTGGAGGGCGGTGAAGGCGCCGGCGATGACGATCTTGCCGTCGGCTTGGACGACTTGGGAGAGCACGTTGCCGTTGAGGTTGGGTTCCCAAGAGGTGTCGACGGTGCCGTCGGTGTTGAGACGGGCAGAATAAGCGCGTCCGGTCGAGTTGCTGCCGGCGTTGGGCGTGAAAAAGGTAAAGCCACCGCCGAGAAGAATTTTGCCGTCGGTAAGGACGGTGATCACATTGGGGGTGCCGTTGGGGCCGGGGTCGAAGGTGTCGACGGTGCCATCGGTGTTGAGGCGAGCGAGGTAGTTACGCGTGGTGGTGGCCGAGGTACCGTTGGGCTGGAAGGTGGTGAAGGAGCCGCCGATCAGGAGTTTGCCATCGGACTGGAGGGCGAGCGCGGCAACTTGGGCGTTGGGCGTGGGGTTGTAATTACTGTCAACGCTGCCGTCGGCATTGAGGCGGGCGACGTAGCGGCGGGTGGTGCCGCTGATGTTGGTGAAGGCGCCGCCGATGAGGATTTTACCGTCGGCTTGGACGGTGATAGCCGTGACTAAGTCGTTGGCGATAGGGGCGAAGGTGGTGTCGACGGTGCCGTCAAGGTTGAGGCGGGCGACGTAGTTGCGGGTGAGGCCGCCGACGATGGTAAAGTAACCGCCGATGAGGGTTTTGCCATCGGGTTGGATGGCGTGGGTGAGGACGCGGCCGTTGGCGGAGGGGTCGAGGGTGGTATCGACCGAGCCGTCGGCGTTGAGGCGGGCGAGGCGATTGCGGGTGATCGGAATGGAGGCGCCGCTGGAGCGAAGTTGAGTAAAATATCCGCCGATCACGATTTTAGTGTCGGCCTGAGCAGCAAGGGCGTAAATGGGGCTGTTGCAATTGGTGAGAAAGGCGGGGTCGAGGGTGCCATCCACGAGGATGCGGGCGATAAAAGGACGGGGTGACGGGGAGGAGTCGTTGTTGGGCCGAAGGACCGTGAAGGCGCCGCCGACGATGAGCGAGCCGTCGGCTTGGACGAGTAAGGTGTGGACGTTGCCGTTGGCGTTGGGATTGAAAGCGCCATCGAGGGTGCCGTCGGCGTTGAAACGAGCGAGTCGACTGCGGGTGGAAACGGCACTGTCACCGATGGGTTGAACGGTGCTAAAAGTGCCGCCGATCACGATCTTGCCGTCGACTTGGACCACGATGGTGTTGACGGAAGCGTTGGGCTTAGGGTCGAACTCGGAATCGGGGTAACCGTTGACATTGAGGCGCACGAGGCGGGAGCGAACGGTGGAAGTGCCGCCTTCGGGGTTGAGCGAGGTGAAGGAGCCACCGGCGATGATTTTACCGTCGCCTTGGAGCGCGAGGCTGAGGACGGCGGCGTTGGGGCTGGGGTTGTAAGTGGTGTCGAGGGAGCCGTCGGCGTTGAGGCGGGCGATGTAATTACGAACCGTGGTGCCGACCGTGCGGAAGGTGCCGCCGATGACGATCTTGCCGTCGGCCTGGACGACGATGGACGTGACTTGCGGGGCGAGGCTGCCGGTGACGTTGGGATTAAACGCGGTGTCGAGGGAGCCGTCGGCATTGAGCCGGGCGAGGCGGTTGCGCGTGGTGGCAGTGGCCGCGTTGTTGGGCTGGAGGGTCGTAAAAAGACCGCCGATGAGGACCTTGCCGTCGGACTGGAGCGCGATAGCGGTGATCTGGTCGTTGGCGTTGGGGTTGAAATTGAGATCGAGGGAACCGTCGGTGTTGAAACGGGCGACGTAGTTGCGGTCGATTTTATCGGAGGCGCCGTTGGGTTGGACGGTGGTGAACGCGCCGCCGACGATGACTTTGCCATCGCGCTGGGTGGTGGCGACGAGGATGGCGCCGTTGACGTTGGGATCGTAGCCGTCGTTGGGCGAGGTGCTCTGGCCGAAGAGGGCCGTGGCGGCGCTGGCAAACAAGAGCACACTCGTGCAGACGAGCGCGCGGGCGCCGGAGCGGAAAAACGATGAAGACAGCATGGAAGAAAACGTTTGAGCGGTAAAAACTGGGAAAGTCGGCAAGTGGGTCGAGCGCGGCGCAGACAGCCGCGGGCAAGACGAACCGTGAGATTCGCCTGCGGGCGCGGCGGACTGAAATGCGAGAAGAGGCAGTTTTTAGTCCCGAGGCCTCGGGCGCAAGTTCCGAAAATCTCCTTCGCGCGGCACCCGGCGGACGGTGGGCGACCGCGCGCGAGCCCGAAAAAGAGATTTCAACGCAGCAAACCGCGGAGGAATTTCAATCCCTCGCTCGCCAACGCATCTTGCGTGGCCGCCAACGGCCGCCAGATCGCCGCCGCATCCGCGATGGCTTTGCATTCCGGCGTGAACGACTCGATCACCACGGCGCCATTGTAGCCGACTTCGCGCAAACCTTGCGCGACTTGCGCCCAAGCGACGAGGCCGGTGCCGGGTGCGCCGCGGTCATTTTCGCAACCGTGCACGTGCGCGAGTCGCGAACCGGCGAGGCGGATCGCTTCCAGCAACGATTTTTCCTCGATGTGCATGTGAAACGTATCGAGATGGATTTTAACCGCCGGCGAGCCGACTTCATCCACCAAGCGTACCGCCTGCGCGGAAGTATTAACCAAATCGGTTTCAAAACGATTGAGCGGCTCGATCGCGAGCGTCACGCCGGCATCGGCGGCGATTTTACCCGCCTCGCGCAAACCCACGACGGCGCGCTGCCACTCGATTTTGCGCTGCGCATCGGGCAATTGCCGCCGCTTACCGACCGCGGAATAGACCGGCCCCGCGAGCACGGTGCTGCCCCACGCCTGCGCGAGCGCGAGCGCCCCGCGAATGTAGGTGATACTCTCGCGGCGAAAGCGTTCATCCTCATGCGTGAGATCGCGCGTCGGGCCGAAGGCGCCGCACACGATCGGTTTCAATCCCGTCTCGCGCAACGCGTGCGTCACCGCGCCGTCGGCCGCGAAATGCGCCGGATCTTCGACGGCGATTTCGAAGGCGTCGAAGCCCATGGCCTTGGCGCGATAAATAAGTTCGGCCGAGGCGTCGCTCATCGGCGACGTCCAGACCCAGGAATTGATACCGAGGGCGATGCTCATGGAAAAAACAAACAGGGTTAGAAAAGAAAGACGCCACCAAAAATGCCCGGCCGCCAAAGCGTGTCGAGGTCTTTGCGGTTCACTGCCCGCGCGAACCCGCACCAAACCGCGCCGATCGCTTGCATCCGCCAGCGGGGGCGTTACGTATCACTTTGCCATGAAACTCCGCTCCCTCCTCGTGCTCTCCTCCCTCCTCGCCTTCTTCACCTCCGCCGCTTCCGCCGCTCCGCTCAACGTCGGCGACGCCGCTCCGCTCATCTCCGCCACCACCGACGCGGGCACCACGCTCAACCTCAGTGACGTGTATGCCAAAAACACCTACACGCTGGTTTATTTCTATCCAAAAGCCGATACGCCCGGTTGCACCAAACAGGGCTGCTCGCTGCGCGACGCCAACACCGACCTCGCCGCGAAGGGCGTGGCCATCATCGGCGTCAGCACCGACAACGTCGCCGCGCAAAAAGCGTTTAAGGAAAAATATAATTTCCCCTTCACGCTCCTCGCCGACAGCGACAAAAAAGTCCTCAAAGCCTTCGGCCAATCCGCCGTGATGTTCGCCAGCCGCGAAGCCTACCTGATCAAAGGCGGAAAAATCGTCTACAAAGACACCGGCGTAACCGCCGATCAGGGCCAAAATATTCTTAAATATCTCGCTAGCGCGAAGAGCTGAGGTCCGCCGCTCACCATCTCTGTTTTCCCCAGCCCGTTGCCAGCCAACGGGCTTTTTTGCGCCCACCCGCTCGACGATTGGGCGGCTAGTTTCCACGATGCTGGCGATTGGCTGAAAAAAAGTACCGGTGGTTTAACTTTGAGCTACGCGGCCGAACCAAGCTTTGTAGGGATATATCAACTGCAGGTAGTTATCCCCACCCCAAATCCTGCGGTGCACCCAACCTAACCCTACTATGTCCACGTCTACTCGCTCGCTGCTGTCGGGACTGATCCTCGGAGCCTCCGCCTACGCTCAAACCGCCCCCAAGGCCGATCCCGCCCGGGCTGAAGGTGAAGCCATTAAGCTGTCAGTATTCGAGGTCACCACCTCGAGCGACATCGGCTATCAATCGGCCAACGCCGCCGAGGTCACACGCATGAACACGCCCATCGAAAATATTCCGATGAACGTGACGGTGTTTAACCAACAATTCATCGAAGACCTGCTCGCCACCGACACGTCGCAACTGCTCGCCTATGACGCCTCATCGGTGAAAACCTCGGAAAACGACGGCTTCCTCGCGCGCGGCTCCTCGAGCGTCGGCTCCAACTTTCTGAATGGTTTCGCGCAGACGAGCGGCTTCGGCTCCCAGCCTCTCTCTAATATAGAACGCGTGGAAATTATCCGCGGCCCCGCCGCGGTACTTTATGGCTCCGGCGGTTATGGGGCGACCTATAATCGCATCACCAAGCAACCTCAGGCCAAACCTTTCACGAGCGCGCGGGTGATTATGAGTGACGGTCATTCGCTCCGCGCCGAAGCGGATCGTAATTTTGGCGCCTTTACCGTTTTGGGCCAAAAATTATCCTTCCGTCTTAATGGCATTCTTGAGCGCGGCGTGACCTGGTTTGGCCAACGCAAACTCGAGCAAGCCCTCGCGCCCAGCCTCGCGTGGCAAATTAGCCCACGCACTAAAGTCACCTTCGAATACTTCTTCGACTGGCGCGAAAACCAAGCGAGCTGGGAAACCCCGGTTCACGCCGGCGACCCCAAGGGTATGGTCACGGGCGACGGCAAGTATCGTAAAACGCCCCGCCGCATCGCATGGATGATTCCCGAGGACTATCGCCGCAACACCCGCCGCGTCGGCTCCACGGACGTCCGCCACGCCTTCACCGACAACCTCCAGTTCCGCTCCCAATTCCAATACGAGAGCAAAGATCAAAATAACCGCGAGACGCAGTCGCTCTCGGATGGCATCACGATTCTGCGTGATACCGTGCTCATGCCCCGAGTGCTCCGATTTTTACCGCGCAAAACGCTCAAT
>Ga0222712_10007549_pt1 | contig 10478 bp, 9 predicted proteins | sample C33_657DmetaG_FD_165043 | JGI IMG/M metagenome (GOLD analysis project Ga0222712, IMG submission 165043) | Estuarine water microbial communities from San Francisco Bay, California, United States - C33_657D | ecosystem: Environmental > Aquatic > Marine > Unclassified | place: USA: California...
CGCCCTTAGCAACAACATCCTTTGTGAAGGCATATGCCTGATCAATCAAAGGAAGTGATTGCTGGATATCGATGATGTAGATGCCATTGCGTTCTGTGAAGATAAAACGCTTCATCTTTGGATTCCAACGACGAGTCTGGTGTCCGAAGTGGACTCCGCTGTCGAGGAGTTCGCGCATTGTTACTGTTGCCATGACGGCACGCTCCTTCTTAGGTTTTCGCGCATGCGCGAATAACCCGCTCGGTTAATGGCTTAACGATTTGTTAGGCCCGTCGCGTTCACAACGCCGACCAGCTAGTTAAAGGATTCAGATGGCAGAGCCATTGAATTACTACCCGGACCGAAGTGGCTGAGATTCCCCGCAAGCGGTTCATCACAAGAACGCTGAGATGTCACAGATTTCTCAATCTGTGCAGGGGTGAGTCTACCTGAGCGTGGAGGGTGGAAATTACCGAGGGATCAGGCGCGAGGGTGGGCTTGCTTGAAGGCCTGGCGGAGGCGATCGGTCGAAACATGGGTATAAATCTGGGTGGTGGCCAGCGATGAGTGGCCCAGGATTTCTTGGACGGTGCGAAGGTCGGCGCCACCTTCTAATAGATGGGTCGCGGCAGAGTGGCGAAGGGCATGAGGTCCCATCCGCTCGATACCTTCAAGTGCTGATAAAGCTTCATAGACAATTGTGCGGACTGCTCGCTGGTCGATGCGCTTTCCACGAACACCCAAGAAGAGAGCCCGAGCAGATTTATCGTTTGCCAACAGTGGGCGAGCATCGTTGATGTAAGTATTGAGAGCTTTCACAGCAGGTGCTCCCATGGGAATCATCCGCTCTTTATTTCCCTTACCTAGCACTCGGATCGTATTGCGGCTGAAGTCGAGGTTTTCTAAATCGAGTCCACACACCTCAGAGACGCGAGCACCTGTCGCATATAAGAGTTCAACGAGTGCGACATCGCGAATTGATGTTGGGGTATCAAACTCTGCAGCACGAGTAGCCATCGAATCCATAGCTGTTGCAGCATCTGATTGGGTAAGGACTCCAGGAAGAGCGCGATGTGGCTTTGGTGTTGCAAGCGTTGCACCGACATCAGTTGTTAGGTAGCCACGCTTGGCCGCCCACTTGGTGAAGAGTCGAATTGAAACAGCGCGACGAGAAAGCGTGGTGCGTGCTCCCCCGCGAACTTGTTGTGTGGCAAGCCAAGAGCGAATGAGTTGAAGATTCACATCTTCAATCTCGCTGACCCCGTTATTGGCAAGGTGCTCGACAAATGAATCGAGATCACCGACATATGCGCGAACGGTATGAGTCGATAGAGCTTTCTCGTTGACGAGATAGTGCGAGTACGCATCTCTTATCTCATCGAAAGACATGTTTATAGTTTAAGACCTAAGCGCAAGAGTCGGCAGCGCGGCGCGCGAAGATGCGCACGCCTGCCAAATGGAAGTTAGTTTTTGCTACATCCCTCATCAATCACGGCGAATCCAGCCATAATCGTCTCAACCTCTTCAACAGTAGAGACTGAGGTCCAATCCCACTTCCAAACTTTTTCTCGCAGATCTTCGACTGTTGTCAATACGTTACCTGTTGGAGGTTTAAGCGAACCCGAGAATCCCAAGACAGTATTCACATCAGCGTTAAATGCCATCCTAAGTGAAGTTAAATCAGTGAAACTGGTCAATGCTAATGTTCTTTGAATTGCCGCTTTTCTCTCTTCATAATCAGCCGCAACAGGGACAGATGCAATGACCATGGCCATTTCTGTTGAGTGAACCTTCAATATCGGACACGCATCTCCGAAAGAGCCACTTGAATTGCTCGAGCCGCCGCATGCGCTAAGCGCTGAAATTAGGATTAAGGTCGCAACTACAAGTGATGTCTTCTTCATACGAGGACTTTAAAGTTGTGGTCAGTGAGAGACAATAGAAGCGAGCATTTATGACTAGTCGCAAATCTATTAAGGCTTGAGACCCTGACGTAAGAGGCCAAAGGTCAATGCGTCTTCAAGCGCCATTGCAGATGCGGCGATGACGTTCTCGTGAACACCAACGGTATTCCACTCGCCCTTGCCATCTGATGTCTCGATCAAAACACGCGTGATCGCACCGGTACCAAGGCGACCTTCAAGGATACGAACCTTGTAATCGGTAAGTTCGAGAGCAGAAATTTGTGGGTACAACTCATTCAAGCCATCACGAAGTGCGGTATCGAATGCGTTCACCGGACCATTGCCGGCACCAGAGCATGTGATCTCTTTACCTTGTGCGGTGACGGTGACTTCAGCCTTGGTAATGATCGTGCCATCAACATCGTGCTCGGTTGTGGTGAGCCAGTGATCGATAGAGAAGAAGGACGGGCGCTTGCCGGTTGATTCTTCTAGAAGCAGAAGTTCAAATGAAGCATCTGCAGCTTCGAATGTGAATCCGCGGGATTCCATCTCCTTAACACGTTCAACAATACGTGTGATGAGTTCGCGGTCTCCCCCGAGGTCAACACCGAGCTCTTGTGATTTCAATTCGATTGATGCTCGTCCTGCCATGTCGGATACAAGCATGCGCATATCGTTTCCGACAGATGCGGGATCTTCATGTTGGTACAACATTGGATCTACCTTGATGGCAGAGGCATGGAGACCTGCCTTATGGGCAAAGGCAGAGACGCCGGTATATGGCTGACGTGGTGATGGAGAGATATTTGTAACTTCAGCGACTGCATGTGAGATACGGAATGCCTCACGTAGTGCGTTGACGGGAAGAACTTCCTTCTTCTTCTTAAGCTCTAAGTTGGCGATGATTGTTACGAGATCAGCATTACCTGTGCGCTCGCCATAGCCATTGATTGTTCCCTGAACATGTGTGGCACCTGCTGCAACTGCCGCCATGGAGTTAGCGACTGCGCATCCTGTGTCGTTGTGGCAGTGGATGCCGACTCGAGCAGATGTTGCACCAATTACATCGTTAACCACATCTGCAATTTCATCTGGCAACATTCCACCGTTGGTGTCGCAGAGCGCTGCAACATCAGCACCAGCCTCCATGGCAACGCGAATTACCTCAAGCGCATATGCGCGATTTGCACGGTAGCCGTCGAAGAAGTGCTCTGCATCTAAAAATACTCGCTGACCTTCTGCACGAAGGTGGGTGATCGAACCTCGAATCATCTCGAGGTTCTCATCAAGTGTGGTCTTCAGCGCTAAATCGACATGGCGGTCATATGACTTAGCAACGAGAGTTACTGCTGCTGCACCTGAATCGCGAAGCGCAGCAAGAAGAACGTCATCGGCCGCTTTTACATTGGGGCGACGTGTTGCACCGAAAGCTACAAAGGTAGCGTTCTTAAGTTTAAGTTCCTTCTTTGCGAGTGCGAAGAATTCTGTATCTTTTGGATTAGCCCCTGGCCAACCCCCTTCAATAAAGCCAACACCGAGATCATCGAGGTGGCGAGCAATCGTTAGCTTGTCATGAACAGAGAGGTTGAGCCCCTCTTGCTGCGCACCATCACGGAGCGTGGTGTCGTAGATATGAAAGCTGTCGTCAATTGTCATTACTTAACCGGCTTCATCCAGCTGTGGGTATCTGCTGTGGTGCCATGTTGGATGGCGAGCATGTGATTGCGAATCTGCATTGTGATTGCTCCTGGCTTACCGTCACCGGTCACCCAGGTACCCATTGCAGACTTTGCCTGACCAACAGGAGAGATAACAGCTGCTGTGCCGCAGGCGAAGATTTCAGTGATCTCACCGGATGTAATTCCATCGCGCCAATCATCTACAGAGAGCATGACTTCTTCTGTCTTGTAACCAAGATCTTTTGCAGCGGACAAGATTGAGTCACGTGTGATTCCAGGTAGCAAAGTTCCGGTGAGCTTTGGTGTTACAACTCGAGCATCTGCGCCAGTCCCCTTTACGAAGTAAAGGTTCATGCCACCCATCTCCTCGACCCACTTACGCTCTTTGGCATCAATCCAGACAACTTGATCGCATCCTTGAGCAGCAGCAGCTTTCTGGGCGATCAGCGATGCTGCGTAATTTCCGCCGCACTTTGCTTCACCTGTTCCGCCAAGGGCAGCGCGCACATACTCAGTTGAAATCCAAACTGATACTGGCTTCGATGGGTCGAAGTAAGCACCAGCAGGTGTTGCAATAAGAATGTACTTCGCCTTATTTGATGGGCGAACGCCAAGACCAACTTCGGTTGCGATCATAAATGGACGTATGTAAAGAGATTCACCAACTTGGTTTGGGACCCAGTCAATATCCTGCTTTACGAGTGTCTGAACTGTTTCAAGGAACAATTCCTCTGGCATCTCTGGAAGAGCTAGACGTTTTGCAGAGTTAGCAAAGCGACGTGCATTTGCCTCTGGACGAAATAGCGCGACGCTGCCATCTGGTTGGCGATATGCCTTCATACCTTCGAAGATCTCTTGACCGTAATGGAATACCGCGGTCGCTGGATCAAGTGTGATTGGACCATATGGAATTAACTCTGGCTCAGACCATCCATCACTTTCAGACCAATCACAGACGACCATGTGGTCTGTGTAGTACTTACCGAATCCACCTTCAGCAATTAGTGCTTCGCGCTTCTCGGCAGGTACAGCATTTGGATTGAGAGTGATCTTCATTTACTTCACCAATGCGACGAGCGCTGCGCCAACTTCAGTTGTGCTGCGCTTTGCATCGCCTCGATTGAGAAGGTCTTGAGCTACCGCCTTTTCGACATCACGGGCAGCATCGTTTAATCCAAGGTGATCGAGCATCATGGCTACTGACATGATGGTCGCAGTTGGATCTGCGATGTTCTTGCCTGCGATATCTGGCGCTGAACCATGTACTGGCTCGAACATCGATGGGTACTTACCTGTTGGGTTGATGTTGCCTGAAGCGGCAAGACCGATTCCGCCACAGATTGCAGCAGCAATATCGGTCAAGATGTCTCCGAAGAGGTTATCTGTGACAACAACATCGAAACGCTCTGGGTTAGTAACGAAGAACATTGAAGCTGCATCTACGTGGAGGTAATCAGTTGTGATACCTGGATACTCCTTAGCAACCTCGTTGAATGTGCGAGTCCAAAGTCCGCCTGCGCGGGTAAGTACGTTGTTCTTATGCACAAGGGTCAACTTCTTACGCTCGCGCTTTGAAGCGCGCTCGAATGCATCGCGGATTACGCGCTCTGCACCACGACGAGTGTTAAGGGATTCTTCCGTAGCAATCTCAGCATCTGTACCTTCAGCCAAAGTTCCGCCAGCTCCAACATATGGACCTTCAGTTCCTTCACGGACAACAACAAAATCAATCGGTGCCTTTGTTGCAAGAGGCCCGGTTACGCCAGGCATCAACTTTGCAGGGCGAAGGTTGATGTAATGATCGAATGCAAAGCGAAGCTTAAGAAGCAATCCGCGCTCGAGCACACCTGAAGGAACTGTTGGATCACCAACAGCTCCGAGCAGGATTACATCTGCCTTTGCTAGCTCTGCCATGACTGAGTCAGGAAGAACTTCACCAGTGCGATGCCAGTAACCAGCACCGAGGTCATAGTTGGTCTTATTGAAAGTAACACCGTACTTTGCAGCAACAGCATCAAGGACCTTTAGGCCCTCCCCTACAACTTCAGTACCGATTCCATCACCTGGAATGACTGCAAGGTTGAATGACTTGGACATATTTAAATTAACCTACCAATGAGACTGAACGGACGAGATCGGCATCGATCTCCTTCTTAATTGATTCTGTAACAGAGTCAGATACAGGTGAATCAACGGTGAGCGCCATGAGCGCCTTTCCGCCAGCTGCTTCACGAGATACCTGCATACCTGCAATGTTGATCTTTGAAGCGCCAAGTGTGTTACCGACAGCGCCGACAACACCTGGCTTATCTGTATAGCGAAGGAAGAGAAGGTTCTCTGTTGGTGGAAGGTCGAGATCGAAACCATCGATTGCGATGATCTTCTCTGTCTTCTTTATACCCATCAAAGTTCCGTCAACCTTAATCTGATGACCAGATGCAAGCGCTGCATGCAACGAGATCATGCTGCGATACTCGGGTGAATCAGCAGATGTGACGACAGATGACGTCACGCCACGCTCTGCAGCAAGCCCAGGCGCGTTGACGTATGTAACGTCTTCCGAACCAGTAGCTTGCAACGCACCCTTGAGCGCGCTGATTGCGAGAACAGATGAATCATGGCCAGAGATATCGCCCTTAACAGTAATCTCCATTGAGACGGGAAGCTCGCCTGCAATTGCAGTTGCAATCTGGGCCATCTTCTCAACCAGTGGAAGTGATGGACGAATCTCATCGTGGATCGCTCCACCCTTAACGTTGACCGCATCAGGAACAAGTTCGCCAGCTAGCGCCTTGCGAACTGAAACCGCTACTGCGATACCTGCACGCTCTTGTGCTTCATCAGTTGAAGCGCCGAGGTGAGGTGTTGCGACAACCTGATCAAGCTGGAATAGAGGTGAATCTGTGCATGGTTCGGTCACATAAACATCGAGACCTGCACCGGCAACGCGACCTTCAGTGATTGCGTCGTAGAGAGCTGCCTCATCAAGTACTCCACCTCGTGCAGCGTTGATGATGCGAACTTCCTTCTTTACCTTCTTCAAAGCCTCGACGCCGATGAGATTAGCTGTCTCTTTTGTCTTTGGAAGGTGGATTGTGATGAAGTCAGAACGCTTCAACAGATCATCGAGCTCTACGAGTTCAACGCCAAGCTGTGCTGCGCGCGCTGGCTGTAGGTAAGGGTCATATGCAATAACGTTCATGCCAAATGCCTGCATGCGATGAGCAACGAGCTGTCCAATGCGACCAAAGCCCACAATTCCGAGAGTCTTCTCGAATAGTTCTGCTCCGGTGTACTTTGAACGAGCCCACTTGCCATTCTTCAACGCAGCATGTGCTGGTGAGATAAAACGAGCTGATGCGAGCAGCAAAGAGATTGCGAGCTCTGCAGCTGAGACGATATTTGATGTTGGTGCGTTAACAACCATGACACCAGCTGCTGTTGCTGCTGGGATATCAACATTGTCTAGACCTACACCTGCGCGAGCGATGACCTTAAGGCCCTTCGCTGCTGCAATCGCCTCTGCATCCATCTTCGTTGCAGAACGGATAAGAACTGCATCAACGCCCTTGCCTAGAGCTTCGAGAAGTTCTGCACGGTTTGCACCGTCACAGTTGCGAACTTCGAAGTCAGGACCGAGAGCATCGAGCGTTGCAGCGCTGAGTTCTTCAGCGATCAATACAACAGGTTTAGCCACGTGCAGCACTTCCCTCTTGGTAATCATCGTTGTCAGCCTTCTTCATCCAGCTAAACATCTTGCGGAGTTCGCGTCCAACCTTCTCAATCTGGTGCGACTCGCCCTTTTCGCGAAGCGCTGTAAATTCCTTTGCACCGTTCTCGAGATCATCAACGAAGCGCTTAGCAAATGCACCTGACTGAATATCAGCAAGTACTGCCTTCATGTTCTCCTTGACGTGTGGATCGATAACGCGTGGACCTGATACATAGTCACCGAATTCAGCGGTGTCAGATACTGACCAACGCTGCTTTGCGATTCCACCTTCGTACATAAGGTCAACGATCAATTTGAGTTCGTGCAAGCACTCAAAGTAAGCAACCTCTGGCTGGTATCCAGCTTCAACAAGAGTCTCAAATCCGTACATCACGAGCTGTGATGCGCCGCCGCAGAGAACTGCCTGCTCACCGAATAGGTCGGTCTCTGTCTCTTCTGTAAATGTTGTGAGGATTCCGCCTGCGCGAAGTCCGCCCATCGCCTTTGCATATGAAAGTGTTAATGGCCATGCATTGCCTGTTGCATCCTGCTCGACTGCAACGATATCTGGAACGCCACGACCTGCTGCGAACTCACGACGGACAAGGTGTCCTGGACCCTTTGGTGCAACCATGCAGACATCTACATCTGCTGGTGGCTTGATGTAACCGAAACGAATATTGAAACCGTGGCCGAAGAAGAGAGCATCGCCCTTTTCGAGGTTAGGCAAGATTGACTCTGCATAGATGTGGCGCTGAAGGTGATCTGGAGCCAAGATCATGATGACGCTTGCTTCCTTAGTCGCCTCTGCAACAGATACAACGCGAAGGCCTTCTGCCTCTGCCTTTGCACGTGATGGTGAGCCTTCCTTAAGTCCCACGCGAACATCAACACCTGAATCGCGGAGGTTGAGTGCGTGTGCATGGCCTTGTGAGCCATAACCGATGATCGCGACTTTGCGACCCTGAATTACGGATAGATCTGCATCCTGATCGTGATACATCGTTGCCACGGTATTTCTCCTTTTGTTGTTTCTTACTAGTTCTAGTTATTAGTTTTGGTAGTCAGGTTGGGTGTCTTTAACAGGCTTCTTTGCTCCATCGACGAGCTCTTCAATGCTGATAACACTGATGAGCTTGTCGAGTTGAGCGATTACTTGCTCGAGAGAGTGTCCTTCAAGGTTGACTTGAATAACCATCTTCGAAACTTCTGGGTTGGTTGTTGGTCCGACAACCAATGTGTCGATGTTGTAAGCACGGCGAGCGAAGAGCCCTGATACGCGAGCTAGGACGCCTGGTTCGTTCTCAACAAGAACTTCGAGTGTATGAATAGACATTAGAGCTCCTGTGAATCCCAGTCAGGCGCAGTAGCGCGGGCGATCATGATTTCATCGTTCGAAGTTCCAGCAGCAACCATCGGCCAGACCATCGCATCGCGGTGAACACGGAAGTCAACAACAACAGGTTGATCATTGATAGACATTGCCTTCTCGATTGTTGCATCGAGATCTTCTGGGCGCTCACAAGAGAGGCCTACGCAACCCATAGCTTCTGCAAGCATTGGGAAGTTAGGGACTCGCTTTGATTCAAGGCTGGTATTTGAGTAACGACCTTCATAGAACAATGTCTGCCACTGGCGAACCATTCCGAGAGATTCGTTATTGATAATTGCAACCTTGATTGGAATGTTATTGAGTGCACAAGTTACGAGCTCTTGGTTTGTCATTTGGAAGCAACCATCACCATCGATTGCCCAGACAGTTGAATCCGGTGCACCAACTTTTGCGCCCATTGCAGCAGGGACGCCGTAACCCATCGTGCCCGCACCACCTGAGTTAAGCCAAGTGCGTGGGTGCTCGTATGAAATAAATTGTGATGCCCACATCTGATGTTGGCCAACGCCTGATGTGAAGACTGTCTCTGAGCCCGAAATCTTTCCGATGCGCTCGATTACCGCCTGTGGAGATAGCGATCCATCCTCAGGAAGTGTGTAGCCCAATGGATATGTTGATTTGAGCTTCTGCATCGATGCATTCCATGGCGCTAAATCTGGCTGGCTCTTTGCAAGAGCTGCCTTCAGAGCTGGAATTAGCGCAGTAATAGTTGCGCGAAGGTCGCCGATAACAGGGACATCTGCGAACTTATTCTTATGAATTTCCGCAGGATCGATATCAGCGTGGATGATCTTTGCATTTGTAGCAAAGCTTGAAAGCTTTCCAGTCACACGATCATCAAAGCGAGCGCCCAGGGTAATGAGCAGATCTGCCTTCTGAAGTGAAGTAACGGCAGCAACTGTTCCGTGCATACCTGGCATACCAAGGTGAAGTGGGTGTGAATCTGGGAAAGCTCCACGTGCCATCAATGTTGTAACGACTGGTGCGCCGAGAAGTTCTACCAATTGTGCAAGCTCTTTATGAGCATTTGCTTTGATGACTCCCCCGCCTACATAGAAGACCGGCTTCTTAGACTGTGCAATTAGCGCTGCTGCATCTGCAATGGATTGGCTATCTGGAGTAATTCGTGGGTTATATCCGGCGAGCTCAATCTTTCCTGGCCAATTAAAAGTTGTCTGCGCTTGTAGCGCATCCTTTGCAACGTCGACGAGTACTGGACCTGGACGGCCTGATGTTGCAATGTGGAACGCCTCGGCAACTGCGCGAGGAATATCTTCAGCTTTCGTTACAAGGAAGTTGTGCTTGGTGAAAGGCATCGTGATTCCGCGAATATCTGCCTCTTGAAATGCATCGGTACCGATTGCAGCAGAAGGAACCTGTCCGGTGATAGCAACAACTGGAACCGAATCCATCTGCGCATCCATCAAAGGTGTAACAAGGTTGGTAGCTCCTGGGCCAGATGTTGCAATACAGACTCCGGCGCGACCTGTGACCTGGGCATATCCAGTTGCAGCGTGACCTGCGCCTTGCTCATGGCGGACCAAGATATGGCGAATCGTTGAATCAAAGATCGGATCGTAGGCGGGAAGGATGGCGCCACCTGGCAGACCGAACATCACATCTACGCCAGCTGCTTCAAGGCTCTTAACCAATGAAGTAGCTCCGTTCATTGCGGTGCCGTTCACTGTGGGGATGTGTGCAGTTGGAACGTGCGGTGTTGCCATCTTCTTGCTCCTTTCGCTCTCGATGATCTTTCTCTAGTTAAGACTGTCAAAACTTTGTTAAATAAAAAAACCCTCAGATATCTGAGG
>Ga0222712_10007550_pt1 | contig 10478 bp, 16 predicted proteins | sample C33_657DmetaG_FD_165043 | JGI IMG/M metagenome (GOLD analysis project Ga0222712, IMG submission 165043) | Estuarine water microbial communities from San Francisco Bay, California, United States - C33_657D | ecosystem: Environmental > Aquatic > Marine > Unclassified | place: USA: California...
CTTTAATCTATCTTTAACTTCAAGCCCTAATGCTTTTTCTTTTTTATCGGTAGTCCGAGACTCTGGAGTGTCAATACCAGCAAGACGAACTCGCTGATAGTAAGAAATATTAAACCCCAAATCAATGTCAACATCAATCGTATCTCCATCTACAATTTTAAGAACTTTCTTTACTCGGTATTCGTACATCAGCCGCCTTCCAGGTGATCAGGAATACCGTTACCATCCTTGTCTTCTTCAGATTTTTTTGACTTCATTCCATTTGACATGACCAGACCACCAAGCGAACCGGTAAGGAACACAGTTAGTGTTTTGAGCAAATCAATAAACGCAGAGTCGTTAGGTGATTGCTGACCAATCGGTTGAGTTACAAACATCAATGCATAAACAAAACCGATAACTGTGATAGCAAATACAGCAGCCAGCATAACGGCTACAATGAAAATCATTCTTGCGTGGAGTTCATCTCCCGTATAGCGCTTTTTATTATAACCCATTATGGAGCCTCCTTAAGCAAATCTTTTGTGCATGTTCCATCCGGAACACAAATCGGCGGGTTGCATTCTGGCTTTTCCCAGTTTCCATATTCTTGACATTCATAGCGATAACGAGCGCACCCACTCAAAGCAAATACTGCTATAAATACAGCAACAAATATAAAAATCCGGGCCGGTTTGTTCATGCTTATATTATAACTTAATAGTTATTTTTAGGATAAATATATAATTATCTTCCAACTTTTACAAACATTGATGAATCAGACATACCTATATCACCATCTGGAAAAGTATTAAAGGCAAGAGAAATACGGGGTATTTCTCCTAAATGCTTTCCAATGTGATGCGTTAAACTGCTTTCAAATAATACCAAACAATTTGGTACAGGTAAAACAGAATAATGTGTGCAATTTTCATGAGTAAAAGAACTAGGAGGACAGGGTAGAATTGGTTGAGGTTTAGGGCTATGAAAGAAAAGTTCGCCAGTTAAACCCTTGGTAAAGCCATTCCCTTCATCATACGCAACTCCGCTTATTAACGAATTTTTATGAGAATGAGGTTTAGAAAAACCATTTTGCTCTGTCTTAGTTAACCATGATGTTGTTATTTTTAACGGTATAGAATCCCATTTAAAAATTTCGTTTTTATACAATTCGGCACAATGTAGTAAAAAGGCATTCTCTTCTGGGTAATCTTTTAAAACATTTATTGATTCCGATTGATAATTTTTATTACAATGCTCATGGACATTTTCTACCCATTTTGTGTTTTTTCTTTCGTGCTCAAATAAATTTTTTAATTTCTCACCTATGTCAATAATGGCTACAGGATATGAAAAAAAATGTTCTATAACTACTTCCATGTATTAGTCCTCTTTGTAATATGTTTTTTTAAGATATTGGTATAATGTTAGCTCTTTTTTAGCCGCTTCTTTCCATCTTTCTTTTCTTTTTTCATATTCATCTAAAACTCCAGAAATATTTATAAATGGGTCATACTCGTACATTAGTGCTGACGCACTAATTCTATACTCATCCCACATTAGTAAATTCATTCCTGTTGATATATATACCCCTCCTCCATTAATATAAGGGTGGTACCACTCATTCATAAAGTTGTTTCCTAGATAGTATAAATTTTCAACACGTTTTTTTGTTTGAGTATACGGATCTCCATTACGGTCAATAAAATGTTTATTCTTAATAGTTTCCCAATAAAGGGTATCGTCTCTATGAGATAAAGCGTAATGTAAAATAATAAATTCAGTAAACGCATCAAACAAATTACGACAAGCAACATTGTACATATCTCTATCAAACTGAGATATATCGTTTCGTTTTAAAATAGCAATTAAGCGTATTAAGTATTCATGAACGCTGTATAAGCCATTTCCTTCTATAGGTTCATTAAAACTAGCAGACAGCCCAATGGCTACAACATTTTTAACAAATATTCTTGCATGCGTTCCAATCTTAAATTTTAAATGTTTAAACTTAAGGCTTTCCATCTCCTCATCAGTTCGTTTAACAACCAAATTGTTCTGAATATGTTGTTTTAATTCTTCTTGGGCTTGCTCTGGAGTAACAAACTTATCTGAATACACATATCCAGTTCCTATCCTTGAATACAATGGCGTGTTCCAAACCCAACCATTGCCTATTGCTGTGCAGTCTGTGTATGGGCGCATTTCTAAATCTTTATCTTTATATGGAACCTGACATGCCCAAGCACTGTTATTTGGTAACAAGTCTTCATAAGATTCAAAAGGTTCGTTTAAAGTTTGTTCTAATAACATGCTTTTAAAACCAGTGCAATCAATAAATAAATCTGCTGTAATTTCTGTGTCGTCTGTAAATATTAACTTTTCAATACCTTTTTCGTTTGTTGTTATATTTTTTACAGTTTTTGGAACTAATGTAACCCCTTTTGGAAGGCAATACTCATTTTTAAGCCATTGAGCAAACTTTATTGCGTCAAAGTGGTATGCAATATCTCGTAGTGGGTTGAAATTATCAAATTGATTATCGTTATTTTCTGAATATTTATTTTCTTCAAATAAGGAAGCTGCTGGGAATAAACATTCTACAAAATCAGAAATTGGAGTATCTGGATAAAAGTATTTTTTCTTATGCCAAATATCAAATGGATTTTCTCCAAATGTTGTGTATGGAATACCAAGTGGGTAATGAAAACCTCCAGAATCTTTTTTATAAAAGTTATTAAACTTTATACTTAACTTTAAAGACGCATCAGTTGCTTTTATAAAAGCAGGTTCGTCTAAATCTAAATAGTTTATCCACGGCCTTAACAAACCAACGGTTGATTCTCCAACACCTATGGTTTCAAAATTTGGTGATTCAATTAATGAAATTTCTCTATCTGGAAATGTTTTAATCAATGTCGCTGCTGTCATCCAACCAGCAGAACCTCCGCCAACTATAACTATTTTCATAGCGCCTCCTGTATTTTTCTTCTAAAATCATAACCATATTTGTTAATAATTTGAGTGTCTTTGTCGTAATTAGTTTTAGCGATAATGCCATGCCCTTCTACAATCCTATTAAAAAAATTAAAAGCCGCACAAACTGCAATAGCGTCTTTTAATTGTTCTTCAGAAAAACCAGCCGCGTGGACCAACTGTTTATCATCTTCTGAAATATCATATGGGGTTAAGGTAAGTTTTTTAACGTAAAAGAGTAAAGACGATAATTCGTGAGATTCAAGAGGTCCACCGTTAATGACTGATACATCTTCATCATTAGCGCCTAAAGATATAGCAAATGAGGTATGAGAACCACAGCAATATTCACATCCGTTTAGTTTACTTGTGTATGCCGCTATTACTTCTCGCTGCAAACTTGATAGATGCGATTCTTCGCGCAAAAGTTCTTGAGCCAAAGATAAGAGCATCATATACTTTTGCGGACGTTCTTGAAATACAGACACTATCCCATCTGGGTGATTAGAAATGTTTTTAAAAATAGGTTTTTTATTTGTTTTCATATTTTAAAGTTTATCCAAGATGGAGTAAAAATTGACTCATGGTTACACGCAACGGAATTTCTTTATCTTTTAAATTTCTAACTTGAGTAACACTGTGTAGCAAACTACCCACCATTAAAACAGTCAAACCATTGTATGGTTTTATTTTTAAATCAAAATCATTAAAAACTAATGTTCCTCCAGAAAAATTATCATCTTTAATAAAATATGTTAATGCAGTAATACTAGAAAGATCAACATGTGGTTTATAGTATGTGTTATGGTCATACCAACTTATAAGTGTCGTATCCCTATTACTAGTTGATATTAAAGAAAAAGCGGGTGAAACTTTTTTAAACACATTAACATTTTCTTTAAAAAACACTTTTCTATTTAATTGCAAACAAGCAGAGGAATCTCTATTGTCGTTAAAGTATTCATCTAAAAATAAACCTTTTGTATTTTTTTGCAACAATTTATTAGTTGTTGCAGCCCCAGTCATTGTAGGCAATAATGATTTTTCATATAATGAATCTATTTCTAACGACATTTGTTCTAATTCATATTTAGTGTACAAATCGTTAATTACTAATACGGGAATATTTTTATCAAATGCTTCTACATGCATATAACCAGCCTACAGTGCGACATGTGTTAAAACCAATTAATGTTTATCGTAAGACGTGGTTTGTCTGTGCTAGTACTCCCTGTATGAGAGGTCAATGGATTAAGTATTGCAAGCCTGTTTTTTATAGATTTTATTTTTGTACCATCAGATAATTTTGTGTATCCATCATTGTCGTTCACATAATAAACAGCGGTATAATTATCATCCCAGTCGCAATCAACATGAAAACCCTGCTCAGTAACTATATTTGTAAGTGGGTACAAATTGGCTTTTATTTTAATTAAAGCCCTTGGGTTAATAAATTCAACTAACGGCTCTACTAGTTTATAAAAATCAGAGTTAACCTTATACTTTTCATAAAAAGTATGCGTCATGTATTGTTTATGACCGCCAAACGCAACTTCTGGAAATTCGGGTGCTATCAAAAACCAAGGGAAAGAATTACTTGTAAGAAGATCTTCAATGTTGTTGGCAATTTCTTGTGACAAAACATCGTCAATTATTTTATGCAACATATGAAAACCATCCTGTTGTTATCCATTTTGTTTCTGTAGGAGAAGTAACACCTCTATGAACATACATCCAGTCTGCTGGGAATATCACTGTCAACCCAGTTTCTGGTTTTATTTTTAAATTTTGATACATAAATTCTGTTTCTCCACCATTACTTACGGTATTTAAATATGTTGTAAATACTAGCAGCCTTGGTGAGGATTGAAGACTGTTTCTTTCGCAGTGCCATTGAAAATAACCTTCATTTGGGTAATATCGCTGTATGTTAAAACCGTCACCAACAACAAATTGTTTGTGTTTATGTAATGTAGGAAACTTTTCAAGATATTTATTTAATGAGTTTTGCAACTCTATTAAATAGTTATTAACTGCAATATCATCACAATCTGAGGATGTAATATAGACATCGGTAGATTTTTTAATGTTTTCATTAACAGTCAAAGTGTCTGCGGTGTACATTTTCCCCGGATGCTGTTCAGGGTGTTTCTCAAAATATTCTATTAGGTTTTGACAAATATTTTTATCAATGTAAGTTTTTTGAATAAATAACGAGCCATCACCATTATTATTTGCAGGGATCGTTATTTCCATAACACCTATCTTACATGTATAAGAATCTTATTCCTCTTGAAGGGGAGGAATTGGAGTAACTTTTTCCCATTCCTCTGTATTTGGGTTCCAATACCAATTTTGAGGACTTACATCCTCTGTTGGCATTGGCGTTGGTGGTACCCAATCAAAATTTTCATTAAGAATCATAGACGGATGTGGTTGTGGTGCAATAAAAACATCATTTACGGGGTCATAGGTATAACCAGGCACTGCATATTGTTTGCGAAAGTTGCTTAAACGTGTCCCAAACTCTCCAGAGTTGAATGAAGTGCGTTTACAAGTTAAGCCTGAGTTCCAAGGTTGCGCTTGATAAAATGCTTCCCACGCTTCAGTTGAACCGCCAACAACTGTGCCGTCAGTATCTGTCTGTGTCTCCCATTCATCAACACCTCTAATTACATTTACTACAATATTGTTTTCATCTATGAATGCGTAGTGTGCCATATTAATTCCAAGTTACCGTTCCGCTACCGCCATTAAGTGTAATAACAGTAAAGGAGCCATCAGTTGCAGATGAGGAAGTCAATCCAGCACCTACCGTAATAACTCCATCTCCAGTGGGGTATCTTAAAAAGATTGCACCACCTGAATTATTACCGACATTGCCATCACGCGAGGACGTAGCGCCAGTACCAGGTCCACTGCCACCTTGACCACCGCTCCCATAAAAACCTGCTCCTCCGCCACCTCCGCCTCGTGCTACGGAAGTGCCAGTGATTGAACTGCTTGCAGCACCGCCACCACCAGCGCCATATTGTCCTGAGTGACCACTAGCACCGTTACCACCAGTACCGCCGCCACCGCCACCAGAATACTGAGTACCACCACCACCGCTGTATCCGGCACCTGATGCGCCACCTGCACCACTGTACCCTGGGCCACCACCGCTACCAGCATTACCAGCATTAGCAGTAACTGTCGTAGGGCCTGTAAATCGGCTAAGGGAGGAACCTCCACCAACTGTCACTGAAAAAGCAACTCCTTTTTCAATTTCAGCGAAAGTGCCAGATACATGACCGCCAGCACCTCCACCTCCACCTCCGTTTCCATGGGGGCTGTCACCACCACCACCAGCGGCTCCACCGCCAATTATTAAATACTGAACAGCAATTGGAGTTGCCCCTCCTCCACGTCGCCAACCATCTATTTGCAATGTTGAATTAGGATGCTTAGATCGTGGAGATAATGCTCCTCCACCAACAGCTTTACCGCCAGAAGTAGTTTTGAATGTTCTAGACATTGTTACCTCTTAACCAGTAATTCTATTTACATATCCTGACAGTGAAATTACGTTTGTAGTTCCTGCAGCGGCTTTGACCGTAAGAGGTGTTGCATTGCCTTTAAGAATCAAGCCTGGAACAACTAAATACAACCCGCCTTTTGTTTTGACAGTGTATTCAATAATATCATCTGGGTCTGTTGTATTGCCAAACCCAATCCGCAAAGCAACATCTGCTGTGTGGTTGTTTTGTGCATAAATCCATACTTCATCAAAGACAGTAGATGTTGATGAAGCAGTGTGAATTAAAGTAGGTGAAGTAGCAATTGCTGTTGCTACGACCTTAATTGCTCTACCATCAGTGCTTGCTGAGAGTAATTGTTTACTATATGTTGCCATTATTTGTCTCCTTTATTATCCAAATACTTGTGTACTTAAAATTATTTGGTCATCCTCATGACCGGATGATGCCGAAGTTAAACGCCCTTGAGCATCAACAGTAATCATCGCTTGCACATACGAACCTGCCGTTACTGCTGTGTTAGCAAGTTTTGTAGCTGTAACTGCAGCATTTGCAAGCTTTCCAGTAGTTACATTTTCGTCTAAAATTTTTGCAGTTGTAACAGCGTTGCTTGCAATCTTATCAGCTGTCACATTTGCATCTAAAATCTTTGCTGTGGTAACAGCGTTGCTTTGTATCATCGCTGCCGTGATAGTGTTGTTAGAAATAGCTCCTTGAACTGAACCATAAGCAAGAGAAGTCCAAGCTGTAGAACCATTACCGATCTTGTAGTAAGTGGTATCTGTTTCTAGACCCAACTCACCAGCTGCAAGAACAGGGTTAGCGGCAGTCCAAGCTGCAGCAGTATCTCTACGAAATTGAATTTGAACTGCCATTAGGCTCCTCCTCCATCAACAGCACTCATCACATAAAACTGAATTGTTTCAGCATTACCGCCATCTAAAGCAGTGGTGCTTAGCACAGGATTGATAAGAGTTGATACTCCTACTAATGTCCATGCATAACCATTATAGATCCAATTTTTTCCCGCATTTGAAAATGTATCATTCAAAGCCGGAGAGTTTGGAAAGTCTATAGCAGCCATATATTTATTATCTCACACTTTTTACTATATATGCAAGTATAAAATTAAGCTGTAACTTCATCCCAAGTTTGGGTTGTTTCATTCCAAGCCCACAAGCCTTCTGCTGGGCGAGCTACAGGTGGTTGCCAATCATGATTTGAGTCAAGTGTCCAAGATGGAAAAGGTTGCGGGGCTACAAAAACATCTGCTTCAGCATCATAAGTATAACCAGTACCAGCATATTGTTTACGGATGTTGTTGTTATAGCTTGTGCGTTTGCAGGTCAAACCAGCATGCCATGGCTGAGCAGCATAGAAAGCCTCCCATGCCTCTGCCGATCCACCGACAACAGTGCCATCTAAATCTGTTTGTGTTTCTGTTTCGTCTACACCGACAATAACTTTAACCACAATATTTTCGGAATTAATAAATGCGTAATGTGCCATAGTATCTCCTATTATAACTTAATCTTTGGATTATGTCCAACTTACATTTCCTGAACCAGCAGTAAGACTTGTTACCTTAAACGAACCGTCTGTTGCAGTTGAACCAGTCAAGCCTGCGCCGATAGTGATTGTGAAAGTAGATGGATAGCGTAAAACAACAATGCCTGAACCGCCAGCACCGCTAAAGTTGCCACTAGCACCTCCAGCACCGCCTCCACCGCCTGTGTTTGCCGTTGCATTTGTAGCAGTAGTAGAACTCCCAGCAGTTCCACCACCTGCGCCACCTGCTCCCTGACTAGTAGTATTCATGCCACCGCCACCGCCAGCGTAAGTAACACTTGAGCCAGTTATAGAAGTTGCACGACCTGCACCACCTGCACCAGCAGTGCCTCCACTTGCTGAACCGCCAACAGCACCTGCACCACCTCCACCACCACCTGGCCCGTCTAATGTTGAATCGCCATTTCCGCCGTTAAATCCTTGAGTTGGGATACTGCCAGTGTAGAAAATGTTGCCAACTGTTGCGCCACCTGCTCTATTAGGGATATTTCCATTTCCGTTTCCATTACCACCGCCACCGCAACCACCTTGAGCGACAATACTTTCTGCTGAGTTAGCTGCAAGATTTGTTCTTAAACCACCACCACCACCAACCGAAGTAATTGTATTGAAAATACTGTTTGAACCACGATTTCCGTTTCCGCCGTTAGTGGCTGCTGCCCCAGCACCCACAGTTGCAGAATAATTTGTGTTCACCAAAATTGGTAATGTGCTTTCAAGTGAGCCACTACCACCAGTTCCAGTAACAGAACAGCGCATACCGCCTCCACCACCGCCACCTGCCATGATACCAGCAGCACCAGAACCACCACCAGCAACGACAAGAAAATCTAAAAGAAAATCATTTGTTGTGCTTGCAGGCACGATTGTTGGTGTGTTGCTTCCTGAGACATAACCCATCAACCTCGCAGACATTATTTAAACCTCAACTTCCGGGGTAACGGGGGCAACAAAATCTTGTGTTGCTTCATCATATGTAAACCCGATCCCAGCGTATGTTTTGCCCGGAGTATCAAAGAATGTCTCAACCCAGCGACCTTGATATCTTTGCGGGTTTGATTCCAAGAATTCTCTTTGAACAACAGCAACATGTGTTACCACATTGTTGTCATCAATTTGTGCAAAATATTGTGCGCTCATTATTACCTCCTAACTTTTAGATTTTGAATCTGACCCATACTTGACCTGCTGCACCGTTGCCGCCGACATCGTTGCCGCTTGTGCTGCCACCACCTGAACCTGCTGTAGTTGCGTTGTTACCTGCACCGCTTGTTTTGCCTGCTACGCCACCTGTGCCTGCTGCACCACCTGTGGTTTGTGCGCCACCGCCACCGCCAGCAGCGATATTGTTGGTTGCGCCACCAGTCCAAGTGCTTACATCTACGCCGTTACCACCCGACCCACCAGTTGAAGCATTGGCGTTGCCACCTGCGCTGGCATAACCACCACCACCGCCACCACTATTAGTACCACCATTACCGCCAGCATTACCAAACAATTCATTCACACTTCCTGCAACTGGTGTATATGTCAAATTACCTATACCGCCACCTGAACCACCCGATAACGCTACTGCTTGAGTAACAGGTGTACTAACACCACCACCACCGCCACCACCGCCAGCAGCACCAATAACAGAACCAATACTGCTTTCTAAACCTATTAAACCTCTAGTAGATAAACCACCACCAGCACCGCCAGCACCAACATCAACTGAGTATGTTGCGGCAGAAAGATAGACAGTCGTTGTCGCTGCAAGACCGATAAGCGCACCTGCACCACCACCGCCACCAGGATTACCGCTACCGCCACCACCGCCTGCACCGCCACCGCCACCGACAAGAAGAACATCAAACAAACCACCTGTGCTAACAGTCAAATTCGCATCACTCGTAAATGTCAGCAGTGTATAGTTCTGACCACCAACAGTAATCGTTGATGAAGTTCCACCCGAAGCAACACCGTATCCGCTTAGGTTTTGTACTGCGCTAGTTTTGCTACGAATATAAACAATGCCCGAACCACCCGAACCGCCTGTTGCGCCAGCACCTCCGCCACCGCCAGAAGCCGTATTCGCAGCGGCGGATGAACCACCAGATGTACCTCCACCACCAGCACCGCCAACACCTGAACCGCCAGCACCACCAGTACCGCTTCTTGTACCTCCACCTCCGCCACCGCCTTTAAATAGTGCTGAACCACCGATAAATGCGCTGACATCATAACCAGCACCACCAGCACCAGCAGTTGTTGAAACGCCGTTTGCGCCTGCTGCTGTTACACCACCGCCACCACCTGAACCACCAGTAAGTGAGAAAACTCCATTACCGCCCCCAAAGCCGTTAATACCATTGTTGGTTGCTGCACCACCAATATTTGTAGCTGTGTCTCCTGTACCACTACCGCCACCACCACACGCACCGCTTTGGTTTTGAG
>Ga0222712_10007551_pt1 | contig 10477 bp, 10 predicted proteins | sample C33_657DmetaG_FD_165043 | JGI IMG/M metagenome (GOLD analysis project Ga0222712, IMG submission 165043) | Estuarine water microbial communities from San Francisco Bay, California, United States - C33_657D | ecosystem: Environmental > Aquatic > Marine > Unclassified | place: USA: California...
AAGGTAGCTCAAACTTATACTACACAAGCACACGTTTTGACACACGTTTAGGTCAAAGCAATTTAAGTCAACTTGCAGACGTTGCTGACACAACACCAACAACAGGCCAAGCACTTGTTTGGAATGGTAGTAACTGGTCTCCAAGTACTGTAAGCAGTGGTGGTGGATCTGGTGGTAGTGGTAGTAGTTCGGGCATCTTCCGTGCCGCAGTTCAAGTTGAATACGATGCTTCTGGTAACCTATCAAGTGTTAACGTATTAAATGGTGGCATTAACGCAACTATTGCAACAGCAACAAGCACAACTGCGACAGTTACATTTACATTCACAGGTAGTGTATGTGCTCCATTAAACATTCAAGTTTATGGTTACCAACGTGCAAGTAATGTTTATGTTACACGTGGTATTGGTAGTGATTATTCTGCAAGAACATTAGCAGGTGGTGGATCAAGTGGTTCGCCAAGTGCGTTCTCAGCTTTTGATGCAAGTGCCAACACAATGACACTAAGCTTAACCAAAGCTTTAACAGGTGCTACTGCCGCAGTTGGACAAACAACACATTGCGTTTTACAATTCTTATTAAGTTCTTAAAGGAAAACAATGTCAATTAATGCTTGGAAAACTAGCTTCATTGGACTGAACAAGCCAGCTAAAGTACTTTCGGGTACAGCTGACTCGTTCAGTACTGTAGCTCTTTGGCCTCATGCCAACGCAAGCGATGACCCTTACTGGTCAGGTGGCCAGAACCCACAGTACTATCGTTGGGAAGTAACATTCACGGTACAAGATAGAAACCATGGTAGTAACTTAACTCGTACACCATTTGCTTTCAATGCTCAAGACATTGAAGTAGGTGACTTTGTTGCTGGTGCGTTAGATGGCAAGGTTTGTCAGATCATGAGCATTAGCGAAAAGGGCAATAACTCTTTAACCGCTATTGTAGAAGACAGATTACGTTACAACACATTCCGTGACCCAACAGGCTTTGGTTTGTTTGGTACACCGGGTCCTGTTATCTTCTTCCAAATTAACGAACTAGGATTCCCAATGTTGGATCCTATTCCAGGTGATGCGGCCGCAGACTTCTTTACAAACGTAATGAGTCGCTTCCAGTACATGAACCCACTGACAAACTATTTGCTAGAAAAAACAGCACATGGATTTGAACAAGGTGATGCAGTTTGTATTGAAGGCGGAACATTTTCACTAAGCAACTCTAATAACATTAGTAGATTCTTAGGTACTGTAATATATCCGGGGCCAGGGCCTGATCAGTTTGTTCTACGTCCTGCTAACGGTATTATTGACTTTGTTCCAGGACTTCCTGGCAACGTTGGCGACTACTTATATCCTAGCTTGGATGGTAGCGGTGACTTGACAGTTAATGACAACAGTCGCAGACCAATCTACATGAAAGTTGCTGATGCTATTGTAACATCAACAACAGGCACAGGAATTGATCCAACAGGCACCGATGGTGACATTGTTGAGATTAACAGAATTCAAGTTCCATTGTACAGTGGCAGTGGAACATATACTTTAGATGATGCAGTAGCATTAATCAACAATGATAGTGCAACACACAAAGTAACAGCCGTTAAGGTTGGTGCCGCAACAGAAACAGCAAGCGATATACCTGGCATTGGTAGTGCTTATGGTATTATTGCTGGCTACGTTCCCTTTAGTGCAGAAATCAATGGAACACTTGTAACGTTTACAACAACCACAAGTGGTGCGGCAGCATATGGTGATCCAAGCGTATCAGACGTAAACGACATGGTGGCAGATATTAATGCCGCAAAGATTACAGACATTGTTGCCCGTGTTATTGATGGTAGCATTATAGGTTTAAGACACAATGCTGGTGGAGCAATTACTATTGTTAATGTTTCTGCAGACCAAAATGGTAATAGTTTTGCTGGTACAAATTCCGTATCTAGTTTGCCAGAAAGTACACCTGCTAATACAACAACATCTGCGCTACGTTTAATTCGCGAAGATGGTGGTCCATTAACAATTAGAGACTTTGCTGGTGGATTCTTTAATACCGCAGGTGTAATGAGTGGACAAAACGGCCGTTATGCGTTGGGTCTAAACATTGAACAAGGCTTACGTTCTAGTGCCACAACAGTAGTAGCCAACATGCTAGGCAGAGATGCTTTAAATTCTTTAGTAGGCGACCAATGCTATGTTATTGATGATGGCAATGGTGAGTGGGCAACATTCACATACGATGGCACACAATGGACTAAGGTTGGCGGCGAACGAAGCGTAGCGGTTGATGCGAGAACAATTAAAGAAGTAGTAGCCTTGCCTGGCGTAACGACTACTATTGGCACAGTAAGTGAAGATCGTAGAATCTTAAATGTAAGCGTAACAGTACTGCAAGACTTAACTGATGCCCCAGACTTTACAATTGAAGTTGGTGCTAATACTGTTTGGCAATTCAGCCAACACGGTGCAAGTACCGTTGGAACTTATGTAGTTGATTCAGATTTGATTACAACAGCAAGAGAAGATGTAGTAGTAAATATACCTAGTAATACCGCAACAGGTAACATTAGAGTAGAGGTATCCTACATATGAAGACTTTTAACAACACAGCAGGAACTACCTCAAGCGAATTTACAATTGGTGTAGGTACAACAGGTTTACGACAAATAGTACTAGGTGCAGTTTGCTTGGGTGCAGACACATCTGCTGTTGACCGTGAAGGTAATGAAATAACAATCGAAGGCACAGAGTTCTTTGATATTAAGATATTGGCTGTTGACCAAGCTGGCAACAGATTAACAAAACAACTTAGAGGATCTGCATCAGGCAGTTCTGTAAGCAAAATTGAAGACACATTTGAAGAAGACTTTGACGGCGGAGTTGTACTAACATTGTCAAATGGTACATTAGAAGTGCAATGTTTGTCAGGCTCATCAACAACTGCAACATATAGCATTTATGCTACGTTGCAACGAGTAAGTTAATAGGAAAAGACATGGCAGACATAAAAATTGTAGACTTAAATTTAGGAACGGTGTTAGGAGCAAATGATGCTCTTGTTCTTGTTCAAGGTGACACTACATTACAAGTTAGTGGACAAAGTGTTGCTGAGGGCGTTAAAGCCATTGCTGACCTTGCAGATAAAGCATACGTTGATGCTATTGTTGCCGGTGCGCCTGAATTATTAGATACATTAAATGAAATAGCCGCTGCCATTGGCGATGATCCAAACTTTAGTTCAAGCATTAGAACAATACTTGATAGCAAATTGCCAACAGCTAACTTTGGCTTTGAATTTTGGAACGCTATATCAGGTGTGACAACATATCACATTGCTGAAGATTCTAACTTATACTTTACTGAGCAACGTGTAAGAGACGCTTTATCAAATCAGCTTACAACAGAATCCTTAAATGTTAAGAACATTACTTTCACAGGTACAGGTGCAGTAAACATTGGTAGCGGAAATGACTTAAATTTATCTGCGGCTGGCAACATTACTTTCAATGGTCAAACATTGAGTTCTGTTGCAATCAGCGGTAGCTACAATGATTTAACTGATATACCAACAAGTCCAACTTACAACTCTGTTACAGTTTTAAATGAAGTTACAAGTCCAAACCATGTAGCAACCAAATCTTATGTAGATAATCAATTAAACGCTTTACCACCACCTGTATGGAATAGTTTATCTAATGTTAGCAACGACCAGGGCCCAACAAGGATTGCGCTTGGTCGTAATGCAGGCGGCGAAAGTGATGCAGATGGTTATGGTGGCTATGGTGCATACGGTGGCGGAAGCAGTCCGTTTGCTATTGCCATTGGTAACAGCGCAGGTAGAACAAATCAAGGTGGTGCGGCTATTGGTATTGGTGTAGCAACAGGTTACATCGATCAAGGTGAAGGTGCTATTGCTATTGGTTTAACTGCTGGCAATACATCACAAGGTATGAGTGCCGTTGCTGTTGGTGAATCATCTGGTAACACATCTCAAGGACTAAGTGCCATTGCTATTGGTAATACAGCAGGTTACACTAACCAGGGTACCAATGCTATTGCTATTGGTAAAAATGCAGGTAGAACAAATCAACCAGCAGGATCTATTGTTATTAGTGCGTCTGGTAATGAGTTAAATGGAAACGCCACAGGATTCTATGTTGATCCAATTAGAAGCGCGACAGCAACAGATTATGTTGCTTACTATAATCCAACAACAAAAGAAGTAACATACGGACCAGCGCCAAGTGGTGGCTCTTCCGGCACAGATCCAACATTCACATCAGTTACAACAGGTACACTCAATGTTCAAAACGTTGCGTTTACAGGCACAGGTGCAGTTACAATAACAAGTGGCAATGATTTAAACTTAGTTGCGGCTGGTAATATTCAAGTCAACGGTGAAACATTTGCTACAGTAGCAACAAGCGGCAGTTATAATGACTTAACTAATAAACCAACAGTGAACTATGTGCAGACGATTGGCAATCCAGTTACAGTTCCATCTGGATCTTCATTGCCATTTACTATTATTAGTGGCACTATAACAACTACAGGAAATCCTGTAAGAATTCACATATCCGGTGATTGCTATTCAAATACAGGGGGCAACCCAAAAATTCAAATCTATCGCGGCACAACTGGACTTGGTAGAAGAATGACTATAACAAATAATGGTAGTGCGATACCATATGCCATTGAAGTTATTGATCCAGTTGCCGCCGGGACATATACATATAGCTTAAAAATTTCAAGCGGAAGTATTGGCAATGGAACATTTTTTGGCGCCGATGACGGTAACGTGCTAACTATAACCGAATTGAAATAAGGAGATAACAAATGCGTGAATATATTATTACAGTTAAAGACCCAGCAGTATGGGACACCGGACTTTGGAACGAATTAACTGTCGACGGCTTAGGTGACAACTTTATCCCTAAGCGTCCAATTGAAGTTTTAAACGAACGTCCCTTCAATGACTTCTCTGCTCACTTTAACTTAACAGATGAAGAAGCCGCAGAAATTAGACAAGACGATAGAATTGCATTCGTTGAATTACAAGCAGACTTACAAGAAGGCGTTAAAAAAGAACACTTTGGCGCCAGAGCAATTTCTACTTACGACAAAAGTAACTCAACTACTGTTACAATGAAAAATTGGGGCTTACTTAGAGCAACCAGACCAACAAACCCATTTGCCTCATCAACGTCAGTAAGCACAGCATTTACATATAACCTAGATGGTACTGGTGTTGACATTGTTGTCATTGACAGTGGTGTTGAAGCAAATCATCCAGAGTTTGCAGTCAATGCAGACGGCACAGGCGGAAGTCGTGTAGTTGATTTTAACTGGGCAAGTTTAGGTGTTCCTGGTACTCCTAGTTCTTCAAGCATTGGCGGTTATTTAGGAGACGGCGATGGCCACGGAAGTAACTGTGCTAGTATTGCCGCTGGTAATACATGCGGTTGGGCATCAGGCGCGGCAATTTATAGCATAAGAATTTTCAATGGCTGGGATATTAAAACAGGCGCAACACTTGGTGCAATTAACAGTGATATTTGTTTTGACTTAGTTCGTGCATTTCACTTAGCAAAACGTGCCGCTGGCAATATGCGTCCTACTATCTGTACAAACAGTTGGGGCTATAGAGCTGACTACTATCAAATGTATTCAACTCGTTGGAGAGGTACTACATATTCTGGTCTTTTCCCAAGTTCAAGCTTTGGACAAGTTTATAATCTACACCCTTATGTTGTAAACTATCTAGATGTAAGTGCAACTAACTGTGCCAATGCTGGTGTTATACTTGTAGGTGCCGCCGGAAACTATCGACACAAAATTGATGTTCCTGGTGGACAAGACTATGACAACTACTACAACAGTTATTACTATGGAACACAGGTATATTATCAACGAGGCAGTAGTCCAACTCGTGCCGATGGTTTCATTAATGTTGGTGCCATTGATAACTCAACCACAGAGCAAAAAGTTTATTTTAGTGAAACTGGACCACGTGTAGATGTATATGCTCCAGGTACAATGATTATGGGTGCTTATGCAAACGATTCATATGTAACGCCAGCTGTACCAGATCCAAGAAACGGCCAATATTATCTAAACAAAATTAGCGGGACAAGCCAAGCAACTCCACAGGTTACTGGTTTACTTGCAACTGTATTACAGGCCCGTCCTAATATGACACCTGCTGAAGCCAAACAATTCATAATTGACCATTCCTTAAAGAACGTGCTAGTAGAAGGTAGTAATACCTCTTACTCAAGTACTACATACTTGCAAGGCGGAAACAATAGAGTATTGCAACATCCGTTTACATCTCCTAACCGAGGTGGCATTACAAGCTAAAGGACAGCATGGCAGATCAGTCAGCCTACCAAAAAAGGTTTGGTGGGAAAGTGGAGGATACTAAGTATCCTCCCAACGATTTTATTCAACAAGTTTTAGGTAGGGCAACTGTTAGGCGGTACAAAGACCAGCCACTTGCAGAAGGTCAGCTTGAGTTGTTAATTGCGGCCGCCCAAAGTGCCGCTACTAGTGGAATGCTACAAACGTGGAGTGTAATTGCACTAACGGATAAAGAAAGCAAAGCACGTTTAATCAACAGCCCACAGACCGAATCTACAATGGGAAGCGTAGATTCAACTAACATAACAGCACTTAACGAATGTCCTGTGTTTTTAATTTGGCTTGCCGACTTACATCGTGTAGATAACATATTAAAAGCACATGCCGAAGAACGCGGCATTGATCCTGACCTATTGCTACAAACATCAAGAGCTGAGTATCACTTAAAAGCTATCATTGATGCTACAATTGCCGCACAAACATTTTCTTTAGCGGCAGAATCACAAGGCCTGGCGGTAATGTATTGCGGGGCTATTAGACAGTTTCCTGCACAGCACTTTCGCGATAACTTTAATCTGCCCGACTTAACATTTCCAATCTTTGGCATGGCAGTTGGGCATCCACTTCATGCATGGTTCAAACCAGTTAAGCCTAGACTACCTACTGACATTGTGCTACACTACAATACATACAGTCCATTTACCGATATGAGCAAATTGGACACTTACAATCAGATACATAAGAAGTATAGCGGTGCGGCAAAGCTTATTAACAAGGATTATGTTGAAAGGCTTATTGAAAGGATGTCAGTCGCAGACAGCAAAAAGTCTGTAGCTAACAGCTTGAAGCAAATGGGTTTTGATTTTAAATAATAGGTGTACAATGGAAAACAAACACTACCTTAAGATATGCGTAGGACGAGAATTAACATCACAAGAGTTTGAGGAAATAACTGATATCATCGATGAAGAAATTAGCGAGCGTGTAGCAAGCGATGATGTCATCGAAGGTAAAGATGATGATGGGATGATCTGTTACTGCTTTGAAGTTTTCCAACCCATTGAAGACGGTGATACAGCATTGGACCTAATCAACTACGAAATCGATCAAGTCATCCCAAATAAAATAAAGTGGTATCTTGAGTCATTCTAATGAAATACTCGCCAGCGGCACTTGAAATATTAGGCTACACTAGACGCAGTGATAAGTGGAATGACTTTGTAAGCAAGACCATGGCAACATGGTATAAGTTTACACCAGACCATAGCGAAAGCAACTTTGTTTGGGTCAACAATGAACACCATCGTAATGCCCAAAATGTCACCCACGGTGGCGCACTAATGACATTTATGGATTATTGCATGGGTGCTACTATTTGGGATTTAACTGATGGTGGCTTTGCTTACACTATGGAACTAAACAATCAGTTCATACATCCAGCTAGGATCAAACGTTGGCTCTTTTGTCGAGTAGTTCCAAAGACCGTAGGTGATGTAATTGAGCTCACTGGAGAGATTAGAGCCAATGATCCAAGTGGCATGCCAATTATAAGAAGTTATGGTAAATTTACTTTACCAAAAAAGCTAAAAGTACTTGCAGATGGCGAATGATAGTGTTATACTAACGCATAGACACTAAACTCTAAGGAACAAAATGAAAATCAATTTACGCAAGGCTAGTGTGGTCCAGCAAACAATCACCGACGAAATCAAGCGTCTAGGTACAGAAGAAACAACAGTTAAGATCAGCTTGTTTGAAACAGATGTCTTTACACGTCTGGAAGAACAACTGGCAAAGGTAAAAGCAAACCACGCCCAAGCTGGCCGTTTGCTTAATGCAAATAAGTTCTTACGTGCTATGGTAGCTAAGAAGAACGCAGAAGTTGGCATCGCCGACTACCTTGCTGAAGAAGCAATGTTGGCAAGTGCTGAGTCTCGCTTGAAAGCATTTAGCGAAGCAGTGGTTCGTCCTAACTTGGATGCGCTGGCCGCAGAAATCGAAAGTCGCAAGGCAAACAGCAACAACGAACGTATGAGCATTTACGGTCGTGATTACAGCCTTGACGTTAATGTTGTGCCAGCTGAAGCAATTGACACAGCTAAGAAAGAGTTAGAAACAATTCGCAAGCGTCGACGCAAGATTAAGGACGAAATGGTTTCCATTAACGTTCGTACAGAAATTGAAGTACCTGAACAGGTAGCACTTGTGCTAACTGAACTCGGGTTAGACTAAGACTGCCACACTTAGTCCAGGGGCAAAGGCGAAAATACTTTATCGCTTCATGCGATGAACAATACTGAAACGGTCTTGAAAACTGTCTCAACCAGCTTTGCTCAGATATAAAACTATTAAATGATGTTTGATGATATATCTGAGCAAAAAGCGTATGTTTGATTCTAGATGTTTGACAGTTGATGTTTGACTATTTTCGTTTCCCTGCTTCGTGGCACTAAATATCCCATATGATAACAACGCATTTTAAAATTAAAGGACAGGATGTAAATTTATCTTGGTCGCAGGTAGAAATTTTTAAAAAAGTCATAGGAGCACAAACAAGCCACTTCGGTGGCAGGCCAGAAGACTTAACTGATAAACTTTTAAAAGAACGCATAGAATATGAATATCAGCCTGTAATAAATTTTGTAACAGATGTACCAGACTTATCAGCTATTACATCTTTGCTGGACATTGGATCAGGTACAAGCATAGTTGATCTTGCTCTTTGTTCTTATTTTAAAAATAAGGTCAAATTTTATCTATTGGATGGTGAACGATTAGATAGGATTGGCAGAGATAATATTTTTGATAAAGGATGCGGCCCTTTCAACCAATGGGATCCGGTACATGATGCTATTGAAACAAATGGCTTTGATAAAGAGAAGTTTAGTTTTTTAACTTCAAATCATAGTCGAGATATAGAAAAATACAATTCGCAATGGGAAGCACTACAAGTGGATATGGTCATTTCTATTTCTTCGTGGGGTTTGCACTATCCTATAGAAGCCTATTGGGACAAAGTGATGCGGGTTCTTAAACCTGGTGGATATCTAGTTATTTCCCCAGTAGTAAGCATCGACAATCAGTATGAATTTATCTGTTCAAAATTTGGTCCACCAATAAAATTACATGAGTATACTGTAGAAGTCCTTAAAAAATACAGGCCAAACGATTTTATTAGATGGCAAAATCTTATGCCAAGCACAGATACACCATCTGCAATATGGGGAAGACGAGCAATCTGGCAACGGCCTTTATGAAGGTATGGCGGCTTTGGGCCAAGGCTCTTGGAGAGAAATCTGGCAAAACGGACAAAGAAGCTAACCAAATAGCTTGCATTCGGACAGCTATTGTGTTAACATACATCATTACTAACTGTTTTATTGTCGCTGGAGTGATTCGGCATTGGTAGGAGCCAATATGGGTCGAGTAGGTTTTTGTTGCAAGTATGTTAAGCCGCACCCTAAAAAAGTGTTTGAATCTGTTGAAGGATTAAATACCGGCTCGACAACTATCAGTTGGCTCAAACGGCAAGACCGAAGTGTTGCTGAACAAAAGCTATGGGACCTAGTGGTCCAAAATATTGAAGCTACTCGCAAGCTTGTTGAAATTGTAGGAGAACAAGATGAGCACCTCCGTATGGTCCGTCTTAGCAGTGATATCCTTCCTGCTTACACTCATAGCGACTGGTCTGCTTTTTATAAGCGAACGGATGTGCTTGGATTACTTGAACGAGGATTTTCGCAAGTCGGCGATGTGGCTCGCAGTAAACAAGTACGCCTTTCTATGCATCCTGGCCAGTTCACTGTTCTCGCTAGCGAGAATCCTGGTATTGTTAACAACTCTATAGAAGAATTTGAATATCATGCAGATATGGTTCGCTGGATGGGATACGGCAAGTCGTTCCAGGACTTTAAGATTAATGTACACATCTCCGGAAAACGTGGGCCAGCAGGCATTAGGGAAGCTTATCAACGTCTTAGCTTAGAAGCTAGAAATTGTATTACTATTGAAAATGAAGAACATACACATAATCTCGAAACTTGTCTTGAACTTGCAGACTTACTGCCGATCGTTCTTGACATCCATCACCACTGGATCAATTCGGGAGAATATATCAGTCCTAG
>Ga0222712_10007552_pt1 | contig 10473 bp, 8 predicted proteins | sample C33_657DmetaG_FD_165043 | JGI IMG/M metagenome (GOLD analysis project Ga0222712, IMG submission 165043) | Estuarine water microbial communities from San Francisco Bay, California, United States - C33_657D | ecosystem: Environmental > Aquatic > Marine > Unclassified | place: USA: California...
GTGAAGGCTACACCGTCAAAGGTGTGCAGAAACTGCTCTCCGGAAAAACAGCTGCCCCCGCTGACACGCCCGCGCCTGTCGCCGTCGACACCAGCGCGCCCCAGATGACAGCGCCCGCACCGCTTGCCGCGCCGCCCAGCTATATTCCTGATCTTGTTCTGATTCGGGATCGCCTGAAAATCGCCCTCGCCGCCGCGCGGGATTGAGCCCTAATCCCGGTCCATCTGCGGGCCGAGCGTTGCATCCAAATCCCGCGGGCGGATCATCCGGACAAACTTGGCCTTGCCTGTGGCAACCGCGCTCCAGTTGTCCGTCTCAAACTGTAATTCGGCGACGGCGGCCGTGGGGAATTTCATCTCCACCTCATCGCGCAGAAGATCTCCGGCCACATCCGGCACCAGCATCAGGATCAGATCTTCCAGACCCGGATTATGCCCGCACATCAGCACCGACGACACTTCATCGGGTAGGTCCTGCACAACATCCAGCAGCGTCGCGCCGGACGCGAGATAGATGCGCCTGTCCCAATTGGGGTGAAGGATTTCGCCATAGCCTTCCCACAGCGCATCGAGCGTTTCGGTGCAGCGCACAGCGGGCGAGGAAATCACATAGTCAAACGTCCATCCCTTTGTGCGCAGGTGGCGGCCAATGAGCTTGGCGCCTTTGATACCGCGTTCATTGATCGGCCGGTCAAAATCCCGCGAGACAGGCGCGTCCCAACCCGATTTGGCGTGGCGAAAGAGGGTGAGCGTCTTCATGGTGCTGTTTCATGCGGCAAAGCGATGCCGTTTGGAAGGGTGGATTGCGTCCGCACCACTTCCAAAACTGCTTCGTCCAACGTCATGCGGCGCACCGGCGTGCCAGGCGGAAAGGCCGTCAGTAGCCGCGAGGGGACGGCAGAGGAGAGCAGCACGAAAACACCGCGATCTTCCTGCCGTCGGATCAGCCGCCCGAATGCCTGCGCCATCCGGGCGCGAATCAACCGGTCATCATAAAGCGACCCGCCGCCTGCTGCCCGCCGTGCGGTGTGCAGCACCGTCGGCTTGGGCCAGGGCACGCCTTCCATCACCACAAGCCGCAGCGACTCCCCCGGCACGTCGACTCCGTCGCGCAGGGCATCGGTGCCGAGCAGGCTGGAGCGGGGATCATCGCGGAAGATATCAACGAGCGTGCCGGTATCAATCGGGTCCACATGCTGGGCGTAAAGCGGCAGGCCATCGCGCGCCAAGCGGTCGGCGATGCGGGCATGGACAGCGCGCAGCCGCCGGATCGCGGTGAACAGGCCCAGCGTCCCGCCATTGGAGGCCGCCACAAGCCGCGCAAAGGCATTGGCCAGTTGCGGCACATCGCCGCGCTTTACATCGGTAACGATGATGACTTCGGACTGCGCGGCGTAGTTGAACGGGCTTTCAGCCTCGAAATGCAGCGGCGGGCTGGACAGATGGAGCGCACCCGTCCGTGCATCGGCCACGTCCCAGCCCTCCCCGCCTTTGAGCGTCGCCGAGGTGATGAGCGCGCCGTGCGCAGGCTTGAGCACCGTCGCCGCAAAAGGCCGGGTCGGGTCCAGCCAATGCCGCCGCAGACCAATATCAACTTCGCGGCCCTCAATCCGATCCACCGTCAGCCAATCGACAAAGTCCGGGTCCACCGGCCCGCCCAGCCGCGCGAGCATGGACAGCCAAGCGCCAATGGTATCGACCCGCCAGCTCAGGCTTGCGCGCGCACCTTCAACCCGCGCCCGCGCCTGCCCGTCCAACCAGTCCGGCCCTTCCTCAATCACCGCCTCCAGCCGTCGGCCAAGCGTGACGAGCGGACGGAGCAACGCATCGAGCGCCTGACAGGCGGGCTCCACAGCGGTCAGCAAGGGGCCATCCAACTGCGCCGCCTCCGTCTCCAGACCATAGCCTGCATCGCCTTCTGCCGAGCGCGCAAAGACGAGACCGCGCACGGCCCCCAGCATCGCCTCAATCGGGCCAAAAGGCGCGCCTTCGGCGATGCGCTGCAACCAGCCATCCGACGGGAGTGCGGCGGCCGCATTTGCCGCGGCCGAAATGGCCGACGACCCTTCTGAATCATAGCTCGCTACATCCGCCAGCCGCGCGGCAAGTCCGCGACGGCGCCCGCGTGATTTGCCTTCGGGACCAATGATCCAGCGGCGCAGTTCAATGGCCTCTTGCCCCGTCAGGGCTGCCGCAAACATGGTGTCGGCGGCGTCGAACAGGTGATGGCCTTCGTCAAACACATAGCGCGTGGGGCGTGTGCCCTCTTCCCGGCCACGCGCAGCATTGACCATGACGAGCGCATGATTGGCGACGACGAGATCGGCCTGCGCCGAAGCGCGCGCCGCATGTTCGATGAAGCATTTGCGGTAATGCGGACAGCCGGCATAGACGCACTCGCCGCGCCGGTCGGTGAGTGCGGTTGAGCCATTGCGCCGGAAGAGGGTCGGCAACCAGCCGGGCAGATCGCCCCCCACCATATCACCGTCGCGACTGAAGGTTGCCCAGCGCGCCACGAGATGCGCGAGGATCGCCGCCCTTCCGGCAAAACCACCCTGCAGCGCATCTTCCAGATTGAGCAGGCATAGATAATTCTCGCGGCCCTTACGGATCACAACCTTGCCACGCGCCGCCGCCTCGCTGCCATAAACGCGCGCCGTTTCAGCCGTCAGCTGGCGTTGCAGCGCCTTGGTGTATGTCGAAATCCAGACCGGGCCGCCCGCCTGTTCCGCCCAGAGCGAGGCAGGTGCCAGATACCCCAGCGTCTTGCCGATGCCGGTGCCGGCTTCGGAGATCAGAAGGCGCGGCTCATCGCGGGCGGTGCGGGGCTGGAAAGCAGAGACGGCGGCACGCGCATAATCCTGCTGCCCCGTGCGCGTTTCAGCCCCTGCGCCCGTGATCTTTGTCAGCCGTTCCACCACATCGCGTTCATCAAGGCTGATGGTGCGCGGCGCGGGACGGACGGGGGCCTCTTCCCACTCCGGTAACTTGGAAAACAACCAGCGCTCATCCTTTGGCGGCGGCTTCAGCCGGTCCAGCACCAAAGGCGCCCAAGGCCAGCGCAATCGGGCCAAAGATTGTGCCGACGTCCAGGCGCCCTCGCGCTCCGGCCAATCGCCGGACAGGACATCGAGCAGCTTGGTGGCGGCTTGCGCAAACATCGCGGCGGCACCGCCTTCGTCCTCCGGCAGATCAATGCCTGTGACCCGCGCCAACCCCTTGACCGTCGGTACCATGAAGTGCGCCGGATAAAGGAAGGCGAACAATTCCAACAGGTCGAGCCCGGACAATTCGCCATAGCCCAGCCTGGCCGCCACCAGCGGCGCGTTGAGCATGAGGACAGGCGTTTCCGCCGCGATCGAGATCGCCTCCCCCCGCCCGACAGCCCGCGTGCGGCCATCGGGTGTCGCAATCCAGATGCCGCCATGGCTTGCATGCAGCGCAGGATAAGGCAAAGGGGCAGGAACAGTCATCGACACGCGCCGGGATTGGCGCAACTGGAACGAAAGAGCAACACGAAGTGACCGATTTGCGCGACGCAGCGATGCTTTCCAAGGCCTGGCCATTTGAAGAGGCGCGCAAGGTGCTCAAACGCCTCGGCAAGGATGGCAAGGACGGCCCGGTCATCTTTGAAACCGGCTATGGTCCGTCGGGCCTGCCGCACATCGGCACCTTCAACGAAGTGCTGCGCACGACCATGGTCCGCCGCGCCTTTGAAGCGATGTCGGACCTGCCGACCAAGCTTGTCGCTTTTTCCGATGACATGGACGGCCTGCGCAAAGTGCCGGACAATGTGCCCAACAAGGAAATGCTCGAAAGCCATCTCGGCAAGCCGCTGACGCGCATCCCCGATCCGTTCGGCAAGTTTGAAAGCTTCGCCCATCACAACAATGCGATGCTGCGTGAGTTTCTGGACCGGTTCGGGTTCGACTATGAGTTCATCTCGTCGACGACCATGTATGAGGGTGGCAAGTTTGATGACGCGCTGCGGGGCGTGCTGCGCGCCAATCAGGCAATCCTCGACATCATGCTACCGACGCTGCGCAAGGAACGCGCCGCGACCTATTCTCCCATCCTGCCCGTCAGCCCGAAGTCAGGCGTCGTGCTGCAGGTGCCGGTCGAGGTCGTCGATGCTGAAGCCGGTCTGGTGCGCTTTGAAGATGATGGCGACATCATCACCCAATGCGTGTTTGGCGGACAGGCCAAGCTGCAGTGGAAGGTCGATTGGGGTATGCGCTGGGTGGCCCTTGGCGTGGACTATGAAATGTCCGGCAAGGACCTGACTGACAGCGTGACGCAATCGAGCAAGATCGCCCGCGCGCTGGGCGGCCGTCCGCCTGAAGTGCTGATCTATGAGATGTTCCTCGACGAAAAGGGCGAGAAGATCTCCAAGTCCAAGGGCAATGGTCTGAGCCTTGAGGACTGGCTGTCCTACGGCACCGAAGACAGCCTTGCCTTCTACGCCTATCGCGAACCCAAGAGCGCCAAGCAGCTGCATCTGGGCGTCATCCCGCGCGCGGTGGACGAGTATTTCCAGTTCCGGGCGAGCTATGCCACGCAAGAATTGGACAAGAAGCTCGGCAATCCGGTGCACCATATCCATAACGGGAATGTGCCCGCCGATGTGCCGCCGGTGACCTTTGGCCTGCTGCTCAATCTCGCCGGCGTCATGGGCCCGCACGCCACCGCGCCGCAGGTCTGGGGCTATCTCGCCAACTATGTGCCCGATGCGAGTGCCGCGTCGCACCCTGAGCTGGCAATGCTCATCAACCTGGCGCTGGCCTATAACCGCGATCATGTCGCCCCGACGCTCCAGCGCCGCAAGCCGGAGGGTGTTGAAGTCGCAGCACTCCAGCGGCTCGATGCCGAACTCGCCCCGCTAGCGGCAGACACGAGCGCCGAGGATATTCAGAACATCGTCTACGAGATCGGCAAGACCGGCGGGTTCGAAAACCTACGCGACTGGTTCAAGGCGCTTTATGAAACACTGCTCGGATCGAGCGCAGGCCCGCGTATGGGCAGCTTCATCGCGCTCTACGGGATTGAGAATACAAGGACGCTGATCGCCGAGGCTTTGGCGTAACGACCCATCCCTTGTCACCCTGAACTTGGTTCAGGGTCCATTGGCATCACCGGTGCAGGCAGTCTGCCTCAGGTGTTCATGGATGCTGAAACAAGTTCAGCAGGACGAGCAGTAGTTATGGCTCGCGCAGAGACGCAGAGAACGCGGTGCGCAATGATCCGTTTGTCCTGAGCTTGTCGAAGGACTGTCCTTGCTGATCGCCGAAACCAAACGGAAGGACGACCCTTCGACAGGCTCAGGGTAAGCGGTGGGAGGTGACGCACTGCCTCCGCGCCCTCTGCGTCTCTGCGCGAACAAATCTATGCGCCGCAGACGCGTCGCCCCCTGCCCTCTCCCTCAAGGGGAGAGGGTTACACATCACCTTACTTCGACGCGGCGATCCAGCTGTCGATTTTCTTTTCCAGCACCGCGAGCGGCAAGGCGCCGGTGCCGAGCACCTGTTCGTGGAAGGCGCGGATGTCGAACTTGGGGCCAAGCTCGGCCTCGGCCTTCTTGCGCAGCCGCTGGATGGTGAGCGCGCCAACCTTATAAGCAAGCGCCTGACTGGGGATCGCGATGTAGCGTTCCACTTCCGATGTCGCGTCCGTCTTCCCCATGTCGGAATTGGCGAGCATGTAGTCGATCGACTGTTCACGCGTCCAACCCTTGGCGTGGATGCCGGTGTCGACGACAAGCCGCATCGCGCGCAGCATCTCGTCCGACAATGTGCCGAAGCGCTGATAGGGGTCTTTGTAGAAGCCCATCTCATAGCCCAAAGTTTCGGCATAGAGCGCCCAGCCTTCGACATAGGCCGTGTTGCCGCCAAAGCGCATGAACTTGGGCAGCTTTTCATTTTCCTGCGCAAGGCTGATCTGGAAGTGGTGGCCCGGCGCGCCTTCATGCAGATAGAGCGTCGTCATACCCGGCGTGGTCCGGCTCGGCAGATCATAGGCATTGAAGAAGAAGGTGCCGGGGCGCGAGCCATCGGGCGTGCCGGGTTCATAAGATCCACCCGCCTCATATTTCTCGCGGAACTCTTCATAGGGCTGAATCTTGAGCGGCGCCTTGGGCAGCGTTGAGAAATAAGCGCCGATCTTCCCGTCAACCTGCTTGCCGATGTCATAATAGCCCTGCGTCAGCGCGTCGCGGCTCGTCATCTTGAACTTGGGGTCATTGCGGAGATAATCGAAGAATTCACTGAGTGTGCCTTTAAAGCCCACCTCTTCCTTCACCTGTTCCATGCCGGTCTTGATGCGCGTGACTTCAGCGAGGCCAAGGTTGTGGATCGTCTCTGCATCCATTGGCAGCGTCGTGGTGCTTTCGATGGCCAGTTTGTAGAGCTTGTCGCCGCCCTTCATATATTTCAGGCCCGCGCCGTCGCGCGCGACGGGCAGATAGTCGGTCTTCAGATAATCGCGCAGGCGGCGATAGGCAGGGTAGATGCCCTGTTCGATGGTGGCGCGGTAATCCGCTGAGAAACGCGCCTTATCCTCCGGCGAAAAGTTGGCCGGGAAGTTCAGCACAGGCGCGAAATAAGGCGATTCTTCCGTCTTCTGCGCCAACTGCGCATCCAACTGACCAATAACATTGTTGATCGTCATCTTGGTTTCGACAACGCCAGACTTCGCCCCTTCGCGGAAGCGGCCAACGGCGCGGTCGAGGAAGATGATGAATTCGCGGTGGCGCTTCAGGGCATTGTCATAGTCCTGCACGGTGGCGAACGGCGCGCCGCCCTTTCCGCTGGAAAAGGTCGGGTAAAAAGTGTGGAAGCCGAAAAAGTGATTGAGCGGGCGGACAACGTTCAGCTTCAAAATGTCAGGCCGGAAGGAAATGGCGGCCTGTTCGGTCTGCCATTTGAAAACATCATAAGCGATCTGGTCGGTCGGGCTGAGCTGCGCCCGGTCAATCTTCTTCAGCCGCGCCATGTCACTGGCGTTCGCACGCTTTTCAGCGGCATAATAGGCATCGGTGATGAAGTCCCCAAAGCGGTCGGCAAAGCGCGTGTCGCCTCGGAAAATGGCAAAGAGCGGGTTGCGCCGCAAAGAGCCTTCATCGCTGTCTTCAAACAGCTTGTGCAGATCACGCGTCGCCTGATTTTGGGACGGTGCAGCCGCCACCGGCCCGGGGCCGGCCGGCGCTGACATCTGGGCAGAAGCGGGGGCCGCCATGAGGGCGAGCGGCGAAAGTGTGGCGGCAAGAAACAGAGAAATGGAACGGCGCATGAAACGCTCCCCTAAGACGGATGATGACACCGGTCCTATCAGGCGTGTCGGCGTCACTCCACCCTGTTCGACCAAAGCCATGTTGATATCGACCAAGGGCGCAGAAAAAGTGGCCCGGACCTCCACAGAGATCCGGGCCGTCGCCCCTGTGCGAAGGACGACAGGTGTAACGCCAACAGGGAACACACGTCACATCAATACGCGAGCGGTGACGCGAGAGCCCTTATCGGGGAGTCGCGCTGAACGGACCCGGAATGGAGTTGTCAGCAATCCGAAAGGCACGTTTATCTGCCGTTCAGAATGACGTCATGGTGAAGGCGCTGACGCGACGACGTCAGATCCAGAATTTCTCCCGAAACCATTTGGTGACGATGTACTTCGTCCCCGCGTGGATCGGCAGGCCGGCATGGAGGGTCGCCGGATTGGGCGTGCCATCGGCCTGCATATTGTTCCACAGAACGAGCATCGCCCGCCGCGGCGTGACGGTCAGGCCCGCAATGGGAAATTCGGTTTCCCCGCCCGATGCGGGTTCATTGAGGTAGACCATCGCGGTCCAGCTGCGCTGCCCGCCCTGTTTGGCCATATCCTCCCAATAGGCGCTGTTCTTGAAGAAGTGGTCGTGATGCGCCTTGAACTGCTGGCCGATTTCATAAACCTGGCCCTGCAGCGTTTCCCCATGGCGCGGATCAATACCCATCAGCGTGCAGATGCGGCCTTCAATCTTTTCGACGAGCGGATCATAAGGGGACAGGTTGCAGCTGTCGCTGGTCCGGAAGTCCGGATCCGGATGTTTGGCAAGCAGGCCCGATGGCTGACGCCCCTTGTCGATCAAGGCTATCAACTCTTCGCACTCGGTGGGCGACATGAAATCCTGCACGCAATACAGTGCGAGATTATTCTGTTCGACAATCTGCGCGCGTCCCGAGGCTTTGAGCTTGCGCGTCACGATCCGGCCAAGATCGGCCAGCCGTTCCTCGGATGATTTCAGCTTGATCTTGGCCATGCGGCTGCTCCGTCAGTCGATGATGCGGCCACGGGCCATGACAAAGCCAACCTTTTCAAGGCTGCGGACATCCGTCAACGGATCACCATCGACGGCTATGATATCCGCGGAATAGCCGGGCGCGATTCTGCCAATCTCATTTTCCTTATCGAGCAGCTTGGCCGCGACCGTCGTCGCACTGGCCAGCGCCTCACGCGGGGTCATGCCGCCCCAATCGACCATCAGCGCAAACTCGCCTGCATTACGGCCATGTTCAAACACGCCCGCATCGGTCCCAAAGGCGATGGTTACGCCTTCGGCCTTGGCGAGCTTCAGCGCCTTGCCGGCCTGTGCGACGGCTTCGCGCGCCTTGGCCTCAACTGTCGGCGTATAGATGCCCTTGCCGAGCCGTTCCTTCACGCCATTCAGCGCCATCAGCGTCGGCACCATCGCCATGCCGCTCGCCTTCATCGCCTTGACCGCCGCTGCATCGGCAAAGGTGCCATGGTCGGCAGTGTCGATGCCGGCCTTCGCCGCCGATTCAACGCCGCGCGCGCCATGCGCGTGCGCCGCCACCCGCAGGCCAAGGCTGTAGGCTGTATCGGCAATCGCCTTCAGTTCCGGATCGGTGAAATGCTGGCCAAGGCCGCGCCCCTGCTGCGACAACACGCCGCCGGTCGCCGTGATCTTGATGACGTCAGCGCCGTTCTTCGATGCTTCCCGCACGCGCGCGGCGCACTGGTCCGGCCCTGTACAGGTGTTCTTGCCGTCGAGCGCGGCGTTCACCTCCGGACGGAAGCCAGACACGTCGCCATGCCCGCCGATGATCGAGATCGCCGTGCCTGCCGCGACAACGCGCGGGCCGGGGATGAGGCCCTTGGCCGTCGCATCCCGCAGCGCAAAGCCACCGCGCGGGGCCGACCCCAGATCGCGCACGGTCGTGAAGCCCGCTTTCACCGTGGTCAGCGCATTCTTTGCACCCACCAGCGCCAGATAGTCGTCCGTCACAATCGTTTCGTCACGAAAATCCCCGCCGGGGTCGCTCTCCAGATGGACGTGCATATCGATCAGGCCGGGCAGCACCGTCTTCGTCTTCAGATCGACGACGCGCGCACCCGCCGGGGCCCCTGCATAGCCATCGGCAATCGAGACGATCTTGCCGTCGGTGACGGTGATGGTGGCGGGGCCAGAGGCGGGTTTGGCCGCATCCGTGATCACGCGCCCCGCATGAAGGACGACCGTTTCCGCCTGCGCCGCGCCGGATAAGGCCGTTGCTGCCATCATCGCGCCAAGAAAGACTCGCATCACATTCTCCTGTTTATCTCTGCGCTTCATTTGCGCAGGCGACGGGCCGCATGCAAGCGGCAATCGGTCAATGCGTCTCCACCGTCAGCGCTTCAATCTCAACGATGGTCCGATCCCCGTCAACGCGGGTGCCCGTCACGGCAATGTCGGCGACCAAATGACCGGGCAGATCAAATTCATGGTCCGGCAGCATCGCGGCGATCTCGGCGGCGCGGGCAGGGCCAACCGAGAGCGAAACCCAATGGCGGGCGCCGGTGAAGGTGACACTGGCCCAAGGGCGTTCGCGTGATTCAGGAATTTCAGCCGGCGTTGCGATCTTCAGGAGGGCATTGGTCAGCGCGCGATGGGCATTTGCAATCATGGGCGGGCCTCCTTTTCGGCGTCTTGGGTGGCGATGAAATCCCGCACGCGGCGGATGAGGGTGGCGCGCATCTCCCGCCCCGCGCGGACGTCGAAAACGAGCTTTGGGTCGCGCGCGGCCAGCCGCCCGAAGCGCGCCGGTCGCATCCCCGTCCGCCGCAGGAAAAGCTCAATTTCGCGTCGAATATTCACCTTTTGTTCTCCCTCGTCTTTCCATCGAGTCGCGTTAGGATTTTTCCTTTTTTCACCGCCAAATCCTACTTGTCTAGGATTTTTCTTATCGGTATGAACGCGCATGGAAAATGTGCGCGACACGCTGGATCGGCTGATTCGGGACCGGGGGGAGGACTATGCCGCCTTGTCGCGGCTGATTGGGCGCAACCCCGCTTATATCCAGCAATTCATCCGTCGCGGCAGCCCGCGCAAGCTAGCCGAAGACGACCGGAAATTGCTCGCACGCTATCTCGGCGTCGACGAATCGCTGCTGGGTGGGCCGGCGGCGGCCCCTGTTGCGGGTGATCTGATCTCAGTGCCGCGTCTGGC
>Ga0222712_10007553_pt1 | contig 10471 bp, 10 predicted proteins | sample C33_657DmetaG_FD_165043 | JGI IMG/M metagenome (GOLD analysis project Ga0222712, IMG submission 165043) | Estuarine water microbial communities from San Francisco Bay, California, United States - C33_657D | ecosystem: Environmental > Aquatic > Marine > Unclassified | place: USA: California...
GATTTTACTAATCACTGGAATCTTGCTGGAAGATGTGGCAGCCAAGCGATACTTATCCTCATTATTGGATATCGCATACTCGAGGTGTTCGTCATCAGGAAGATCAATTCTCACCTCGTAGCATTTCGCCGGTGCTATGTAACCTTGCTCTTCAATTTCTTTCCAAGGTGCATCGAAACGCTTTGGACCAATCAACGAGAAGACATCGCCTTCTTTACCGTCTTCACGAACCAGGGTTGCGGTTAGACCAAGTCTTCGTCTAGCCTGCAAGTCGGCAGTCATCTTAAAAATCGGTGCAGGCAGAAGATGCACCTCATCGTAAACAATCAAACCCCAGTCGTTGTCATTCAAGAGGGCGAGGTGAGTGTATTCACTTTGCTTTTTAGTGGTCAGGATTTGATAGGTGGCTATGGTCACTGGCGCGATCTCTTTTACCGACCCGCTGTATTCGCCAATTTCATCTTCCCGGAGGGTAGTTCGTTTCAGTAATTCAGTTTTCCACTGCCTAGCTGAGACAGTATTGGTCACCAAAATCAGAGTATTTGTTTTAGCTACCGCCATAGTGGCTGCACCTACGATGGTTTTGCCGGCACCACAGGGCAAGACAACCACTCCAGAGCCGCCCTCCCAGAATCGCTCAACGGCTTGCTCCTGATAGTTTCTAAGATTCCAGTTAGTCTCCATCAGGTCTAAACTCAATGGCTTACCTGGTGCAAATCCAGCTAGGTCTTCGGCTGGCCAACCCAGCTTTAGAAGCTCCTGTTTAATCTGTCCTCTGGCCCACTCTGCTATCTGCCAGGAGTTCTCGTCAAGTTTGTCGACAAGAAGCTCACTGACTTTTCGCTGCCGGGTTACCTCAGCCAAAACAGCTGGTTCTTGGGAGTGCAGCTCCAGATTGCCAGCCTCATTTTTACGAATGGTTAGCCTGCCGTAGCGAGCCATGGTTTGCTCAATGTCGATGCGAATGCTCGGTGGGACTGGGAACTTCGCATAATTATCCAATACCCCCAAGACATAGTCGCTACCGTGTCCAGCGGCCCTGGCATTCCATAAGCCAAGCTTGGTGATTCGATAGGTGTGGACGTGCTCCGGGGCTCGCTCCAGTTCTGCGAAGATGGCCAAATCGTGTCTAGCGTCGCTGGCTTGGAAGTGATCTACTTCCAGCAGAGCGGTTTTATCGCTCTGAACAATTAGTGGTCCGCCGCTGAGGTTCACTTCATCACAACACTGACAATACTGGCTAGCGGGAGCACCCGCTCACAATCCGCGCGCTTGTCCTTGGCCCGTAATCTGCCATTGGCAAGCCCGGTTGGGCTAAGAGTGTATTCACGCTGCAATTTCTTTTCCTCGATCGTGACAAGAATCGTGGCCTTATTTTTGATAGCTAACTCAATTGACCGAATGATGTCATCGCCCATCGGGTTTTCGCCTAGCCGTCGATCATGCTCGCGCCATCTGGCGATGTCGGCTTGAATGCTGTGCTGGTTGCTAACCAGGTTTATTTCCTCCTGGCTAATCCAACTGGTGATTACTTTTCCGGTATCAGATAGCGCAATCGCAGGATACTTATTTTCTCTAAGTTGGTAATAAACCACCTCTTGGTCAAATCTGGTTTGCAGCGAAAGTTCATCAATTCGGTTAAGTGCTAAAGCCTTGAGTTCACTGTCATTTAAAATTGAGGTAATCAAAATTGCATCTTTAGCCTCAATCAGAGTCCCAGAATCTTGCTGCTTCAGCGTCAAGCGTCCGAATCTTCCAGCGGTCTCTTTGATTAGGTAGTCAACCGGCTGTGGCAAATCCTTGCCGGAAAGCCTCTTGAGCGTTGCTCTGATCTCAGTTTCAGACAAACCGGTTTCCATACCGAAGGTGATGCTCAGCGCTGACATGCGATAGCTTGAGGCAACTCCTATCCTCTCGATGTCAACAAAACGTCGGATGAGCAGTTCTGTCTTGGTATCCAAAGGTCCAGTCGAGATTAAGGTTAAGTCGGCTTGGACTATCAATTTGTTCTGGACTTCGGGCAGGTGCTGGAGAATCAGGCTCTTAGCCTTAGTCAGTTCACCAAGTAATGCTGGCTTAAACCAGCTCGATGCCTCAGAGTTCGCAGTCAGCCCGATTAGCTCAGCCAGGGAAATCAGATTGGTCATGTGTGAGGTGATGCCATCAGTGGCCAGCGGAAAACGCTTCTTAATTGCCTGAAGCAAATTAGTTTCATTGGCTAATTCGTTAGCTGACTCAGGTCCAATCAGATGTAGCCAGCTGGTGGCCAAGAGTGCCCAGCGATCTTCAATACTGCTGGAAAGCCAACTTTGGTAGTTGGGGCCAACTCGCCAACGTTTGTGATATAAAACTGTCAAACCCGATATTCGGGCCAGTTCATAAAGCGACTCGGCGTATTTGGTTTCTTTACCTAAGAAGCTGGCTAGCCGCTTAAACTCTGCTTGACCGACACCGCCACGACCAACCTCTGGAACATAGCGATGCTCAAGTTCAATTACCAATTCGGTTATAGCCTGAACTGTCTCAAAGGCACCGATTCCCGCAAGTGGATCGACCTGAGCTAAGTTGACACTTTTAGTCTCGGCTACGGCTTCGGCATTGACAGCAAGTTTTGCCAAGAGAGAAGAGGTAACCAATTGCTTAAATGTGAGTTTGGCGGTTTCCAGCGGAAGGTATTTCTTGTCTTGCTTGTTAACTAGAAACAGTTTTGCCAAAACCTCGAGGCTAGCCTGATCGGCTTTAGTGGTTTTATTATTCAGCAGGTTGTGAAATGCGATGATCTGATTGCTGGTTAGCCCGGCAACGGCACCTTTCATGTTCTGCGGTTTGACTAGGGCTGCAGCAAAGTCGAAGAAATCTTTGAAGTTAGCCGAAGGCATCAGGCGAATACCGATGATTCTCTCCAGCTCTGTATCACTAGAACGCGATAGAGCTTTGGCTACTTCTAATACTTCTGACATTTACTTTGAACTACTTTTCTTTCTTCTAGAGCTGAGAATTAGTACCCCGACTAGACATAGAAAACCGAACGGTAAAGCCAGCATCGGCACTAAACCAAGACCCACGGGAACCCAGGCATTATTGCTGAATGCGGCTAGAAGTATCACTATTACAGCAAGAACTGACACTGCGACAGACCCTACGAACCCGTAGGCCAGTAGGTTCTCCAGCTTGCTGGAATCTTTATCTTTATTTGCCATCCTTTTAGGATACTTGCTCTAAAGAAGTAAAATGGAGGCTGGGCTAGAAAGAGGTAGTTATGCCAACCGGACACGTAAAGTTCTTTGACACCGTCAAAGGCTTTGGCTTTGTGCAATCAGACGAGGGAACCGAAGCGTTCCTGCACGTCACCGCCCTACCTGACGGCCTGACCGACATCAAGCCGGGCACTCGAATCGAATACAGCATTGTTGACTCCAAACGAGGCGCTCAGGTTATGACCATGCGCGTACTAGAGGTTCCAGAGAGCCTGGAGAAGAAGCAGCGTGCTGCCAGTCGGATGAAGAATGAAGACTTAGTCATTTTGGTTGAGGGTCTGATCTCCGCTCTGGATAACATCCGTCCCGGAGTGGAACACGGTCGTCTGCCAGAAGGTGCCAGTGCCGATAAACTCGCTCGACTGCTTAGAACACTCGCAGATCAGCTGAAGAGCTAATGGCTAAGGCTAGAAAACTTCCAAAATTCGTCAAACTGGTTAGACCGGCTAGGAAAGCTAAAAACAAGTTTGATCTGAAAGCCTTTGCCGAGGTGGCCGCTAAAAGCGCTGCTGGAAAAACTGAGATCGGTGCCTTCATCGAAGTGATCGAAGAAGGCGATGGTGTTAGCACTTTTCTCTGGGAGGCCAAGCAACCGGGTTACCAAGGTTGGCGCTGGAGTGTTAGCGTTGCTCAAATTGACTTCGATACCGAACCAACCCTGAGTGAAGTGGTTTTAGTACCCGGGCCAGATTCCCTAATTGCACCTAACTGGGTGCCCTGGGCGGATCGCTTAGCTGACTATCAAGCACTCCAGGAAGAACTAGAAAAGCAGGCAGCTATAGATGCTGAATCAGCGGTCGCCGACCTTGAGCCAGGCGAAGACACCGAGGACAAGAGCAACTAGCGCTGTGTATGGGTACCAAACTTTGTTTGGGCTGGTAATGCTGTCGTAGAAGAAAACAATCAAAACGAGACTGATGGCAAAGATGGCCATGCCGACCAAAACTGCTTTCTTGGCAGTTCCCTTCATCGGTTCAGGATCGGGCTTACGTTCCGAGTCTTTAACTATCCAACGCATATTTATATTCTCTCAACCACGAAGTCAATTGCCGCGGTAAGTCTCTCAACATCGGTGATGTCGATAGCTGTGAAGGTTGCGATTCTTAGTTGGTTCCTGCCGAGTTTGCGATAGGGATCGACATCGAGTATTCCATTTTCCCTAAGTACTTTAGAAACTTCCATCGCGTGAACAGTTTCGGCAAAGTCGATGGTGCAGACCACCTGCGACCGATGCGCTGGATCCGTGACAAAGCAGCTGGCGAAGGAAGCACGCTCTGCCCATGCATAGACAAAGGCAGAGGCAGCTTTAGTCTTGGCATCAGCCCAAGCCAGCCCACCATTCGAATTGATCCATTTGATCTGTTCGTTCAGAAGCACCAGGGTTGCAAGCGCTGGGGTATTCAGAGTTTGATTCTGTCTTGAATTATCTAAAGCAACTTTGAGTGATAGAAACTCAGGGATATAGCGATCGGTTGCTGCAATCTCTTCAATTCGCGCAATGGCCTTAGGGGATACCAAGGCTAGCCAAAGCCCTCCGTCAGATCCGAAATTCTTTTGCGGGGCGAAGTAGTAAACATCAGTTTCCTGAGGATCAAAGTCAACCCCACCTGCGCTGCTGGTCGCATCGGTTAGAAAAAGAGCATCCGAGTCAGCAACTACCCTGGCCACCGGAGTTATCACACCGGTTGAGGTTTCATTCTGCGGATAGACATATTGCTTAACCCCAGCCTCGGCTAGCAGCTCGCCTCTGGAACCGACTTCGGAAGTGATTACGGTTGGTGATTCCAGAAAAGGAGCTTTTAGAGCGTTGGCAAACTTGGCGCCGAATTCGCCGTGAACCAGAGCCTGCGATTTGCCTTTGGCAAGGCTGTAGGCGGCAGCGTCCCAGAATGCAGTAGAGCCGCCGTTGCCAAGGATGATCTCGTAGCCTGGGGGATTGTGAAAAAGTTCTAGCAGACCTGACTGAATCTGTTTGACCAGTTCTTTGATGGGGGCCTGCCGGTGTGAAGTTCCCAGCAGGTGAGCGTTCTTGACCAGGGCATCTAATTGAGCCTCACGTATTTTTGACGGCCCACACCCAAAACGGCCATCAACGGGCAACAAATGTTCTGGGATTTTTATCGTAGGCATTGCTTCAAAGTTTAGCCGAGTTGGCGAGGAACATTTAGGCTAGAGGGGTGAGCGACCTGATTGATACCACTGAGATGTATTTACGTACCATCTTGGAACTGGAAGAAGAAGGTCATACCCCGATGCGTGCTCGTATCTCAGAGCGGCTCGATCAGTCTGGTCCAACTGTTTCCGAAACCGTGGCCAGGATGGAAAAGAACGGACTGGTTCTGGTAGCCGATGACCGGCACTTGGAGCTGACCGAACAGGGACGAAAACTAGCTACCGAGGTAATGCGCAAGCACCGTTTGGCTGAACTGCTTTTAGCTGAGATCATCGGCCTCGATTGGCACCTGGTTCACGAGGAGGCCTGCCGCTGGGAGCATGTGATGAGTGAGCAGGTGGAACGACGCATTCTTGAATTAGTCCCAGACCATGAAATTTCACCTTTCGGTAATCCGGTGCCAGGTCTTGAACTCTTGGGGGTAGGCAAAGCCAAAGCTAAGGATGAGAAAGTGCAACCGCTGATTGAACGGTTGGGTGAGCCAGTGCTGTTGCGTCGCATAGCCGAACCGCTGCAGAGCTACCCGGATATTTTAGCCCACCTGGCTGCGGCCGGGATAGTCCCTGGGGCCACGATTACTGCAAGCCAGGCAGCCAACCGCATTGATGTTAGCGACCAAACCGGTCAACACTCGGTGAGTTTGACCGCTTTTGATGCAGCCCATATCTTCGTAGTTTCCCTGTAATTTAGGGCTTTAAGCCTGAATTTAGCCTGAGTATCGGTGAATGTGGGTAAAGCCCACCCCTTGTTTCGGGGTAAAATCTAAGTACCTCAATCAGCCAACCCAGATTGAGTCGCGATTTTGATTCGCATCATCATCGGAAGTTCAATCCGATCATGTTCAGGAGGAAAAGTTTGGCAGATAAGCCTTCAGGTAGACGTCGCGCAGATGTCGAGATAAATGTTCTCGAGTCTTTCGAACTGCGTAGCCGTCGTTCAGTCCGCGAATCTCAGGCGCGTAAACAAACGCGTAAGGATTTGCGTGCCCAAAAGAAGGCAGCCAAACTAGACCGCAAGTATTTCGCGCAGAACCCACCAACCAACCCGATGGCTACCGTGGATACTTTTGTCGCCGGTGTAGTTAAACCACCGTTGAGAAAGCGTGAAAGCTTCAAGACCTCACTGGTATTGACCTTCACCGCAGGTGTAATCGCAACTGTCGCACTACCTGCCTATGCCTACTCGCCAGCGGTTACCGCACTTTCAGGCTTCACCGACGGCACCGGCTCAGATGCCCAGACCATCAACCTGATTCGGGAGACCGCTATCAACTACGAGCGTGGCTCACTTGGCATGATGAACGCAGCCGATCTCGAGCGCATGAACAACCGAAACAACTACCTGAGCTACAAAGGTCTGACGGCCGTTGAACTGGCAATGTCACCAAACTACGTTGATTTGAATTCAGATGACATCATGAAGGTTGCCGCTAAATACGTAGGCGTTCCCTACATTCTTGGTGGCGAGCTACCAACCGGGTTGGACTGCTCTGGTTATACCCGTCTAGTTTTTGCTGAGTTTGGCATCCTGCTCCCACACTCTGTAGTCGCTCAATCTTATGACCCGAGAGTCCGAAGAATTCCAAGGTCAGAAGCTAGACCTGGCGACTTGGTGATCATGAAGAACCTAAGCCACGAAGGTATCTATGCCGGCTCGGGTATGTTCTATCACGCACCAAGACCAGGCGACCGAGTCAAGTTGGCCCCGATATTCACCGACAACTATTACATCGCTCGAATCATTAACTAAATAAACACCTTTTCGTAACTTTTCGTTGCGGTGTGTTATTTCACAATATCCAAAGCTCAGGTCTAAAGTGGTGGCAAGTATTCTTTCCGACCTAGCAAGGAGATACCAATGGATACAAGACACGTGCCCGCCAAGCACGAGTTTTGGCACGCCCATATAGTTTGTCCTTGTCAGGCTAGGCCTTAGCGCGTCACCGTGTTCGGTGGCGCGTTTTTTATTGGTGCGGTTAGAGAACTTAACGAAAACCTGCAATCCGTGCAGGTGATTTCGAAAGGAAAAGTAAATGAGAACTCTAGTTCTAAATGCTGGTTATGAACCGCTGGCCGTGGTGTCTTTCAAACGAGCCATCGTCCTGGTGCTAAATCAGAAAGCTACTGTTTTGGAAGGATCTCAGGAGCGTAAGGTTCACTCCGCTACCGGAGAGTATGAGCTGCCTTCAGTAATTCTGCTCAGTAGATATGTCCGAGTGCCGGGCTCTAGAAATATTCCACTTTCGCGCCGAGGTGTCCTTAGAAGGGATGGTTATCGTTGCGCATATTGCAAGCGAGCAGCCAACACCGTTGATCACGTCCAACCCAAATCCAGAGGTGGAAACGATTCGTGGGAAAACCTGGTTGCCTGCTGTTTGCGTTGCAACAACGTTAAAGGGGATAAGACTTTGCACGAACTTGGCTGGGACCTCTCCTTTGCGCCAAAGATGCCTACCGGTGGAGCCTGGTTGGTGAGGGGAGCAGAACGAGTTGAACCTGAGTGGGATGAATATCTCAGACTCAGTAACGCAGCTTGAGTGCCCCCGAGAAGAATCGAACTTCCGCACATGGTTTAGGAAACCACTGCTCTATCCACTGAGCTACGAGGGCAAAATACCTTGCAAACATCAAACTTACCCGAATCTGGCCGAGCCTACGATGTTCGAAGTTAGGCAAAAGTTAGGCTAGTTCCCTGATGACTGAAAACGCTAAAGCCCAATTTGACCGTTGGCTCGAACAAGTTCGAGGTATCGGTGGGGCTAATCCGTTAACCAACTTGGACACCGAGGTCTTAGGTCTAATTGATTTGGAGCGGGCCCACCCGATTGGGCTGTCCATGTTCACTAAGAGTCACCGCGGACTTTTAGCCAACCTGATTCGTGATCCGATTGCCTATTCCAAGGCAATAACTGAGGCTCGAAGAATCAAGATTAAGAGTGAGCGGCTGCTCTCCAACTTCGGGATCGACAGCCTATTCTTGCTTGCTGGCTCAGTGGACTTCACCCCAGTAAAACTTGACCGGCAGATTCCAGTGGTTATGTGGGAAGCCGAGCTGATTCGTCGCGGAGCTGACTTCGAGCTTGGCTTACTTGGTGAGCCAATGGTAAACCCAGAGTTGATTTTGACTCTGAAAAACGAGTTCAACATAACTTTGGATGTCAACAAGTTACTTAGAATCTATAAAGATTCCAGCGACCTAGTCCCGATCACCCTGCTCAGTTTTCTAGCTGATACCTGCAACTCGGTCCCAGAACTTGAGATTCATCGTTCACTGGTGCTGACCAATGTCATCATAGCTCCAACACTCATGCTGCACGAGATCACTGGTCCAAATTCGCTGGCTAAGGAACTGGCTACCGGCATCGTTCCGGAGCGACACCACGAACTAAAACTTTCACCACTGATTGCCGGTGATGCTGACCAAGAGCAAATCCACATCGTCACCAGAGCAGTAAATGGAGAATCGTTCGCGGTGGAAACACTGCCTGGTACCGGCTACACCCAAACGGTAGCGAACATTCTGGCCTCGCTCTCAGCTCAGGGTAAACGAGCTTTAGTCTTGGCACCGAGAAGACAAACCCTAAACGAATTAGCCGATCGGTTAGCTCAATTCGGTTTGGCAGGACTTATGGTGAGGGCTCACTCGGTCTGGCTCGATGCGGTTTCGGCTATTTCAAGATTTGAGAAAGCCAGCTCAACTGACCTGTCGGTTTCTAATGATCTTAGAAACAGGAGTGAAGCTGCCCTTGAGAGTTACTTTGATTCTTTGCACCGTGAACACCCGGTTCTAGGAGTAAGCATCAGCGATGCTCTGGAGAAACTGGCACTGCTAAGTGCGCTACCGAAGCCGCCGAAAACCACTGCCAGAATTACCGGTACAGCTCTTTTTGAAACCCGAAACCGAACCCAAGCCTTAGCCCTGCTCCATGAGGCAGTCGAGTTGGGGGAGTTCGATAAGGTTAACCAAGCCAGCCCTTGGTTCAATGCTCAGTTTGCCGATGTTAGTGAAGTTCCACGAGTGATTGGTTTGGCTGAGCGTTTAGCTGAAGATGTTTTACCCACGCTAGGTCAGAAGTTAGATGACTTTGCCAACCAGGTTCACTTCCCGCTGGCTCAAAATGTAGCAACTTGGGGAGAGTATCTTCGCCTACTCATTAACGTTCGTAACACCCTGGATCGATTCAAGCCAGAGGTATTCGATCGACCGCTCGATGATTTGATAACCGCTACGAGTGCCAGAAAAGAAGCATCAACCATGTCGGGGAAAACCCGCAGAGCCCTCAGTAAGCACGCTAAAGAGTATGTCAGAGCCGGGGTGAGTGTCACCGACTTGCACTCCGCGCTGCTTCAGATCCAAGAGCAGGCGACACAGTGGCGCGAGCTCTGTTCACAGCCAATTAGACCGGCAGTTCTGCTTGGACTGGATGACGCTCAAGTTATTTACCAGTCGTTGGTTGCCGATCTGATCAAACTTGACTCCCACCTCGACCCTGATCCAGCAAGAACCGGTTTGATTGAGTTGCCGCTGGCTGCCCTGAGTGTGAAATTGAAGGAGCTATCAACCCAAACTGGCCCACTGGATAATCTGCTGGCCAAGAACGATCTTCGCCGCAGAGTCTCTGAGGCTGGGCTAAACGCTTTAGTGCGATCCCTTGCCATCAACTCAGCAAGGAACGAAGAGCTGGTCGCCGAATTTGACCAGTGCTGGTGGCTCTCGGCTCTGGAGTATCTGCTTGCCAGCGATAACAACTTCACTGCTTATACCCCGAGTGTCTTGGCTGAGCTTGAGTCAGGTTTCGTTAAGGCCGACAGCAGAGTGCTCACTGAGACCAGGAAAGAAATCTCATTTAGAACAGCTGACGCATTCGATGAGGTTACCGCGGCTAGAGCAAATGAGACCCAGGTACTCAAGACGCTGCTGAAGCAGCGGGTAGATTCCTCAGCAATCTACTCTCAGAGTGTTCCGAGCATTTGGCCGATTTTGGCCAACCACATAGGCATCTCACCGTACGAAATTTCTGAGCATCTAACCCATGAGAAGG
>Ga0222712_10007554_pt1 | contig 10471 bp, 7 predicted proteins | sample C33_657DmetaG_FD_165043 | JGI IMG/M metagenome (GOLD analysis project Ga0222712, IMG submission 165043) | Estuarine water microbial communities from San Francisco Bay, California, United States - C33_657D | ecosystem: Environmental > Aquatic > Marine > Unclassified | place: USA: California...
GGTGAGTGATCCCCGCCTCCCTTCGGTTCCCCCCAGCTTGGGCCAGCGCGCCGGCGCTTGGGCCCAGTCAGGCTGACAGGCCGCCCACCGCCCGCAGCACCCGCTCTGGCGTGGCCGGCGCATCCAGCGCGACCGGCTGCCCCGGCCGGGCCGCAGCCACCGCATCGCGCAGGGCCTCGAAGACCGAGAGCGCCAGCATGAAGGGTGGCTCGCCCACCGCCTTGCTGCCGGCCACGTTGTCCTCACGGTTGGGCTCTGGCCACAGGTCGATCCGCAGCCGGGCCGGCAGGTCGCCGGTGGCCGGAATCTTGTAGGTGCTCGGCGCATGCGTGGCCAGTTTGCCGTCGGCGTTCCAGACCAGCTCTTCGGTGGTGAGCCAGCCCATGCCCTGGATGAAGCCGCCTTCGATCTGGCCAATGTCCAGCGCCGGATTGATGCTGGTGCCTACGTCGTGCAGGATGTCGACCGCCAGCACCCGGCTCTCGCCGGTGAGGGTGTCGATCGCCACCTCGGTGCAGGCCGCGCCGTAGCTGAAGTAATAGAAAGGCCGGCCGGTGAGGGTGGTCTTGTCGTAGTGGATCTTGGGCGTGCGGTAGAAGCCGTCGCTCCACAGCTGGATGCGGTTGGCGTAGGCCAGCTTGACCACCTCGTCAAAGGGCCGGCTGTTCTTGGGCGAGATGATCTGCCCACCGCGAAAGCTCACCGCACCCGCGCCGCAGCCGTCGAGCCCCGCCACGAAGGCGGCGAGGTTGTCGCGGATGTTGCGCGCCGCAAACTGGGCCGCGCGGCCATTGAGGTCGGTGCCGCTGGACGCTGCGGTGGCCGAGGCATTGGGCACCTTGCCGGTGTCAGTGGCGGTGATGCGCACCCGCTCGAAGGGCACACCCAGTTCGTCGGCGACCACCTGCATGATTTTGGTGTGCAGGCCCTGGCCCATCTCGGTGCCACCGTGGTTGATCTGCACGCTGCCGTCGGTGAACACATTCACCAGTGCGCCGGCCTGGTTGAACAGGGTGGCGGTGAAACTGATCCCGAACTTCACCGGGGTGAGGGCAATGCCGCGCTTGATGATGGGGCTTTGCGCGTTCCATGCGGCCAGCGTGGCCCGGCGTTCGGTGTAGTGCGAATCAGCCTCGAGCCGCGCGAGCAGGGGCGCGAGGATGTTGTCCTCGACCTTCATCTGGTAGTGGGTCACGTCCCGCTCGCCAATGCCGTACAGGTTGCGCTGGCGCACCGCCAGCGGGTCGAGCCCGAGCGCGCGTGCCACGTCGCCCAGAATGGTCTCGATGGCAATCATCCCCTGCGGCCCGCCAAAGCCGCGGAAGGCGGTTTGGCTTTGCTTGTTGGTGCGGCAGCGGAAGGACTCGATCACCACGTCCGACAGAAAGTAGGCGTTGTCGCTGTGAAAGATGGCGCGGTCGGCCACCGGGCCGGAGAGGTCGGCACTGAAGCCGCAGTCGGCCAGTTGGATCATGTGCAAGCCGGTGACCAGGCCGGTGTCGTCAAAGCCCACCTCCCAGTCGTAGGCGAAGGGGTGGCGCTTGCCGGTGACCATGAAGTCGTCGTCGCGGTCCAGCCGCAGCTTGACCGCGCAGCCGAACTTGCGCGCGGCCAGCGCTGCCCACACCGCCATCTGGCCGGCCTGGGTCTCCTTGCCGCCAAAGCCGCCGCCCATGCGGCGGCACTCCACGTCGACGGCGTGGCTGGCAATGCCCAGGGCATGGGCCACCCAGTGCTGCACCTCGCCCGGGTGCTGGGTGCTCGAATGGATGCGCCACTGGTCTTGCTCCAGCGGCATGGCATAGGCAATTTGCCCTTCCAGGTAGAAATGCTCCTGGCCGCCCACTTCCAGGCTGCCACGCAGTCGGTGCGGGGCGCGGGCCAGGGCGCCCACCGGGTCGCCACGCCGAACCGTCACCGGCGGTAGCACATAGCTTTGCTTCGCATGCGCCTCGCGAGGTGTGAGCACCGACGGCAGCGGCGCAATGTCGGGCTTGGCCAGGCGCGCCGCGCGGCGTGCCTGCATCGCGCTGTCTGCCACCACCAGGCCGATCACCTGGCCGACGTGCTGGACGGTGTCGCGGGCGAAGATGGGTTCGTCGTGCGAGAAGGTGGCCAGCACCGGGTCGCCGGGAATGTCGGCAGCCAGCACCACGCCGCGCACGCCGGGCGCGGCCAGGGCCGCAGACACATCCACCCCGCGCAGTTGGCCATGGGCCACCGGCGAGAGGATGGGCGCGGCGTGCAGGGTGCCGCGCAGCTCGGGCAGGTCGTCGATGTAGCGGGCGGCGCCGGCCACCTGGGCCCGGGCGCTTTCGTGGATGCGTGACTGGCCGACGGCGGCGCCTGCTCCGGTGCCGGTGCGCGCACCCAAGGGGGGCAGGGCGCTCTCGTGAGCCTCGCCACCGTTGGTGGCGTTGGTGGCCATGGGGTTGTGGGCTTGCGTCATGCGCTTGCCTCCTCACCCAGCAGGCGCCGGGCCGAGCCCGGATGGTCCAGATGAATCTCTGAAAGGCCCTGGCTTTCCAGCCAAAGCCGCTGCATCAGGTTGGCCAGCACCTGGCGCCGGTAGGCGGCGCTGGCGCGCATGTCCGAGATGGGCTGGAACTGCGCCTGCAGCGCCGCGCCGGCAGCCCGGGCGTTGGCCTCGCTCCAGGCCTGACCGGCGAGCACCGCCTCCGCTTGCGTGGCGCGCGCCGGCTTGGCCGCCACGCCACCGGCGCCGATGCGGGCGCTGCGCACATGGGTGCCGTTCTCCAGGTGCAGGGCCACCACCAGGCACACGGCCGAGATGTCGTCGTCGTAGCGCTTGGAGAGCTTGTAGGCGCGCAGAAACTCACCCGGTGCGGGATGCGGCACCTCGATGCGCACCACCACCTCATCGGCGGCCAGTGCGGTCTTGCGGTAGCCCAGGTAAAAGTCTTCCAGCGCCAGTGACCGCTCGCCGCGCAGGCTGGCCAGAACCACCCGCGCGTCCAGGGCCATCAGCAGCGGCATCGAGTCGCCAATCGGCGAGCCGTTGGCCACATTGCCGCCCAGGGTGCCCGAGTTGCGCACCGGCAGCCCAGCAAAGCGATTGGCGAAAGTGGCCAGGCCTGGGCGGCGCGCCACCAGGGCGGCGAAGGCATCTGCCAGGGGCACCGCGGCGCCGATGGACAGGTGGTGGCCCTTATCTTCTAGAACGCGCAGCTCCTGCGTCCGGGTCAGGTCCAGCACCTGGGTGTAACGGCGGTGCTGCTTGGTGATCCACAGGCCGACGTCGGTGCAGCCGGCCACCACTTGGGCCTGGGGCCGAGCGGCGCGCAAGGCCAGCAGTTCGGGCAGAGTGGTGGGGGCGAAATAGGCTGAGCCTTCGGTGCCTGTATCGGTGCCTGTATCGGTGCCTGTATCGGTCCCGTGTGCCCGTGTCGCTGGATGCTGCTCCCGCAACGCCCGCAGCCGCTTGGCCAGCGCCGCTTCGTCGGCCGCAGGACCGGCGGTGGCAGATTCAGCGGAAGGAGCGGATGCAGCAGGGACGCCAGGCAGGGCCGGCGCTGCGGGCAGTTCGGCCATCTGGCAGGCCGCCTCGAGGATGGGGCGGTAGCCGGTGCAGCGGCACAGGTTGCCCGAGAGCGCAGACTGGGCCAACTCGGGCGAGATCGCCTCACCCTGGCGCACATGGGTCTGGTACAGGCCGAACAGGCTCATCACGAAACCGGGTGTGCAAAAGCCGCACTGCGAGCCGTGGCACTGCACCATCGCCTCCTGGGCCGGGTGCAGGGCGCCACCCTCGGCGGCCAGATCCTCCACGGTCCACAGGGCCAGGCCGTCGACCGAGTGCGCGAGGCGGATGCAGCTGTTGATGGCACGCCAGGCCAGGGGCCGTGGTGCGCCCTCGGGCGTTGGCTCGGCGACCACCACGGTGCAGGCGCCGCAGTCGCCCTCGCCGCAGCCCTCTTTGGTGCCGCAGGCGTGCAGGTCTTCCCGCAACAGGTCCAGCAAGGTGCGGTCGGGTGGCACCCCGTGCAGGGTGACGGTTTCGCCGCGGCGGATAAATCGGAGGGGCTTGGCGTCCATGACGCCAGTATGGCGGGTTCTGGGCGCCACTCGCATCCGGACAGCCCCGAAGGCATGAGCCTTGCATGGGGCATCGGGCGAACCACCCGGGTGAGCGTCGGGTGGGCGCCCCCACCGGCCGTTTAGGGGGCAACCCCTTCACGGCAGCCCGCGCGGGGCGGTCACAATGGCGGCTGAAGTGATGCCAGACTTTGCCCCAGGATGGCGCGACCGCGATCCCAATGAGACAAGCCCCGAGCCCACCGAAGTGAACGAACCCGCTGCGAACCCCTCCCGGCCGCCACCGCGGCTTGAAATGGCCGGCATCACCAAGCGCTATCCAGCGGTGGTGGCCAACGACCAGGTGTCCCTCACCGTCGCCCCTGGGCAGATCCATGCCGTGCTCGGCGAAAACGGCGCCGGCAAGTCCACCCTGATGAAAATCATTTACGGCAGCGTCAAGCCCGACGCCGGCCGCATGCTCTGGAACGGACAGCCGGTCACCATCCGCAACCCGCAGGAGGCGCGTGCGCTGGGCATCGCGATGGTGTTCCAGCACTTCAGCCTGTTCGACACCCTCACCGTGGCCGAGAACGTCTGGCTGGGGCTGGACAAATCTCTGCCCCTGGCCGAGGTCAACCGCCAGATCACCGAGACCGCCGCCGCCTACGGTCTGGACGTCGACCCCACCCGGCCGGTGCACACCCTCTCGGTGGGTGAGATGCAGCGGGTGGAAATCATCCGCGCGCTCCTCACACACCCGCAACTGCTGATACTCGACGAGCCCACCTCGGTGCTCACGCCGCAGGCGGTGGAGCGGCTCTTCGTGGTGCTGCGCCAGCTTGCGGCGCAGGGCTGCTCCGTCCTCTACATCAGCCACAAGCTGCACGAAATCCGCGCCCTGTGCGAGGCCTGCACCGTGCTGCGTGGCGGCCGCGTGAGCGGCACCTGCGACCCGCGCCAGGAGAGCAATGCCTCGCTGTCGCGCCTGATGATCGGCGCTGAGCCGCCGCAACTGCAGCACCGCCCGGCCCAGGTCGGTGCGCCGGTGCTGAAGGTGCAGGCCTTGTCGTTGGAGCGCGAATCGCCTTTCGGCACCGACCTGTATGGCGTCACCCTGCAGGTGCGTGCTGGCGAAGTGGTGGGCATCGCCGGGGTGTCCGGCAATGGCCAGCGCGAACTGCTCTATGCCCTTTCGGGCGAGGACACACGTGCCGAGCCAGCCATGGTGCAGGTTGCCGGCCAAGACGCCGGGCGCCTGGGCCCGGGGCAGCGGCGCGCACTGGGTCTGCACTTTGTACCCGAGGAGCGCCTGGGTCGCGGCGCCGTCCCCTCGCTGGGGCTGGCCCACAACCTCATGCTCACGCGCGGTGAGGCGGTTGGCCGCGGCGGCTGGATTCGCATACGGACTTTGCGCCAGCAGGCCCGGGACATCATCGAGCGGTTCAATGTGCGCGCCGGAGGGCCGGACGCTGCTGCCCGCTCGCTGTCTGGCGGCAACCTGCAGAAATTCATTGTCGGCCGCGAGATCGACGCCCGTCCCCGCCTGCTGGTGGTCTCGCAGCCCACCTGGGGCGTCGACGTGGGCGCGGCGGCCCAGATCCGCGCCGAGATTCTGGCCCTGCGCGACGCGGGCTGCGCGGTGCTGGTGGTCAGCGAAGAGCTGGACGAACTGTTCGAGTTGAGCGACCGCCTGCACGTGATCGCCAAGGGCCGCCTGTCGCCCTCGCTGGTCCGCAGCGAGGCCACTGTTGAACGCATTGGCGAGTGGATGAGTGGTCTCTGGGACCACGAACCCGCCGAAGCCACCCCGGAGGCTGCCCGTGTTGAAGCTTGAATTGCGTCCCCAGGCATCGCCCATCTGGAGCGTCGCCTCGCCCCTGCTGGCTCTGGCCATCACCGTCGTCCTGGGCTCGTTGCTCTTTATTGCCCTGGGCAAGGACCCGGTGCGCGGCCTGCAGATGTTCTTCTGGGAGCCGGTCAAGTCCAACTATGCCCTGGGCGAGCTGATGGTCAAGGCCACGCCCCTGCTTCTGATCGCCCTCGGGCTGGCCGTGTGTTTCCGCTCGAACGTCTGGAACATTGGCGCCGAGGGGCAGTTTGTCCTGGGAGCCATCTGCGCCGGCGGCGTGGCCCTGATGGCCGACAAGGAGTCCTCCCGCTGGATCGTCCTGGGCATTTTGCTGGCGGGCATCGCGGGCGGCATGGCCTGGGCCGGGATCACCGCCTTTTTGCGTGACCGCTTCAATGCCAACGAAATTCTCGTGAGCCTGATGCTGGTTTACGTGGCGGTGCAACTCCTGGTGTGGCTGGTGTTTGGCCCCTGGAAGGACCCGGGCGGCTACAACTTTCCCCAGTCCAAGACCTTCGACGCTATCACCCAGGTGCCGCGCCTGATGAAGGGTTCGCGTGTGAGCATCGGCCTGCTGATCGCGCTGGCCGGTGCCGCGGCCTTGTGGATCTTCCTGTTTCGTACCCGCGCCGGCTTCGCGCAGCAGGTGGGTGGTCTGGCGCCGGCGGCGGCGCGCTACGCAGGGTTTTCCTCGCGCAAGGCGCTGTGGGTGGCCCTGCTGGTCTCGGGTGGCGCGGCGGGCCTCGCCGGCGCCCTGGAAGTTGCCGGCCCGGTGGGCCAGCTCACGCCCTACATTCCGGTGGGCTACGGCTTCGCGGCCATCATCGTCGCCTTCGTGGGCCGTTTGCATCCGGTCGGCATGGTGTTCTCGGCCATCCTTATGAGCATGTTCTACATCGGGGGCGAACTCGCCCAGTCCCGCATGGGCCTGCCTAAGTCCATCACCGGCTTGTTCCAGGGGCTGCTGCTGTTTGCGCTGCTCGCGTGCGACACGCTCATGGTGTACCGGGTACGCTGGGGCAAGGCTGCGGATGCAGGCCGAAAGGCGGTGGCGTGATGGAAACCTACGCGCTGCTCCTGGCCTCGACGCTCAACGCCGGTACCGTGCTGGCGATCGCGGCGCTGGGCCTGCTGATCAACGAGAAGGCCGGAATCGTGAACCTCGGGGCCGAGGGCATGATGCTGTGCGCCGCCCTTGCGGGCTTCGTCGCCGTGGTGCACACCGGCAGCGACCTGGCGGGCTTCGCCGCAGGCGCTGCGGCGGGCGCCGTGCTGGCGCTCATCTTTGGCGTACTGGTCATCTGGCTCAACACGAACCAGTACGCCACCGGTCTGGCCCTGAGTCTGTTCGGGGCGGGTTTCTCGGCGTTCGTTGGCGTCGGCTACGTGCAGGAGAAACTCCCCGAGCGCCCCCGTTTCTCGATTCCTGCGCTGGGCGACGTGCCTCTGCTGGGGCCCGCCCTGTTCCAGCACCACCCGGTTGTCTACCTCACCATCGCGCTCGTGGCGGGTCTGGTGTGGTTTTTGTATCGCTCCCGTGCCGGCCTGGTGCTGCGATCGGTGGGCGAGTCGCCCGAGTCGGCCCATGCCCTGGGCTACCGGGTGCGCCGCATCCGCCTGGCCGCGGTAGTGACTGGCGGCGCCCTGTGCGGACTCTCCGGGGCCTACCTGTCGGTGATCTACACCCCGCTGTGGGTGGAGGGCATGGTGGCGGGCAAGGGCTGGATTGCTCTGGCGTTGACTACTTTTGCAACTTGGCGGCCCGCCCGTGTACTGCTTGGGGCTTATCTGTTTGGCGGCGTGACCATGCTGCAGTTCCACTTCCAGGCGGTGGGCATCGAGGTGGCCAGCGAGTTCCTGAACATGCTGCCATACCTGGCCACGATCGTGGTGCTGGCCCTGATTTCGCGCAATCCCGCCTGGATCCGGCTGAACATGCCCGCATCCCTCGGTAAGCCTTTTTATCCGGGTTCATAATCCGCTCTTTCCGACCCTTCCCACCCTCCTTACTCTTCCAACCAGAGGATTTCATGACCGACCTGAACAAACGTTCGATGCTGAAAGTCGCGGCCCTGACCGCCGTGGCCGCTGCCGCCCTCGTGGGCTGCGGCAAGAAAGAGGCCGCTGCCCCGGCCGCGGCCCCCGCCGCATCGGCTGCCAAGCCCGAGCCGCTGAAGATCGCGTTTGCCTACGTTGGCCCGGTGGGCGACGGCGGCTGGACCTTCGCCCATGACAACGCCCGCAAGGCTGTCGAGAAGGAATTCGGCGACAAGGTCGCCACCAGCTTTGTGGAAAAGGTCGCCGAGTCGGCCGACGCCGAGCGCAACTTCCGTGAACTGGTCTCCCAGGGCAACAAGCTGATCTTCGGCACCACCTTTGGCTACATGGAGCCCATGCTCAAGGTGGCCGCCGACCATAAGGATGTGAAGTTCGAGCACGCCACCGGCTTCAAGCAAGCCGAGAACATGCGTACCTACGACAGCCGAACCTACGAAGGCGCCTACATGGCCGGCGTGATTGCCGGCAAGATGACCAAGACCAATGTGCTGGGCGTGGTCGGGTCCATCCCAATCCCCGAGGTCGTTCGCAACATCAATAGTTTCACGCTGGGCGCTCAGTCGGTGAACCCCAAGATCAAAACCAAGGTGGTCTGGGTCGGCGAGTGGTTCAACATCCCCAAGGAAGGCGAAGCCGCTACCGCCCTGATCAACGGTGGTGCCGACGTGCTGATGCAAAACACCGATTCGTCCGCCGTGTTGCAGACCGCCGAGAAGATGGGCAAGCGCGCCTTCGGCTGGGACTCCGACATGAGCAGCTACGGCCCCAAGGCCCACCTGGGTTCGGCCATCATCAACTGGGCGCCTTACTACATCAAGACCACCCGTGACGCGCTGGAGGGCAAGTGGACCGGTAACAGCGGCATCTGGTGGGGCGTGAAGGAAGGCGCGATCGACATGGTCTCGGTTGCCGCCGACGTGCCGGAAGACACCAAGAAGCGCATCGAGGAAATCAAGGCCGGCCTCAAGGACGGCAGCTTCTCGATCTGGAAGGGCCCGATCGTCGGTCAGGACGGCAAGACCGTCCTCGCGAAGGACACCGTCGCCGACGACAAGTTCATGAGCGGCATCATGTTCTACGTCAAGGGCGTCGAGGGCAAGGTGCCCAGCGGCAAGAAGTAATCCTTCTTTCCCGCAATGAAAAGGCCGCCCTCGGGCGGCTTTTTCATTGGCGGCAGAGGGGGCCGCTTGAGGGTGCCGGGCCCGAGGGGGCGAGGGTCACCCGGGCCCCGGGCGCAGGCATCAGGGCTGCGGCGCGCTCGCCCCGTCCCGCTGTTTGGCAAGAAGGTCCAGCGCGACGTCCACGATCATGTCTTCCTGCCCGCCCACCATGCGCCGCTTGCCCAGCTCGACGAGGATGTCGACCGTTTTGAGGTCGTATTTTTTGGCCGCGGCTTCGGCATGGCGCAGGAAGCTGGAGTAAACCCCCGCGTAGCCCAGCGCCAGCGTCTCGCGGTCCACGCGCACCGGCCGGTCTTGCAGCGGCCGCACGATGTCGTCTGCGGCGTCCATCAGCGTCATGAGGTCACAGCCGTGGTTCCAACCCAGGCGCGCCGCCGCCGCAATGAAGACCTCCAACGGAGCATTGCCCGCCCCCGCACCCATGCCGGCGAGACTGGCGTCGACCCGGTCGCAGCCTTCTTCCACCGCGACGATGCTGTTGGCCACACCCAGACTCAGGTTGTGGTGCGCGTGCATGCCGGTCTCGGTCTCGGGCTTGAGCAGGTCTTTGAAGGCCCGGAACCGCTCGCGCACATCGTTCATGGACAGTGCGCCGCCCGAGTCGACCACGTAGCAGCAGGTGGCGCCGTAGCTTTCCATGAGCTTGGCTTGTTGGGCCAGCCCTTGCGGGGTGTTCATGTGGCTCATCATCAAGAAGCCGACCGCCTCCATCCCCAGGTGGCGCGCGTACTCGATGTGCTGCTTGGAGATGTCGGCCTCGGTGCAGTGGGTGGCCACGCGGACGATGCGCGCGCCCGCCTGGTAGGCCGCCTTCAGGTCGTGGACGGTGCCGATGCCAGGCAGCAGCAGCGTGGCGATCTTGGCGTGCTTGACTTCACTGGCGACCGCCTCGATCCACTCGAGGTCGGTGTGGGCACCGAAGCCGTAGTTGAAGCTGCCGCCCTGCAGGCCGTCACCATGGGCCACCTCAATCGAGTCGACCCGGGCGTCGTCCAGTGCGCGCGCGATCTGCCGCGCCTGGGCCACGGTGTATTGATGGCGAATGGCGTGGCTGCCATCGCGCAGCGTCACGTCGGAGATGTAGACCTTTTTTCCGTTCATCGTCGACTCCTCACACAGGGGCAGTGCCCCGCAGCATGCGGGCGGCCACGCGCTCTGCGGTTTGCAGGGCGGCACTGGTCATGATGTCCAGGTTGCCGGCGTAAGCGGGCAGGTAGTGGGCGGCGCCCTCCACCTCGAGGAAGATGGACGTCTTGATGCCCGACAGACGCTCGCCTACCCCGGGGATTTTCAGATCGGCCACCCGGTCGAACTGCACCTTCTGCTTGAGGCGGTAGCCAGGGAC
>Ga0222712_10007555_pt1 | contig 10469 bp, 10 predicted proteins | sample C33_657DmetaG_FD_165043 | JGI IMG/M metagenome (GOLD analysis project Ga0222712, IMG submission 165043) | Estuarine water microbial communities from San Francisco Bay, California, United States - C33_657D | ecosystem: Environmental > Aquatic > Marine > Unclassified | place: USA: California...
AAATCGGCCCTCTATCTCCGCGGAACCCAGCTGGACTATTCCGACAAGATGATCGGCGGCGGCTTCAAGTTCTCCAACCCCAACGCCAAGGCCAGCTGTTCCTGCGGGGAGAGCTTCTCGCTTTGACCGCAGGTCGAAGCGAGGGACAGGGCTGCGGCGGGTAGGGTCGTGATCGCCATCACGTCCGTTCGCGGACGGACATCGGAAATCAGAGCGACTGGCTAAGACCCGAAGGCTTCCTCTGGCGGTCTCGAACGGCGGTGATGGCAATCACCGCCCTGCCTCCTAATCCGTGGGAATCTCGTCCTTGGCGCCGGCTTCGTAGCGCTCGCACCACGCCTTGGACCACGAGGCGAAGTCGCCGGCGGCGATGTGCGCGTGGGCCTGGGCCATGAGGTCTTGAAGGAAGTGGATATTGTGGAGGGCGAGCAACGTGCCGCCGAGCTGTTCGCCGGCGTGGTGCAGGTGCCGGAGATACGCGCGGGAGAAATGACGGCAGGTATAGTTATCCATGCCTTCGACCAGCGGACGATGGTCTTCGCGGTAGCGCAGGTGCTTGACGCTGATCGGCCCGTCGGGCGTGAACGCCCCGCCGTGGCGACCGATGCGGGTCGGCATCGTGCAGTCGAACATGTCGGCCCCGAGCGCCACCATGCGGAGCAGCTGGGGCGGGGTGCCGACGCCCATGACGTAGCGGGGCTTGTTCTTCGGCAGGAGCGGCGCGACGAGCCCGACCTGATGAAGCATGTGCTCTTCCGGTTCGCCGACGCTGACGCCGCCGATGGCATGGCCCGGGAAGTCGAGGCCGCCGAGTTCCTCGGCGCAGCGGATGCGCAGGTCGTCGTAGACCGAACCTTGGTTGATGCAGAAGAGATGGCGGCCCGAGGCCAGGAAGCCGCTGTCCTTGGCCAGCTGGAGCATCTCCTTGGCCCAGCGGATGGAGCGATTCACCGCGACTTCACACGCGGCGCGCTCGCAAGGGTAGGGCGGGCATTCGTCGAGCACCATGGCGATGTCGGAGCCGAGGGCGTCCTGGATGTCGAAGCAGTCCTTCACGTCGAGGAACAGCTTGTTGCCGTCGAGGTGGGAACTGAAATGGATGCCTTCGTCGGTGATCGTGCGAAGCTTCGCCAAGGAGAAGACCTGGAAGCCGCCGCTATCCGTCAGGATCGGCTTGTCCCAATGCATGAACTTATGCAGACCGCCGGCGGCCCGGACGATTTCGCGGCCCGGGCGGAGGTTCAGGTGGTAGGTGTTGCTGAGCAGGATCTGCGCGCCCGTCTCGGCGACCTGCTGGGGGGAAAGTCCCTTCACCGTGGCCTGGGTGCCGACGGGCATGAAGACCGGCGTGCGGACATCCCCGTGGGGAGTCTTCAGGACGCCGAGGCGCGCGGCCGTGGTCGTATCGGTCTTGAGCAGGGTGAACACGGAGGGAAACTAGGGGGCGGGTTGGCGGGGTGGCAAGGACAGGAGTCGATGACTGAATCCAGTGCAGATGACTGAATCGATGACAGATGAGGGAAGGCGGACGGGGTGAGGTGGTAGCCCGTTGATTCGCTCAGTCATCTGTCATCCGCCATCGACTCAGTCATCCGTTTTGCTCTTCAGCGGCAATTTCCGTCGAACGTCAGCCGCATTCCCTTCGGCGCGTCCGCGCGGAGCTTGCCGTCTTCGAAGACGCAGACGCCGTTGACGAAGGTGCGTTCGATGCTGCTGCTGAAGGTGTGTCCCTCGAGGGGCGACCAGCCGCATTGGTAGAGCAGCCCGGCCTTGGTCACGGGCTGTGGCTTGTTCGGGTCCACCACGACGAGGTCGGCCCAGTAGCCTTCGCGGATGAAGCCGCGCTGCTCGACGCCGAAGAGGACGGCGGGAGCATGGCAGGCGCGTTCGACGGCGGTCTCGAGCGAGAAGGCGCCCTGCTTGGCGAGATCCATCAGCACCTGCAGCGAATGCTGGACGAGAGGGAGGCCGGACGGGGCCTTGAAGTAGGACTGCGATTTTTCCTGCCACGTGTGCGGGGCATGGTCGGTCGCGATGACGTCGATGACGCCGGCGGCGACGGCCGCGCGCACGGCGGCTCGGTCAGCGGACGTCTTGATCGCCGGGTTGCATTTGATCTGGTGACCGAGGCGGGCGTAATCCTCTTCGGCGAACCAGAGGTGGTGCACGCAGGCTTCGGCGGTCAGGCGCTTGCCCTTGAGCGGCGCGGCGCTGAAGAGCGAGAGCTCCTTCGCGGTGGTGATGTGCAGGATGTGCAGGCGCGCGTCATGGCGCTTGGCCAGTTCGGCGGCCATCGACGAGGATGCGTAGCAGGCTTCGGCGGACCGGATGCGGGGGTGTTCGCCGGCGGGCACGTCCTCGCCCCACCTGGCTTTGGCGGCGGCTTCGGCGGCCTTGATCGTCGGGGTGTCCTCGCAGTGCGTCAGGATGATCGTGGGCGAGTGGCGGAAGATGCCTTCGAGCGTCGCGGCGGCGTCGACGAGCATGTCGCCGGTCGAAGAGCCCATGAAGACTTTGACCCCGCAGACCTTGCGGGGGTCGATCGCCTTCACGGCGTCGAGATTGGTGTTGGTCGCGCCGAAGAAGAAGGAGTAGTTCGCGACGGACGTGGCCGCGCCGATGGCGTATTTCTTCTCGAGTTCCTCTTGCGTGGTGGCCGTGGGGTTCGTGTTCGGCATCTCCATGAACGAGGTCACGCCGCCGGCCACGGCCGCGCGGGCCTCGCTGGCGATGCAGGCCTTGTGGGTCAGGCCGGGCTCGCGGAAATGCACCTGGTCGTCGATGAGGCCGGGCAGAAGCAGCTTGCCGGTCAGGTCATGTTCGCGGTCGGCCTTGGTGCCGGCGGGAATCGTGCCGATGCGCTCGATGCGACCGGCGCGGAGGAGGACGTCGGCGCGGAAGCGACGTCCTTCGTTGATGATCTCGGCGTTACGGAGGACGATGGTGTCCATGGGCGTGGTCATTCAGACCCAAACCCCGTCCACCGCAAACGGGAAACTTCGAATCAGCCCGAGATCTTCACCATGTCCGGAAGGTCGGCCTTCTTGACGCCTTCCGGGTTGATGTTGACGGCGGAGACGCGGAACTGGGCGCCGCGCTTGTGATTGAACTTAAGGATGAAATTGGTGACGAGCAGGTTGTCGGCCGGGTAGAGCTCGGCTTTGCGGGCTACCATGGTGGTGACGAGCTCTTCGACCTGCTCGGCGGTGGCGCCCGGCAGCTTGGCGAGCGTGGCCTTGGCTTCCTTGATCTTGGCTTCGCCCTCGATGGCGGCGTTCCAGATCAGGATGGCGACGTTCATGGCGCCCTTGGCGGCGGTATGGTTGCCGCCGGCCTGTTCGAGGATCGGCTGGGCGAAGGCGATCAGCTTGTCGGGGAGATTGGGTTCGCGCGGGGTGGTGTCGACCGGGGCCGGCGCGGGTCGGGTGAAGTCGCGCACGATCTCGCGGGGCTTGTTGTTACCGAAAGCGCCGGTGGTCTTGCGGCGGGAATGGGGGGAGGCCATTGGAAAAGGATTCACCTGCTAGGGAAGCCTGTGCGGTGGCCTCGGCAAGCCCTTTCCCTTTGGGCGTCCCTTGACACCCCGCCCCGGGCACGCCAGCCTGCCCTTACCGCCACCTGCCGTGTCCGATTACAGCGAAGTCATCCGCGCCCATCGCCGCGACCATCTCGCGAAACCGAATTCGCTCCCTGCCGGCGTCCACCGCTACTTCGAAAGCACGGTGTTGCCGCTGCCGGTCGAGCAGGTCTTCGATTTCTTCTCCAAGGCCGAGAACCTCCAGGCGATCACGCCGCCGGAACTCAGTTTCCGGATCAAGACGCCGCTGCCGATCGTGATGAGGCAGGGCGCCTTGATCGATTATGACCTGAAGATGAGCGGCGTCCCCTTCGGTTGGCGCACGCGCATCACCCACTGGGAACCGCCTTACGCTTTCGCCGACGAGCAGATCAAAGGGCCTTACGCAGTCTGGTTCCACACGCACACCTTCGCCGACGAAGGCGGTCGCACGCGCATGGACGACGAGGTGCTCTATAAGCTGCCGCTCTGGCCGCTGGGCGAAGTCGCCTACCCGTTCGTGAAGTCGAAGGTCGAGCGTATCTTCCGCTATCGCCGCGCGAAGATCCGCGAGATCCTCGGCTGCTGATCGCTCACTTCTTCGCTTCGGGCGGAGGAGGCGGGCAATCCGGGAGCATCGCGCGGGCTTCGAAGGCCGCGAGGTCGGTCCTGCGGCCGGACCACGCGATGCCGCGGATGAGCAGGCTCTTCACGTCCGGTCGGCTGAAATTGACGTAGGTGTGGCCGGGGATGAAGACGAACGCCCGCTGGGCGCCGGGCTTTTCGTAGGTCCAGATCTGGGTCTGCGCTTCGAACCCATCGCCTTTCTTCTTCGGCGTGGGAGCCGTCGCGAGCGGGTGGATGTCGTCGCGGAGATCCATGTCGTAGTAGATCTCGTCCTTCATGCCGAAGTCCGCGATGTCCTTCGAGATGCCGTGGGTCTTGTCGACGAACTTGAGTTCCATGGGGCCTTCGCGCCACTTGGTGACCTTCTGGCGCCAGGAGCCGCCGACGAGGTCCTTGTAGAAATCGGCGGAGGCGTTGTTGCCGGCCACGGCGCCGGCATGGATCACGACGAAGCTGCCGCCGCGGGCCGCGAACTTCTCGACCCGGCTCTTCTCGTCGGGCTTGAAGTCGCCGCCGCCTTGGCGGTGGATGACGAGCACGTCGGTACGGCCGAGTTCTTCGTCGGACGGAAAGGTCTGCACGCCTTTCTCATCGGCATCCCCGACGGACACCTTCATGCCGGCGGCGTTCAGCAAAGGACGCCAGTCGCGGGCGAAGGCCGGGTGATCGTGGTCGCCCGGGCCGTGGGTCTTCGGGCCGCAGCGTAGGAACACGCGGAGCGGGGCGGGGGCATCGGCCGCGAAGGCGGAGACGAAGGCGAGCAGGGGCAGGAGGCAGCGCATGTTTGATTGGTAGGAGAATGGGCTAAGGATGGCAAGGAGTGAGGGAGGTGTTTGCGGTTAGCGGTTGGCGGTTGAGCGAGCCAAAGGAGACTGGAAATTGCATCCCCAGCCAATCATCCGGTTTCCGGTCTCCCTTTGAGCTCTGCCTTCCCGCCACCTGCCACCTGAGGCCGCCACCTGCCACCTTGAACGAATCTCCCTGCTATTTTACACCACGCCCGGCAATTCCGCCAGCGACGTGATGAACGCATCGGCGCCCGCCTTCACCTTGGCGCGGACGGCGTAACGGCCGAAGCCGATGACCTTGTCGGCGTCACCCTTGACTTCGAGGTCGCTGGCGCCGTCGCCGACCATGACGACGTGCGTGGCCTGGTGCTCGGCTCTTAGGCGGCGGGCGACGATGTTCTTGCCCTTGGATCGGGAGGTGGGGCAGGACTCGTCGAAGCCGGCGTAGGAGCCATCGGCTTTGAAACGCAGGATCACCGCTTCGACGCGGTCGATGCCGAGGTAGGCGGCGAGAGGGAGGATGGCCTGGGTGAAGCCGCCGCTGACGATGGCGATCTTCCAGCCGGCGGCGCGGAGCTGATCCAGCGTGGCTTTGGCGGTGGGCTCGACGGTGGCGATGTACTTGGCGCCGATTCCTTCCAGTTCCGCCTTGGTCGGCTTGATGATATCGAGGCGCTTGGCGAAGATGGCCTCCATCGGCGTGCCTCCGTCCATGGCCGCGTTGGTCATGTCCTCGACGGCCTTGAAGGTCTCCGGTCCGCGCAGTCGGCCGAGCTCGTCGATCCCTTCGATGGAAGACAGGGTCGAATCACAGTCGAGGAGCAGGAGCTTCGTGGCCACGGGGGACTACAAAGGGCGTCGCCGATAAGGTCAAGGATGCGCGAGACCCTTGGGGGTAAGCTGGCATGGTGAACGGCTGCGAAGCAGTGAAAGCCTCGGTTATCTTCTACTCGTCTCCTTTCAAGTTGCTTGGTTTCGCAGCAGTTCACCATGCCAGCAGTTCCCCCGTTGTCGGAAAGGACGCCTTTGCCCCGCATGATGCGCTTGCCACTCCAGCAATGTGATATACCAATCACTCCTACCATGGCCTGCACCCCTCCTGCCTCCGCTTCCGAAGTCTTCTGCCGCGCCGCCAAGTGCAACCGGCTCATGGGCCGCGTGCTCGTAGCCCTTGCGGTCGTGATCGCGATCGTCATCGCCAAGGGCGGCGCCGAGTTCATCCGGAACTCGACCGCGGGCAACGTAGGCTCCGCCGAGCGCATCGTCGGTTTCGTCGCCATCTTCGCCGCGCAATTCACCTTGCTGCTCGGCGCGCTCTTCCTCGCCCGCCGCCGCGCCTCCGCCGCCCATCACGCCCAGGTGAAGTCGAATAATCTCAAGGCCCTCGAGCTGCTCGCCGCTTCCGCGACCGACGAAGCCGCGAAGAAGGAAATCCACGTTCGCGCCGCCGACCTGGTCGCCGGCAAGCCGGGTTGCTGCAAGTAAGCGAAGCGCAGCTTCGCAGGGGTCTCAAAGCAGGGACAGACCCCATGCTGTCCTTTTTTGTTATGTCTCTGGCAGGGTCGGGGCCGCGTCACGATATGGCCAGCATCGGGTAGGGACGTGATTGCCATCACGTCCGTGGGCGGACGGACATCGGAACGATCGGCAACCTTGCCCGGCTCGTCGAGCGCACCATTGCGAACGGCGGTCATGGCGATGACCGCCCTACCTCCGGCCGCCGGGACGGCACCAAGTGCGGCCCCGTTGCGGACGACTTATCGCGCCTACTCGAAGCGTGCCTGGACGATATGGTCTTGGCGCTGGCAGGCCCGTAGCCACGCATCGGCGAGGATTTTGCTGCTGGTCCAGCGAGCGCTGACCGGTACGGATTGCTCGTCGCTATCCCAGCACCAGATGCGGCCCTTTTCCGGCGGGTACTGGTAGACGGTCACGGCATGTGACCAGCCGTCGCCGCTCATGATCAGTACGCGCGCCTTGATGCCGTTACGGCGCAGCGCCTGGGCCATGATCACCGCTTCCGGCAGGCAGGCGTTATCGTAGTCGCCGATGACGGCGTCGGGGGCGACGGGCGTGGGATCATTCGTGGCACAGCCGGTCAGGGCCAGCAGGCAAGTCACGATGACGAGGTACGCGGGATGTCCTGCGCACGCACCTCGGCGGGGGTGTGGGTGGTCGGGGGTTGCGCAGGAGGCGTCCGACGGGGGCGTTCCTGGACAAACAGCCGGCATCACCCAAGAGGATGAAGCGTTGTTCATGGATACGATTATGTATCAGGCCAAAGCCAGGCAACACCTCAGGCCCTAATAGGGAATCATCCCTAGCATCCTGTGCCCCCTACTTCTTCTCGCGATCCCGCTTCTCCTGTTCGAGCGAAGCCTTGATGGAATCGTTGAAGGCCTTGGTGCGTTCCGCGTCCGAGAGGGTCGCCGGAGCCTGTCGCGTCGCGACGTAATGGCCGCCCTCCCAGCGCAGGTTCCGGATCTTGGGTTCGAAGCCGCCCGTCCAGCCTTTCGGCGCGGGCATGTCCGCGGTCTTCAGCTCGGCGGGAATGTTCGGCGTGACGCTGATTTCCGTCAGGGTGTCCCAGTCGCCCAGCTTTCCTTTGGTGGCGCCGATCGGCCGGAGGTCGGCCAGGTCGACCTCGACCTGGGCCCAGCCGTCTTTGACGCTGAGCGTCTTCAGCGCGGCGTATTCGGCCTTGGGGCCCGGAGCGAAGGCTCCCCATTCGTTGGCGACGAATTTGACGGCGACCCGGCCGTCCGCGCGGGCGGCGATTTCGAAGCGGAGCTTGGCCCCTGTCGGCCCGCGCCACTTGGGGTCCTTGACCTTGCGCGTGTGGAGGCTCCAGAGCTCCGGGTTCCCGTAGTTCAGCGCATACCAGTCGCCCCAGTCGGCGCTGTCCGCGACGATGACACGCTCGCGTGCGTCGGTCGTCTGGGCGCCCGCTTGCTTGAGCTGCGCCGGTGTGGCCCACGTCTCGCGTGAGCTGAAGAAGTAGGTGTCGGTGTTGGCCACACCGGGCGCCTGGGGGATCTTGCGGTATTCCGGCGGGGTCGCGTACACGACGCTGGCATAGGCGAAGAGCGGCTGGCTCAGATCCAGGAGCGGCGCATCGGCGAGCCAGCGGCCGTTTTCCAGACGCGCTTCCGCCCGTCGCCAGAACCGGCTGAGTTCATGGACATCCTGGGTATAGTAGATCCGCACGGTGGCGCAGGGGAGGGCGCTGTCGGGGGTGACGACGACCTTGGGGACGCGGCCGAGTTCGAGCGCGATTTTGGGCGTGGCCGGGATGAGCCCCATCTTACCTTTGAGGTAGGTCTCGAACCACAGGTGCTGGGTGAGCGAGCTCGCATGGTCGTGCCGGTGATTGAAGTGCGGCGACATGCTCAGGCGTAGCAATGCGTCGGGCACGTCACGCCACGTCCAGGCCATGTTGTCCATGTGCGCGTGGAAATCATTGGTCGGCGAGAACCAGAGCGTCGGTACGCTGAGCCGACGGACGTAAGGGTTCTCGGACGTTGTCGCCAAGGCGAGCGACGTGGCCTTGGAGCGTTGGCCTCCGGGCATCTCCTCTAGGGTGGCGGTGAGGTCGCCCGAGCCGCCGCAGGAAGGCACGGCGGCTTTCGCGCGCTTATCGATACCGGTGAGTTGGGTCGTGAGCCGTCCGCCCATCGAGTGGCCGTAGACGCCGAGTCTCTCAGGGTCGACCTCTGGCTGGCTCTCCAGGAAGGTCAGGCCGCGTCGGGCGGCAAGGGTGACGAGGAACCAATTGTCGTTCCGCGGGGAATCCACCGCATCGAGCGTGAACGCATCGGGCGCGGTGCCGCCGGCGAAGTGGTTGACCTTGTTGCGCTGGGGAGGGTGGGTGGCGTCGAGCGCGCCCCAGTCGGTGTTCGGGCCGTCGTAGATCTTCCCGTCGGCCAGCGTCATCTTGTTGCCGCCCCAATTGAGCGAGATGCCCGCATAGCCAAGTTTGGCGTTGGTTGTTGCCGAGGCGAGGCTGGCCGACTGGCCGCCGCCGTGGATTTGCAGGATGGCTGGTAGGTTCTTGGCGCCTTTCGGGAAGGCGTAGAACGCCGCCATCGTCGCGGGCTTTCCGTTGAAGGTCCCGATGCGATAGCGAATGACGCGACAGACGATGCCGTCTTGCTCCCACTCTTTGGTCACCTCGACCTCGAGGGGTTCCTTGCGTGGATCGAAGCCTGCCCACAGCTCATCAAGGTTCTGCGGCACCTTGCCATCCTTCAACGGAGGTAAGGTCTCGGCGCTTAGGTGCGTCAGCAGGGCCAGCAGGCAAAGCAGCAGGAATCTCATGGGGGTGGGTGAAAGATGGATGCTGTCCGAAGGGAGGCCAGTCACAAAAGGCGAGGGACAGCTCATGGTGCTGTCCCTACCTGCCACCCGCCACCTGGGGCTGCCACCCGCCACCCGAAAATGATTAACTCCGTCTCACCCACCCGATCAGCTTGCTGAACCAGCGGGTGGGTTTGGCGGCGGCGCCGCGACGTTCACGGAGCAGGGCGAGGATTTCCTGGCGGCCGAACATCGTGGCGTAGTCGACCGGGGTCTGGCCGCCTTGGTCGGCGAGCGGATCCGCGCCGGCGTCAAGGAGCAGGGTCGCGATATCTGCATGGCCTTTGAAGGCCACGCCGCCGAGGGGTGTCTGGCCTTTCGCGTTGCGAAGGTCGACCGTGGCGCGGGTCTTGAGCAGCATCGCGACCGTCTCGGCCTTGCCGTGATAGGCCGCCAGCATCAGGAGCGTGTTGCCCTTCGCGTCCTGCGCATCGACCGCCAGGCCGTCCTTGAGCATCGTCGCCAACCCGGCGGTATCCCCCTTGCGGGCGAGCTCGGCGGCGGGTTCCGGTAGGGGGGCGGAGTTCATGCTGAGCCTAGCAGTTTGCGCAGGCCGGCTTCGTCGAGGATGGCGACGCCGAGTTCCTGGGCCTTGGCGAGCTTCGAGCCGGCTTCCTCGCCGGCGACGACGAAGCCCGAGACCTTGCCGCCGGCCTTCTCGATGAGGTCGCGCGCTTCGTCGCGTCCGAGCGTAGGTAGGGTGCCGGTGAGGACGAAGGTCTTGCCGGCGACGCCTTCGACTGAGCCCGCCGCGTCGGCTTCGACCAAGTTCAGGCCGGCCGCGCGCATGGCCTTGACCCAGTCGCGGTGATTCGGGTCGCTGAAGAAGGAGAGGATCGACTCCGACACTTCGATGCCGACCCCGCTGATGACTGACTCGTAGGAGACTCCGCCTTTCTTGCCGACCTTGGTGACGAGGAGGTCGCCGGGCTGCGCGGCCTCCAACGCATCCATGGACTTGAAATGCCGGGACAGGTCCTTGGCGGTCTGCATGCCGACGTTCGGGATGCCGAGGGCGTGGATCGAGCGCCAGAGTTCGCGCTGCTTGGCCTGCTCCAGCCCAGCCATCATGTTGTCCACCGACTTGTCTTTGAAGCCTTCGAGCATGCGCCACTGGGGGGCGGTGATGCCGAGGGCATCGA
>Ga0222712_10007558_pt1 | contig 10467 bp, 20 predicted proteins | sample C33_657DmetaG_FD_165043 | JGI IMG/M metagenome (GOLD analysis project Ga0222712, IMG submission 165043) | Estuarine water microbial communities from San Francisco Bay, California, United States - C33_657D | ecosystem: Environmental > Aquatic > Marine > Unclassified | place: USA: California...
TATCAAACTTCTACCGTGATCAGTTTGGAAGCATACTCATGAGCATACGAAGTGCGGGCGCCATGATGCCCCCAACCAATCCAACTATACGCATAGTCCATGTAACGATTGATAGACTTACCAGGAGTTTTCATCCTATCCTCAATACGTTGCCATTGAACTTCATTCGTCAGATAACGAAGTTGCGTTTGAAGTGATGATGGAGAACCACCATACTTCTTAGCAAAATCACCCAATCCATAATATCTGTTGGCAGATGTCCATTGAATCAGTCCGTAGCCGCCGTAGCAACTACCCCAACTGGTTCTGCTACCACCTTCACAAACATTAGGCACGAATGTTGATTCCTGTCTAATGTTGCCCATGATGGTAGCAAGGGCGTTTCTGTCTTTAATTCCAATGCTCTGGAAGTATGCCAGAGTAGCATTTTCATTTTCATTACACCCTTTACAAATTAACCTTGTCTCTTTAGGTTTTGCGGGAGCAACCTCGCGGATTGCTGTCTTCTTTTCATCTACAAGATTCATTTTGGTTACCTCTTCCACAGGGGGAGGAGGACCTTGCATCTTATAGTTGACGAATGGCAGTGATGCCGTACTGGTTGTAACCGATGCCAGAAGAGGCAGGGCTACTGTAAAGATATTTTGCATTAAAATCGATTGAACTCTACATCCCAATAGAGAAAGCGCACTTCCCCCATCTCTGGGGGCAATCTCCTGGGCTCTAATATCACATCAAGGACTCATGATGTAATCCCTGTAAGGGGATTCCCCATAATAAGTTTTTATTTAGGTTTTGTCAAGAATTCAGTTTTGAAAGTGTCCTTTCCTAAATAAGCTAGGTTTATAATCTCCAGAACAATGAAAAGACTTCTTTTAGCCTTTTCGTTATTCTTTACTACTCCTGCCTTTGCTGGTGAAATTACTCATAAAATCGTTGATTCAGTTCAACTCGGCGTTCAGGGTGCAGCGGTACAATCAACTAGAGTCGGTGGGCAATATGCCGTCTCTGGAACAAATATCAACGTAACAACTCTTGGTGGAGTTGGTTCCGCTGGTTCTTACGCAATCAACACCAATGGTTCAGCATTTTCTTTCAGTGAATCCTCAATTACTGCTGATTCAGTTGTCACCTCTCAGTCGGCAGCTTCTGGAACAATTGCTGCTCCCAACCTTTATAGCAACTCTACTACTCAGTTAGGTGGTTCTGCAGGTTCTCTTGCTGGAACTCTGAGCGCAACTGGCGTTCCTACCATCACTGCTGGTGGTCCTGGAAGCACTGGTACAGCACAAAGAACCGTTGAGTTAAGCGTATTCAAGTGAGACACATAACTCCCGTTTTGCTGCTTGCAGCGGGACTTATATCTCCCTGTTATGCAGCACCTGTCACTCCCAATTTTACGAGTGGCACAATTACTTCTGAGACCAAAACTCGCACTGAGGTGGTTGAAGTTATCAAACAAATAGAATACACAACTGGGACATCTTATACTGTCACTGGTACTAACATTAATATCCCTGCGACACCTGCTCCAGGAGCGAACTATACAATTCAAACGCAAGGTGCTCCGTTCCAGTTTAGTGAGACTTATCTGACTCCTGGAATTGCGAAAGAAACATGGATAGATCGAAAAACGGTAGAAGAGTCTACCACAAATTCATTATCGGTCTTCACACAATAATCGGTTTAGTGTCTCCTGTATTTGCAGAAGCACCATCTAATACGAATATTGCAGGACCCTCAGCATCTGCTACTGGTAATGTAACCAACCAGGCAGTACAGGTGCTTCAGGGTCCTTTTGCTGTGAATACTTATGGTTCTGGTGTTTCTTGTCAGGGTCCAACATTGAACTTGCAGACTTTTGGGTACAATAGTCTCGCAGGTAGTACCGATCCAACAACATATCAAACCAATTCTTTTAATGGTGGACTCTCTGCTGGGTTCTCTGTGCCTCTTGACGGATCGTTTCAAGAACTCTGTAAAGCAAGAGTCAGAACTGAAATAACCAGGCAGCAGGCGGAAGCAGACAAGGCACGACTTGATTTTGAACTTGTAAGACTATTGAAATGTGGTGAGGCAATTAAGAATGGAATATCGTTTCATCCAGAAAGTCCATACGCAAAAATATGTGCTGATGTAGTCGTTAAGTATCCCAAAGTACAGGATGTAGTCAATGGAAATAAAAATAATCAGTCCATCGTCCGTAAGAATTGACGGACCACCGATCATTCCTACGATAGAACCTCCTGTTACAAGAAGAGCAGAACGATCAGTTGCACATGGTTTACAACTTCCAATCATTAATGTTCCTGACCCAACTCTGAACTATCCAGTCATTGATGTTCCGACCCAAGAAGAGTTTGATGCTGCGGTGAGAGCAGAACAACAAAAACAACAGCAAGAACAAGAAGAAAAGACAAGATCACTTCCTGATAGTAAACCTATCGTTCCACAGGTTCAAGTTCCTCAAGAATCTGTTCAAGACAAGATACTCAAAGAAACTAATACACCTACAAATTTAGGAGTGCCCGTCATTGAAGTACCAATCGTCGGAGAAGTCCCCGTCCCACCTAAAGAGCAAGTTATTCTTGCTGGCACCACTGCTACTGCTTCTGTTGCTGCGGCTCTTGTTGGGAAATCTTTGGTGGAATGGATGGTAGGTAAAATGAAACCTATCGTTCAACAGATATTTGTAAGGGGTAAGAAACTCTTGAGCAGAGACCTTACCCCATATGAACTTCAGATATACTTTGCGTTTGAGAAAAGTCAGTCTCTGAAGAAAGTGAATAAGTTACTCAAAAAAGAACAGAAAAAAGATAAACAAAGACAATACAAAGAGTTTCACGAAAAATAATCAATCTGGATTTTCAGCAAACCTACGTCTTGCTTCTCTTTCTGGTGCTTTTGCTGGACTATGAATATCTCTTCTTCTAGATTCTGCCTCTACTGTACTATAAGTTTTTCCAGTAAACTTATCTACGTGCCCTCTCTTTTTAGCATCATCAGAAGATTCTTTGCGTTGAAGCTTCCTACGTCTCTCCTTGAAGGCTTTCATATCCATACCTTCAACAACTAACATAAACTCTTGAAAGGTTTTCATATTTTTATGTTTTTAGTTATTTAGTTTTTCTCTTTGCATCAAGTTCAGCAAAGTTCTTAACTTTTGTGCCACCCATATACGACCAAGCCATACCTTCAGCGATCATCTGGTCATTAAGTGATGTGTCCTGGTCGTTGATAAACAGATGCCCTATGATTCTACCATACTTCTCCGTAGAATCTGGAAGTTCTGTTTTAATCAGAATGTTTTTCGCACCCTCTACCATTTTCTTCAACCACTCTTTTGATTCAAGTCCGTACTTCTTTTCATTTGCATCAGTAGTGCGGCTTTCAGGAGTATCAACCCCAGCAAGGCGAATGCGTTTAGTGAGAGATATGTCAAACCCCAAATCTATTGACGCATCTATCGTATCACCATCAACAACTTTATGGATTGAGCGAATACGATATATGTATGGGTCTCTGTCCGCCATTAGAATAACCTGAACTTCTCAGTATTTAGTTTCGGAATAGGTAATTTTTCAAATGCCTTGTTGACTTGATTCTCCACAACCTTACCAACAAACTCTTCTGGGTTGTTGAGTATTGCCTCTGCCTTCTTATAAGTCACATAAGCACCATAACAAAGTACGCCACTAATCGCCAGACTCGTCGCTGACAGAATGATTGCGAGGTTCTTCATCTTTCATTTCCTCATGAGCTAACCTAAGTATATAGAAAACACAATATAGAGTAAATGCAAGTCCACAAGATAGTAATATAAAAACTCCCCAGGGAAACTCTTGCGGCATCAGTATTTACCTGGAGTACAATATGCTTTCTTTTTATCAGGATAATATGGATATAAACCATCACGGGGTTTCATAAATCCACACCCAATCAACCATTCTTTAGTCATTGGTGTTGATGGAATCTGTTCCCATAATGGACCTTTAGCACACATCTCTAACTTTTCAGCAGTCACATTTGATTGTTCTTCTGCCCAGTTAGCATCAACTTCCCAAGGTATTGCACGACCCATTCCTGCAAAACTATAGGTTCTTTCAACCATCTTCCTTAACCAGTCAGGTATTTCGTTGTCCTGATGTACCTGAGCCATAAAAGATGTTTCTAATCCTCCACCCATACAATCTTGAACGGTGTGCCAACCTTCATGACGGAGTGTTCCTAGAAACTCTCTAGGATCGTCTAAGAGATTTCTATTGATAAAGAGTCTATTATAGTCCGGTTTGTAGATACCTAATGTACCTCTAGTAAAGTATCTATCACTACCAATATAAACTCCAATTCCAAGTTTATCTAATGCCGTGAGTATTCTCTTGATTTCACCTTTGAATACAACAAATCTTTCCCCAAAATCTTTGTCTGGAGAAATTTTTTCGATTCCTTCATAACAATCCAGGAGTATCATACAACCCATCGCTGCAAGGCTGTAATCTTTAACTACTGGATGCGATGCTTTAATTGATTCTGCTGCAACTGGAAATGTTAATGTTAATGATAAACCAATTGCTGTAAGGAGTTTTTTCATTCATCCCACCATCCTTCTTGTTTATGTATCCAAACCTTCAAGTCTTTTACATACTTTCGTAATATTTGTGCTTGCTCCTCATGCCAAAAATCACCCGTCTCCATGTGAAGACGGGTGTGATTATCTATGGCTTTAAGTATTTGAAAGATTGGAGCATTCCAACACTCCCTCTTTGGAGTGTTCCATTCTCTTGGCACGGAATTGTAAGCGAGTGTATATCATCATAACGAAGATAATCAATCCTGCAACTACCAGGACTGATCTCAACATAACCAACAATCAAAAAAGCAATAAATTCCATTATTTCTTTTTACCACCATTCTTTGCTTTTTTTGCAGTTGCATTACCAGAGTTCTGTTTTTTATTATTGGCAGAACCTGCTCCACCAGAACCTTTTTTACCTTTGTTTGCAGACTTTGCCATTATGCTCCACCTGTGCGAGGTTGTACTTGACCTTCTTCCAGAGCTTCAACTCTTGCTTCAAGAGATGGTTCTGCAGCAGCAACTTCTGCTACTGGTGGTTCTGGAGGTGCTTCTACAACTTCCTCTCTTTTGGGTTCTTCCTTATGCTCATCGTCACCTTTCTTCATTGTATTAATACCAAAGGTAGCAGCAGAAGCGGTGAAGACAGTAGCAATGAAGGTAGGGTCCATTTTGGACAGCATACCTGCATAACTAGCAGTCAGAAGAGCGGCAGACCAACTCAAAATCGCAATACGAATAACTTGTCCCATAGCTTTTTCTCTTTTGTTATCCATCAGTTCCGTGTGATGAAGTCTCACTTATTTAGGTTTCTAGAACCTAAACTTAACATTTGCGGATACTGCGGTGTTGCTCACACCATTATTAATCTGATGAACTCCTTGAAGACTGATGACTTCTTTATAATCAAGAGTTGCTGATGCTTCAATCGCATTATCAGTTGCATAAGAACCCTCAACACTTACACCAAAGAGATTTCTCTTCTTACCACCGAAACGAGTTTCGAGTCTTAGACCTGCTTCACCAACATTATAGGTTTCATTAACACCTTCAACACTTCTTGCCGATTCTGATGAACCAGTTTCAGTGAATGCATTTCTCTTATAGTTACGAACAGTATGTCCAACAAAAGGTGTTACATGCTTATTGACATGAACGAAAAGTCTATTGCTGACCCACCATTCTTGTCCAGCAGTCTGACTATCATTACTGAAAACTCCAGCAACGTTTCTGGAAACACTATAGTTGTTCTGAGCAAGACCAGCATTGGTCAGAAGTGATAAAGTATTACCTCTGAACATATTAAAGACGCCATAGTGACTCTTCATCAGTTTGGAAGCACTATCAGTTCCATTCAGATTTAGAGTTACATTATTGTATTGACCACCGATAGTCCAAGTTGGTTTTAGATCGATTTCTAAACCACCACCATAGACGAATGAAGTTCCAGAGTATCCATTATCTCCCTGAGACCAGGCATAATAATTCTTGCTGAAGACTCTAACCTTTTCTTTTGATTGGGATGGTTCATGATTGAGAAGTCCTTGTAGTCCTTCACCAATCTTATCCATAACTTCGTACTGATCTACACGACCATAGAAGTCGGCATACTCATGTGAAGTTGCAACTACACTTGATTGTGATGTGGTTACAACTGGGGTTCCATTAGTAACAACAGTTGAATTATCACTATAAGTATCAGTTGTAACTGGTGTCGTTGTAGTGGTTGTAACAGATGTAGTTGTTACATCAGTTTGAGTGTAGCGATTGATTCTCTGTCTTCCATCATCTTCTGTTGCTGTGTGATTAATAGTTGTTTGAGATACAGGAGCAAGAACAGCGACTGATGAAACAACATTATTAATTGTACTGGAACTTACTAAAGTTGGTGGTGGAGGTGTTCCACCCGTCTCATAAATATCCAGAACACCATTCTGGTTAGCATCACCAGAGAGAGCTGCTGCTGAAAGACTTACATTGCTGGAAAGGATAACACTATCCATAGGCATCCAGTTGACTGTTGGAGATCCTGCAGCATTATAAGTAAACTGATAATCACCAGCAGAAAGACCTGTAAATGTTACACCTTGCCAAGTATATGATCCCCCACCACCATTAGGATTATTTGGATCATATGCGATTAGTTGCGTTCCATCAGATGTAAAGTAATTTGTGCCAGGAATTAATCCATTTGGCATCGTTCCTGATAACAGAGACCAGTTTACAGTTGTTGGAGAAAAACTAGTTCCGTTAATACCTTGTAAAGTTAAGGTTCCTTCATTAAAGTTGGTTCCAGGATGCCAGTTACCATACCAGAAGGTAACTGATCCGTTGCCCCCACCAACATATCCGATAGAATTGGTGTGAGATAATGCTGCTGTTGGCACTCCAAGAAGAAGCACAGACGCTGCAGCGAGCGCCTTTTGCGTGTTGGTAGACATGGAAATAAGGTGAGTTGGTGTGGTAGAAATCTCTAAGAACTACCAAACACAACTCACCTTGGTGTGGGTTTGAGTTGCAGTTTCAACTCACTGGTTGAATCTATTTATTACTCTTCGGTTGCTTCTGCTTCTTCTGTTGCTGGATCTTCAATTTCTGCAGGTGCTTCACTTGGAATAGGCACTCCAATTTGAGTCAAATATTCAATTGCACCTTGGACTTTAAGAAACAAATCTCTTTTGGATGAAGTTTGTTCCTGTAAATTTGCCAAATCAGAACTTAATTGTTTTGCCTGATTGTACAGGTTTAACATATGAGTTGATTGTTCTTCCGTAGCCATAATTCTTTAATGTAGAATGATTTTCACATTATTTAGCCTTTTTTCCAGGATTCACCTTCTGCCTTTCTTCTACGTGCTAAACCTGCTTCAACATTAGAACCAGGATTGCGGTAGAGATAAAGAGCATCAGGCACTAGGTCCCACTCTTTATTCTTTAGGCGTTTAGTAATAGTATTAAAGTTAGCGCCACCGTAAAAACCGGCACCAAGATTATAAGCAAAGCTGAGCAGAGCGCCTCTTTTTCCATCTGACATTTCACCCCAATGAGGAATTTTTCTGAGTGCAGGTAGAAACTCTTTCTTGCACTGCTCAATTAGAAGTGCATCTGCTTCTGCCTGTGTAAGTGTATCTCCCATTTTGAATGGAGAACCATCTTTCTTACGGGTTGAACCCCAACCAATTGTGATTGGAAGTCCACCAGTTAAAGGATCGGGATATGCTTTTAAATGGCATCCCTCAAACTCCTTAATTAATTTGATGCCCATCTGTGGGACATCATCACCACCTGTTACTGGAGCTGCAGCAGCGGGTGCTGGTGCAGCACTAGTCTTTTTTCCTCTATAGATCTCCGCCCAGTCTACATTGTCCTCAAGGAACTTAACAGGGAGATTATCTTCTAACCACTGAACTGCTTTAACGTGATTGGGATTTCTTTCATCATAGAATTGAAAGAAATTGTGTAGGTCAACTCTTGCCATTGTTACCTCCGAAGTATTTTTGATAAAGTTGATTTGCTTCTACATGTTTACCATGATTGGTAAGATCTTTAATACGTTGTAAGATCTTCCTTTTAAAATTAATCGAAAATTCTTCCCCATCCATCATTCCCTCCTGGACACCAGCGGTGCTTAAGAACTGCTTTGGTGTAAATGGTTTTCTTACCATTCGTCACAGGTCCAGTATAGTTATCATTGAGAGAACCATATGGATCATTTACATAGTAACCTTTGCCATCTGGAGTTTTGCCGATTACAACACACATGTGCCCACCAGTAGGTGCAGATAAAGAACCCCTGTGAAGGATACCAATAACAACAGGTTTTCCAGCATCGAGACTCTTATCAATATCAGCAAAAGAAAGATTGTAACTAAAGTGTGACTTAACTCCATAACCTGCCAGAACTTTCGTCTGTACCGCATGGTCAGTAGTGTCACCAATCGCAAATACTTTCTTAACGTATTCATCGTCGCCTTTGATTGAACCAGGCTTTAAGAAAGCAAGGCACATAGCGCACGATGAACTGTTACAAGTTCTATGTGCATCTCTGTAGTTGTCTACTTGGTTAAAGTAAGGAACTGCTAGAACCTCTGGTGTAGGTGGTTTAGTTCTAAACATTCCAATCCAATCAGTTTCTGCATCATCCAGAAACTCAGCAGGTAGGTTATCCTCTAACCATTGAACTGCTGCAACATGATTTGAATTCTTTTCGTCGTAAAATTTAAAAAAATTGTGAAGGTCTAGTGTCATCTCCCTCTCCTATGAACTCTAATGAGAAAATATCATGGTCTAAAATATTTGGATTCAACCATTCACTAAATTCAGATTGAATCGCGTGGGCATTCTCAATATTTTCTTCACAGAGAGTATGAATGCGGTCAACTGCCCAATCATGAGTCGTTTGCAGAGTCTCTTCCAAAGTTACCATAATCTTTTCGCATGTAGCGTCCTAGGATATTACTATTGTAATACGCAGGCGTTCCATCGTCAAGAGACTCGATCAACACATTATTTAGGAAAAGCTGTTTGGTTTCTTCGTAGTTACATTGTCCTTTGGTTTTATGAAGGCTGAGGATTGTTCTCCTAAACGCATTCTTTCCCCAAAGCTTAACGTCATCTTTGAGTTCAGGACAGGAGCCGTAATATGCTTTCCAATCGGACTCTGACTTAACTTTTCTAGATTTTCCTCTTGGTGTTCGGAAAGACCAGAAATACTTTCTACCAATATAACTACGACCAGTTTGATTGCAGTGTATATGATAAACAAAACCAAAATTATCTTGAATATCAGAAGACTCAAAAATTTCCCCATTGAATCTCCAAGGGTTTTCATAGCTCATACTAAAGAACTTTATGAGCTATTATTTATCTTTCAACCTTAGCAAAGCGATTCTAGCAATAAAAAAGCACCCCTGTCAAGAGGTGCTTAGGATTATGTTAGAATTTAATCACTTACCGTGCTTTGCACGAAGACCTTTTAAAACAGCACCCGCTACTTTTTCGCCACGCTCCTCTGATCCGTAACGCTCACCTGCTTCCTTAGCAATTTTCCCAAATCCCTTTCCTGGTAAACCAAGATCTTCACCCTTTCTTGCCTTTTTGGCAGAATAAGACTTTCTCTTTGCCTCAACAATGCTCTGAATCATTTCAGAATTCATCTCAGTCATTAAGTAATGAGCTTCTTTTAGTGTTTCTGCCTGTTCAGTATCAAATAGATACTCAAGAACTAAATCATAAGCATCATATTCGTAAGATGCACTAACTGTTTGCTTTTGTGCTTCTGCTTGTGCTTGTGCTTTTCTTCTTCTCTCTTGTTCGGCAGCGAGAGCAGTTCCTGCAGGTGCTGGTTTGTTGAGTTCTTCTGGTTTATTAAACTTCTCAACATCCTTTCTTACACTAGTGATGTTAGCACCAGTTACATCCTGACCCTGCTGTCTCAATTGCGATGCTCTCTGCATATCTCTTAATTCAGCAGCCTGTTGAGACATTGTGCTCTGCCCTGCTGGTTTTGCTGCAGGTTCTGTCTTAGGCTTAGCAGGTGCTACTGCAGGTTGAGTTGGTTTAGCAGCAATTGTATTGGTTGCCTTTACCTCAGGAGCAGCTGCTGCAGGGGTTGGTTTTGCAGGAACGGTTGGTTTTGGTGCAACATTTTTTGAACCTTGAGCAATGACTTGTGCTCTAGTTTGACCTTTTTGTACTTCTGCAGATTTACCGCCACCAGCTTTGAATAGTGCTTCTGTACCTCTTTTTTGAATATCTGCAGCAGTTAGTTTGGGGTCTTTTTTCATTGCTGCAGCACCGCCACCAGCGGCAAAAGCAGTTTTACCTCCTAATGCCGCAGAAGCGTTGAATTTTGCCTTATCAGCAGATGGGGCAGTCTTGGCAGAAGGAGCCTTC
>Ga0222712_10007559_pt1 | contig 10467 bp, 13 predicted proteins | sample C33_657DmetaG_FD_165043 | JGI IMG/M metagenome (GOLD analysis project Ga0222712, IMG submission 165043) | Estuarine water microbial communities from San Francisco Bay, California, United States - C33_657D | ecosystem: Environmental > Aquatic > Marine > Unclassified | place: USA: California...
TGTAAGCACGGAGCTTGAAATATTTATGTTTGACTGAACATCAATATCGCCAACATCAATATCCCTCTGAATTGAAATAGTTGTATCTGTTGAATACGAGTTATCAAAAATAACCTCGAAGTGGCTACCATATTTTAGAGAAAATGGATCTCCAAAATTAAAGTCTTTGGTTCTTACATAAGATTGATAATCAGAACCAGAGTCCTTATAGTCTTCGGAAGTTGTTCCAGCAGGAGATTTATAACCAGCATATTTCTCAATGATGCCATTTGTCTTCTTGAACATCGCCCTGGAACCTTCTTGATTAAAGTTGGTAAGCGTAAACTGCATTACCTGCGGACTCCAGGTTCCTTCAAATGCGCCTAGCGCAGTATTATAAACCAAAAGTGTATCATTGTAATCGTTTGAGCCGGTAGGTATGGCAAGGAAATAGCGGTTGTCGTAGTAGATTGCAGTAGCCACACGAATAGAATCAGTATTGATGCTCTGAATTACATCCTTAACAACCTCGGAAATAGGTATGCCAACAGAACTAAAATCGTCAGCAACAGATCGAACAAGGGATCTGATTCCGTTATCTGACAGGAACAAAATATCGCTGCTCACTTGGACTGCTGTTCCGGTTGCAACGCATCCAGTATTGTTTGAAATGATTGAAACGATCCAATCTGCTCCAGAAGTAGCATCATTTGGAATGTCAACTTGGAATACCCTGCGTTTCTTGAATACAATCAGCCTGTTCTTGTAGTATGGGACAACTGCCGTAATCGCATCGCCATCGTCTCCGTTTACAACAATACTGTTTGTTGAATCCCATACCGATGGGTCGAGCAGATCGGATGCATATAGAGTATTTCTATTTGCGCCAGATCCAACACCAAACAATCTATTTTCAGCATTAATCAAAATCCTTAAATTGGATGGCGGAGAACTTACTGTAGCCGTAGCCGTTGCTCCGGAGCCATTCCCAATAATTGTAACATTTGGCGCACCCAAATATCCAGATCCACCATTAACAACAGTAACTCCAGTAACAGCACCTCCTGCAACAGTAGTAATTAATTCTGGAATAGTCCCATCTAGGCTAGGGCCTTGTATAATCGCAGTTGCGCTTGTGTATCCACTTCCACCAGTAGTTACTGTAATTGCCCTCACCTTTCCACCCTGCCTTGTTACAGCAGTTCCATCCCAATAATGTAAATCGCTATCCGAGTCGGATATGTACATTTTATCGACAAATTGAGCAAAAGATGTTTCAACATCTTCAGCAACACTATACCCATCTCTCCATTGATAGGATAATGAATCCCATGTCGTTCCTGTCGTATTCCATTGCAAGTAAGGCGGGTGAATTGTTGCGCTACCATCAGACTGAATGCTGTAAAATCTTCCTCCAGTAACAGTAAGCAATTGCTGGTTTGCGGATGTTTCATAGTAGCGCATGCCACCAACGGATGTTACTGCGCTAGTCGCTCCTGTTGCAAAACTTGTTGCACCTACGCGAGTCTCAAGATTACCCTTTGGTGAAAGGGTCATATTGTACAATTCTTGGACTTGGTTCTCTGACAATAGATCGGATTGCAATCCGCTGGCCTGTCCGCCAACAAAACTGCGTATTCCGTCAAACGACAGAACATCGTCCAAGTTGTCCGAATATAAAGGCATAAGCCCCCTTTAGGCAGAAAACATTTCTTCGATGGTTAGCTCGCCAAGACTCTGCGGAGTGATCTGCTTCACACCACCAACCTGGCTCAATTCGTAATTAGCCATAGCAGCAAGATCAGAATTTGCCGTTTGCGTGATAGCCTGTGCCTTGGCATACTGCCGTTCACGCTCCAAAGCATCGGCATGAGTTAAGGCAAGAACCAAGTGATGCACATGAGGCAAGCGAAGTTCGTCATCTAGCGCGGCTTGAGATGGTGGAAAGTCAACAATGATATTTGTACGGGTAAGGCATTTCAGCTTTTCCACAACCCTCAACGGGATCGTTCCGGATGTCGCAAGTCTTGGGTAAAGATTCAATTCTGCAATTCCGCTGCTGTTTCGACCTGTAAAGTGATATGTGTCCGGATCTCCGGTTCGATCATTAGAAAGCAATCCTGGGTCTTGGCTTACGATTGTTGCCAAATCAATTGGGTCAACCTCTGCATCATTGTAGGCAACAGAAAGAGGTGTTTCTACATTTGTCCCCAAAGTAATAAGACGGGTTGTTCCAACAGAATATGTCGAATTTGTGACAGTTTCACGCCAGGGTGCGAAGTCCCATACACGCCGGTATGCCAAGCTTGCAGCCTTTTGAAGGAATGTAAGCGTATCCGAGTCAGTCTTTCCGACCTTCTCTCCTGCATATTGGGCTATTTCAGTTAGAGTCATTTACAGGCTCCAGGTTAAATATTTCAAAAACTTCTCCATCAATCTCCTCGGTATAGGCTCCGGTAACCCGATAACCTTCCGATACGCTTGCAGGAGTATATGGCTTGATTCCAACTTCAGCAAGTTGCTCTTTGCTCCAGCACCAAAAGATGCTGGCAGGATGGTTGACATCTCCAATTCGAATGCCTTCGGGTTGACGGATAATGTTATTTTCGGATGTGATCCACATAGTTACTCCTTATCTAGCTCTTGCGTATTTGAATGGTGACTCGGCGAAAGCCACAAAGTTTATCGTTGCGTCATTTATATATGTAATACTTCTGGCCTTAAATCCATTTGATAGAATATCTAGTGAAGCATCGGCCTGCTCGGAGGCAGCATTTCCAGCGTATAAATCACTATTAACAACATTATATGTATTTCTCGCTGCGTCGTATATCTGCCAGTATGTTCCTCCAGATGGATTTTTGAACAAAATATATCTTGGCCTAAATCCGCACCATACGAATATACCATCAGCAGAACTGTTCCCAACATACGATCCAATCTTGCTGAATCCCTCAACTTCTGCCCATAAGTAAGCAATATGATTTTCCCCTGTTTTGTTTAATGCTGTATTTGTTCCTACTGTAAAAACAGAAGAAGTCGGAGCGGTATTATTCCAAATTGTAGAATTTACGCTATATCCCAATGTTCCATTTAATGCCATATACCCATTTTGAGGGGTTGCGTTCATGGATGCATGATAAACAACAAAGTCGAATCCAGCCGTTACTCTGTTTTTCACGATTATAAACTTTGGAACTACTCCAAGATTGTGTGAAATATTTCTTCCTGCAGATCCGTCTCCTTGATAGCTAACAATATCAAATCCTGATATCGGTGCTTCGTCCCAAGCCCAAGCGACGTATTGAGTTCCACTTGTATTCACAAGTGTGCTTGTGCCAATTGTAAATCCATTTGATCCAAATGCTGTTAATCCGGTTGAGCTTGTTACCTCTGCGCCAGTTGTGTCGCTTGAAAGTTGAGCCTGTACTCCTCGCGATGTATCGTAAATAGCATGACTTGTTGCTCCACCGCGACTCTTAATCCACACTAAATCTGGGCTGAAGCCAAGGCTGGAGATGGAGTTTGATGCTCCTGTTCCAGTATAGATTAAAGCATCAAAATAACTACCAGGCTTTTTAATTATAGGAGTAGTTAGGTTGGTTGTACAGAGTGCTTTGTATCCAGATGGCATAGTATATGAAAATAATCTTTGACCACAATTAAGACTCGCAGTTGTGGCCGCAGCAGTGCTTACATAAATAAAATAAGGAATAGAAGTAAGTCCAGTTGCTATACTTGTAAATGTTGATCCATTTACTGTGTAATCAAGAGTTCCAGCTACAGAGTCAAATCTAAATCCTTCGGTAACTCCAGCCGCAACGCTTCTTGTTGATGTTGCTGATACGCCATACATTCCAACTGCTGTTGCTCCACCAGTACTTGTAATTTCCCAATACCATTTACCAGATGACATTCCAATAGATCCAATTGCAATTGCAGATGCTCCAGCATCAAGGTTTCCATTCGTTAATGTTGCCGTTGTTACATTGCTTAATGGATTAAATGTATTGTAATTTCCCCTTGAATTATCAACAGTGATATTGTAACTATCCGCCCCATAATTAGTCGGACTATCCACAAGGCTGTCGTTGCCTGCGCCTACTGTTACGGAGAAGTTGTTTGGAGTCCAGTTGTTTCCATTTAGGCTGGAGTCTTTGCCAAGTGTTGTTGAGGTCGTTCCGCTGTTGTCTGCAAATTTCAAGTAAAACCCATTTGTACCATACGTCCCACTGTATGCCTTGGCCTTCCATCGTCCTGTGATTGTATCGGTTTCGCCAAAGCTGGATGGTGTTAGGGCTTGTCCGTCGATGAAATTAATTTCGGTTAGGTAGCCGTCAAAATATGACCCAGCATATTGTCCAATCAAATGCTGTGCTGTTGAGTTTATTGATAAATCAGTATTTTGGGCTGGTTCTCCATTGTATCCAGACGGAGTTTCAAGTGTTTGCTCAATCCCATTTATATAAATTTTCCACCTTGTTCCAACCTGAGTTGTGTCACACCACCAAACGACATGATACCATGCAGAAGGATCTCTTACTATTGCTGATGTCATTCTAACGCTATCGGTTCCAAGTGGATCGTTTGCATGGCAAATTCTTAATCCGCTACTATTAAATAAGGATGGCCCACCATTTGATCCGCTAAAAATTGTTCCAAGCGGTGTTGCTATTGTTGGATTGGTTGATCCAAGTTTTATCCATGCGCTGAATGTCCAAGTCTTCCTATTACCAGCACTCGCAGGAGTCCTGCTTAAATACGCAGTATCAGCCGAATTAAACCGCAAGCTTCGGCTTATCTGGTAGGTATCATTATCTGAACCAGACCCTCCAAGCAGGCCATTTGGATGGACAGGCCAGGGCATTGATGTTACGAGAAGTTCTGGCTGGATACTCCGTAGAGTACAGTTCCGTTGCTTACAAAGGAAAGAACGTCAACTTGTGATGCTCCGGTTGACAACACAGGAACAGTCCCTCCTGGGAACTTGTATGCCGTACTAAATGAAAGCGTATTATTTCCTCCGCTCTGCGTAACAATAAGAACGTATGTTGCGCCAGCTTGAGGATTCGTTGGAGCATTCATTGTTGTGGTTGTGTTTACAGAAAGAGTTGAAACTTGGTTCTGTGATAAATCCCAGGGAACTGTTCCGCTGGTAATCGTCAATGCTGTAGCCGCAAAGTTATGCGCTCTGCTATACTGCTGTGCCGTGTTAACAACAGCAACTCTCGTTCCGACTGTTGCCGATCCAGTACTGATCGTCAAATCACCTGTTAGCGTGGTTGAAAAGTTTCCAATCGTTCCGGTTGTGCTATTAAGAGTAGCAATTGTTCCAAGCGTGCTATTAATCGCACCGGAATATGTTCCACCAGTAATCGTAGCTGTGCTTACTGTCAGGATCTGTATGGTTCCATTTGTGATTGTTGCTGCGGTTGAGTTGGTTGTCCCAAATGTGGAAAGAGTTGAGCTTATGTTTCCAGTAACATTTCCAGTAAGATTACCAGTTACATTACCATTTACATTACCATTTACCGGAGCCACAACGCTTCCAGCCGTGACTGTTCCAGTAAAGCTTGCGCTTGTAAAAACACCGGCTGACAAGCTGTCATCAATAAGATTTTGAACGGAAACTTTTCTTGGAGCCAAGGAAGCATCAACGCTGTCTGGCGCAATCAAAAGAAGATCAGCAGTTCCAATGCTTGTAACCTCCTGTTGATTCTTGATGATTGCAGAATTTACAAGAGCTGAATCAATAAGATTGTGAAGCGCGGCAGCTGTAACAGTTCCGTTTGTAGAAAACGTCTGTTGGCGATTAAGTATGTTTGACATATTAAGCTATAAACCTCATTGCGGTTGCGTAGATTGTTCCTGCTGGAACAGTGCCTGCGGTTGATCCTTTGCTGTTCACAACGTATCTAACAACATTTGATGCAATCGGAAAGAAGCTTGTTACGATCTGGGTTGTTCCAGTTGTTGATCCAAGGGAATCAATTGATCCAATAACTATATCTCCAAGAGCAGCACCTGTTAGGGCAAATGTTCCTGTGGTTGTATCAGCTAAGTTATGTGGTTGAACTGTAGAAAGTGTAAACGCTGCCGTGCCATAGCTAACAGCAGTAAGTCTTGGTCCAGCCGAGCCAACCTTCAGCGTGCCAACTGTTGCAGTATTCGTTACCGAAAGTGTTCCAATGGTTGATGTATTGACAGATTCAGTTCCAATCGTGGCTGTTCCTGTAGATGCCGTAAAACTTGTTCCAAAGGTAGCATGACCGGATGCAAATAAAGTTCCAATTGTGGCAGTCCCTGTAGATGCTGTAATATTCGATCCAAATGTAATTGCTCCAAGCTGAATAGGTATCGTTGCAGTGCTGATTGTGGCTGTTGCAATTGTTGCTGTGCTAACTGAAAGAGTTCCAATCGTGGCAGTTCCTGTAGATGCTGTAAAATTAGTGCCAAATGTAACTGGCCCTAAAAGACTACTATTGCTTGAAACTGTGAAAGATCCTGTACTTTGTACTCCGGATGTGGATAGAGATAAAGCTGAAGATGTATTGTCTCCATCAGTAATAACTTGAAGCGAGCCATCAAGACCAGTTGTGCTAAACGTCTTGATAAGCTGTCCAAAGCTACTACTAATCGTCTGTGTTCCAAGTGTGGGCATTTAGTCTCCTAGTTAGAAAGGCGGTTTTTAAGGACATCCCAGGCCATTGAGCATACTAGCCCAATCAAGCCAGCAACAGCCAGAAGCCTCGTCCGGAGGTGTTCTAGCGCACCTAATCTATTAGCAACATCCCCGTGGAAAGCAAGTGACCTTTCTACCATGGCGTATAATTGCATTTGCCTCTCTTCCATCCTTGCAAGCCGCTCCGATTGGGTAGCAATACGATCCTTGAGGTCAGATATTTCATCAATACTCACGACCCTTGCCCTCCAGATACTTTAACGCCACAGCCAAATGAACAACAGCGTCCACAACTTCGTCCCGATCTCTGCCGTCCTCCACGATACGCTTGATTGAGCGATTGACAGACATTAGGTGCTTTACCTTGCCAATGTACTTCGTCTCCTTGACCATGTTGTTGTTTTCCACGGCAAACTTTAACGCCTCCTTGAAACAGGCATATTCCGATCGAGTCATCAAGAAACGCAAACTCAAATTGGTCAGCCAAATGGCGAGGCATTTCATTTTACTTTCCCCGCATCTTCGGCTGCGCCCATATCGCTATAACGTGGCAAATCGGTGTTGGACTGCTTTTGTGGGCAGCATGAGAAAATAATCATGCAAACTAAAAATATTTTAATAAATTTCATATTTTGTATTGAGATACGCCTCAACTTGTTGGCGTTCTGTGTTGTTTAATTTTCTGTTATAAGATATAATTTCACATAATTTGCCATAAAAATCCTCAAGAAAAGTTTCTTGATTAAAATCATAATAGGCTCCTATAATAAAACAATTTCCAGAATTATATGTGTTAAGTGAGAGCTCACTAGAACCAACAAGATTACCATTTGAATAAAGATTTCCATTTGTTCCGTCATAATCAGCAGTAGCAATTTTCCATACATTATTTTGGTATGCTGGTCCCGCTATGTCAGCACCATATCCGGCAAGATATGGGCTAGAATTTAGACCATCATTTCTTGCTTGCATCATAAAAAATGTTCCAGTATCATTGGCTTCAAGATTGCTCTGTCCGCATATTGTGTTGGAATTTGCTTCCTCGTTATCAGTATAATAAACAACAAAAAATGTTCTTTCTGCTGATCCGCTAAATACTCCTTGACCAACCATTCTACTTCCAGCGAAAGCAAGTGCTGGTTTACCATTTTTTGCATTACTTACAAATGTTGGATTTATTTCTGATGTAGAATTTTTACCATTTCCACTTTGATCTGCCCATGCTGCTACATCAGATCCGGAAAGAGTAACGCCAGCATCGGCCTTGAGCCATAGGGATAGGCCAGATAAATTTGCTGGAGAGAATGGTGCAGATGCCTTATGCCTAAACATCCTCCTATTTATAGGAAGTGGGCATGCTGTTGAATATAGAGGCATGATTACCCCTAGCTTAACGTGGTGATTTTAGCAGTTCCGGATGCACCAAATATTCCGCCAATAAGCCCAGTGTAGTTCATTGGGACTTCGTAATACTCTCCACTCCCAACGCTTACAGTATAGGATGCTGTTGATGTGGTTTGCGTTCCAAGGGTAACGTAAAGCCTGCCAGCACCTTCGTTAAAAATAGTACATCCAAGCCTAGCTGTTGACGAGGTTGCAATTGTTCCATAGCTAGTGGATGTAAAGTCTCTAGGTCCAGTTCCTCCAGTTGTTGCATTTGGCAATCGAATACCATCCGCAACGTCAGCTTGTAGCGTGGTTAGCAATGCCTCAATGTCAGCTACGTTGACATTAATTGCCATCGTACCGCCACTAAGGGCATCAATAATAGCATTCCATTGCCGACCCATTTTAGGACTCCTTAATCTTTACGGGCGTAGATTGCCAAGTTGCCAGCAGTTGTCTGCGCGACCTGGTCAATGTCACCATAAATAGTAGCACCAGCAGCCATTGTAGCCGTGCTTGTGGCACCGCTGATAATGAGCGTAACTGTGGATTGCGTAAGAGCAGTTACCGCATCGTAGCTTCCAGTATTAGTGGAAGCTGACGATGCAATAATTGTCCCACCATTACCAAGCGTAAGGCGAGATAAGAGTCGCATACAATTAGGTGTGTAGTGCGATCCGGTAGGAAGTGCCGTTGAGAGTTACGTTCAAGGAAGCAGGAGAAGTAGCAACAGTATTAACTGTTCCACCGCTCGAAGCTGCCGTAATTTCAAACACATTGGTTTGGCCTTGAGTGTCAAAGCGGATAGCCTTGTTCTTAGCCTTCCGAGTGCTTCTTACAAATTCATTCGCCATATTTTTTTCTCCTTAAAGTCGCACGTTTGATGCTATCTGGCGTGAACTGACTTTTAAATCTACTGCCAAGCTTTTGTTCCTGGCGGTAGTACCCCTTCATCAAATTTGTTTGATTGACTCCCAGCGGATTGTCGAGGGGTTCGCCAACCCCCACTAGGGCCAATCTTTGTGGAACGGTGAATCGTTTAAGATAACTAGGGACAGAATCCCTTTCGGCTACAGCCTTTTCCAGTTCGACAACTTTCCCATTTCTGGTGTCCTCGTACTGGTAAACAGGCATATCAGCTATAGTTCTTCTTATCCGATTCCTCGGCCAACTTCATCATCTTTTCCTCTTCGGACATTGAATTTTCACCCTCGGCCATGTCTTCCGACTTGTCCTTGGATTCACTTTCGCTCATGGCGTGTTCCACATTAACGTGGGCAATGCCATTTTCGATCATGTCAATCGTTCCAGAGAGTTCAACAGAATCACCTACTTCCGGTGCAACATCTTCGCTTCCATCGTTCATTTCGAACTTGGAAACTGGAAGCATCACCATTCCTGATTTCATCATTTTTTTCATAGGTTTTTCAGATGAAGGAGAAGACGGGGAGGTTTTACCCTCCCCGCCATTCCGAGGTCCCATACCAATTACTAGCATGGTTCCCATTTAATTATTAGCTGTAGTTGGACTTCGCAACGATGACTCGGAAGAACCGAGGGTCGAGTTGCTTGGCAGCGTAGAACGTCTTGAAGGACGCAACGATGCGCTGTCCATACGGGTCGCTCTTGTCAGCGGCATCAAGGATCGTGACCTTCGGAGCGAAGGGCGAGCCAGAGGCTGCGATGGAGGACAAGCTAGGAACACCAAACGCGCCACCACCGAGGAGGACGTTAGCATAACCAGTGTTAACACCAGTTGTTCCAACGCTGTTTTCAGCGATGCCGGAGGCGGAAGTATTGAAGGTCTGGACGTTGGTCGAAGAGATGACCGAAACGCCAAACAATTTACCAGTTTCGCCTTTGAAGATTTGGTCGGGAGCCGAATAGCTCGACACCTTCAACCAATCATCGTCCTGCTGCAAGTCACGGCTAACGGCAGGATGCGCGACAAGCGCGTAGCCGTCCTTGATCTTGGGAGCGCGAGCAATGAACAACGAAGTCGCACCATCGAGCAAGTCGGTGGCGGTCATTGCGCTGTTAGCAACGGAGCTAGTAGCCCAGGTCGTGCCGTTAGTCGTGTTCTGAGCATAACGGTTATACGATTTGGTGGCTACACCAGTTCCGGTGCTGGTCGAGGAATCCTGCACCAACGCGCGGTGACAGAGTGTGTCAGCGTGGAGGGCGGCATCTTCGCCAAGTTGTTTAGTAGCTTGGGCCAAGTGGGAAAAAAGTTCGGTGGCCAAAACGACATCGGTGAGGATGATTTTGGAGCCGTACTGTACCAGCGTGGCTTCAACCGAAGACAACGTGAGATCACGCTCGTCACCGGAGCTAGGAGTCGTTCCTTCCGACAGAGCGGAGATCGCAGTAATGCTGGGATCACCGAAGCGGAAGAACCGAATGGTTTTGTTTCCACCCGT